>Ga0193692_1000072_pt1 | contig 24794 bp, 59 predicted proteins | sample L3a1metaG_FD_144917 | JGI IMG/M metagenome (GOLD analysis project Ga0193692, IMG submission 144917) | Soil microbial communities from a riparian zone of the East river system, Colorado, United States - L3a1 | ecosystem: Environmental > Terrestrial > Soil > Riparian zone | place: USA: East River... | reverse complement strand
AATATAAAAATAAACAAATAAAACAAATGAACGGATCATTAAACCGAGCAAATGTAAAAGCAATATCTGATGACATCATGGAAGCTCTCAAAGCGGTGTCATTGAAATACGGTGTTAAATTTTCATATAAAGGTGGAAGCTTTTCCCCTTCAAATGCAACTTATCGCATTGAGGCGGCGATCGTTGGTAATGATGGTGTTGCAGAAACCAGAGAAAGAAAAGATTATCAAATATATTGCTATCAATATGGATTGAAACCCGAATGGCTAGATAAATCCTTCAATCATATATCTGATAAATATACCATTGTTGGACTCTCAACTCGTAAAAGTAAAAATCCTGTTCTCTGTCGTAATGAACGAAGCGGAAAAACATTCATCTTCCCAGACGCTATGGTTGCATTATTGATGAATGCACAAATTCAAACGTCTGTAAAAGTATAAACAAAATGAAAACAATCCTATTAATCCTAATAATGACCGTTCTCGCTACATTCACGGCGGCAGCACAACAACAAGAAACAGTTAGTGTAGATATTACTAAGTTAGATGCAAACGAATTACAAGTGTATCAGAAAATGAAACGGAGAGAACAAGAAGGAAAGGTTGAACGTACTTTGTCAAATCTTACCGAAGATAGGATTGCCAAATATGCCGAGATAGGTAAATCATTTGGAATTGCATTCAAAGAATGCTGGACAACTGTAAGTAATGATGCCGAAAGGTTTGCTCAATCTCCAGCCGGTAAATGGGCCATGGTATTAGTATCGTGGAAGATAATGGGACAAGATGCAGTTAATATTGTGACCAGGATAGTACATTTCCTTGCGGGAGGATTTCTACTCATATGTGGAGTTCCTTTCTTTATTTACATTTACAGGAGAAATTGTACTCAATATCCCTTACTTGTATCTAAATCCAAGTGGGGACCATTTACTACCAGGAAAGAATATAATGGTGTAAATAAACCTATTCATGCCGAAGCTGAACAATGGGGATATGCCTTTTGTTTTGGTGTCTTTGTTCTTATTTGTGCTATGATCATGTTCATTGGTGGCTAAAAAGAATATGCCAAAGAAATATCTAGCAAATATTACCGATGAACAACTGATTGCTTATGCTTGCGAATGGATGGCTAATCAAGCGGAGACTGGTAATGGATCTGTAAGTGCATTAGACCGACGAGAAACTAAAGAAAGAATGATTCGGCAGAAAATGGATATAAGTAGATTTCCAGAAGAAAAAGAATTGATTCCTCATGATATTGAATATGTCCGCAGAATGCGTGAGATAGCACAACGTTTTGGAAAGAGATAAAAATATATGAACTTGAAAAAATTGCGGTCTTTGATGGCAACATTTATACTATTCTCCATAGGTAGTTTTATAATCAATGGATGTTATAATGATAAACGACCACAGGCAAAGACTGCTTCTTCTATTGTTTCTCAAAATAATAATAATAGAATTGCAACAGACATAAACGGAGTATTAATTCTTACTACAAATGCCGATGGTAGAATACAACATCATATTGATTATACTAAAACTCCAACATGGATTCCAAAAATAGGAGATAGAGTGCAGACTATTAATGGATATCCCGATGCTGAAAGACCCATTATTACAACAATTACTAATGTCGTGAATGTCGGCAAAAGAACAGGATCAGGAATGCTTGTATATGGAGAAGGACTTCCAGGCGTAGATAGATGGTGGGTTACTCCTGCACTTTAAATATAATTAATATGAGATTTGTACATATCAACGGACTTCCTTGGAAGTATAACATTGGAGGACAATATATTAATATCTGGAATCCTTTCACCAAAAAGAGAGTAAACGTTTCTCATACAGATATAGTTCCACATTATTCATATGATGATAATGTACCTCCAATAGGACCATCGGACATTAAGCATTACATTACTCGTAATATCCTTCTTACACCATTTGAGCCAAAGAAAGAGAAATACACGGGACCAAAGAAACAACCGCTTACACTTGCCAAGGTTCAGGAGAAAGTGGATGAGTTAATAGAATTGGGAAAAAATGAATATTCAAATAAAGAGTTTTTACGTCTTAAGATCAATTTCTTAATGAAACGATTTATTCGTCATGTCGCAGAGGATAAAGGAACATATATAGACAATGTTCGGAAGATGGCAAGAGAAATTGTAAAACTTATTGATGTATGATTGAAGTAAAAGCATATCATGGAATGATCTCAACTAGATTGGCAAATAAAATGGATAAAATTGCCAAGCTCGGAGAATCTGAGTTTAAATGGGACTTTGAAGGAACAGTCGGAGACTTTGCTGATAAATGGCAAAATAATTTCTTAGCTCTTTGTGATAAAGGAGTATGGAAAATATTCATTACAGACCGCCAAACATTCGGAAATTATGGGTGAGATTGTTTTTATTTCTATTGTAGCATTGCTGGTCATTGTAATTATCTTAGAAGAGAGATGTTTAAGAAAATAAGATTATGGCTAAAAAACTTCTGTTAAGATTAACAAAAATAAAGAAAGCATCTTATTTGTCACGAGCAATAAGAATTGTACGTGAGAACCATTTGTTTGTAGATGGATGGATGCTCAATAACTGGATGGATACCCCATCAAACATTGAAAGAATGGTTTTATGTAGATGTGGAAAAAAAGCCGTTGCTGTCGGCATTGTATTAAAGAAACAAGAATATCATGGATATCCAAATACTGGCATCTTTGTCAAACCTTCCCACCGAAGACAAGGCATTGGCACAAAAATTCTTAAACAATTATCAAAAACAAAAATACCATTAAAGGTAGCTTACGGAACTACACCAAGCATAAATTTCTATGACAAGTATAAAAAAGATCTAAATCTTCATATCCTTTACTGATAATAAAAACAAAAATTATGTTCACTGGAATTAAAGGACAAGAAGTATCAGTAGGGCCATCCAAATCCGCTTTTGAAGGATCATGCAACGGATGTACTTCATATATAACCTCAGAAGGACAAACTCCCCATAGAGTATGGATAATAAAAGTAAGAGGCACAAGTATCCGTCTATGTGATGAATGTAAAAAAGAATTATTGAAACAGTTAATGAAATATGAAACCCCAGTCGAATTAGATACAAAATATGGAAATCATTAAACCAGGTACGGTACCAAAGAAAACAATTCCTAAATTAAGAGGAACTTGCGGCAATTGTGGATGTATTGTTGAATGCTTGCCAACCGATCCAGCTGTCTTGCCCTATCCACGTACCAATCCTATTTTTAAAATCATGTGTCCCACTACAGATTGTAATTTTATTATTAAGCTTGAAGATTATGTTACCAGGATTTCATAATGAAAAAGAATAAACATGAAAATCATTAAACCAGGTATAGTACTAAAAAAGGAAATTCCTAAATTAATAGGAACTTGCATCAATTGTGGATGTATTGTCGAATGCTTACCAACTGAACCAGATATCATTCCGTGGTCACTTTCCTATCCTTGTCCTAGAATCATATGTCCTACTAAAAACTGTAACTATCATCCAATCAGATTGGAAGATTCTATCGCCAGAATTTCATAATAAAAATGAAAATCCTTGAACGAGGCAATATACCGAAAAGACCCATCTTCCTTCTGAGAGGAAGATGCCCGAATTGTAATTGTCTAGTTGAATGTTCGGAGGGAGACTCAGATCTAATTCATGATTTAAAACCTAACCCCTGCGATTCAATTTATAAAGTTAAATGCCCCACTAAAGACTGTTGTTATTACATTAAACTCCAAGGTAATTATTATCATTTCTTGAATGGCGGACCATCTATTATAGATAAATCATTAGTCGATCTTGAAGACTATATATCCGAAGTGTCACATAATGACAAAAGAATTAATCAAAGATGTCCATACTGAACATTGTTGCATACTTCATGGATGTAAGTATGGCGAAGACGCTTTCTGTACAGTAACTACAAGAAAGGCGGAACAAAGCTTCATCTGTGAAGATTGTCAAGAAGATGGAATTAAAGATCTAAAAATGCTTCAAGCAGTTATGGAAGGCAAACAAAAACGGTGTTCCCATTGTAATCATATTCTTCCATAAAAATATATGAAAAAACAAAAAGTAATATTTAATAATTCTCTACCCGCTTTCCTGAGAAGATTGGATGAAGCCTTTAATGAGGGATGGACTATTGTTCCCACTACTCTCATTATAAAGTTAAATCCAAATGATGACCTATTTATGGCAATCTTAGAACAAATAATGGGATGTCCTCATTGTAATGTCTCTTAACTCTTATAGAACATCTCCAATGCCGCCTTCTCCCCCTTATTTAAATTGTAAGGTACTAATTCCTTACTCCTACCACTACTAAAATCTTCTGGCCGATCACTCGTGTCCCCACTCACTCTCATCTCCCCAGGCGGCATCTCTTTTCTCCTCTTTAATTCCTCCTCAATTATATCATTCTCCCCCCCTTTTATCCTATCTATCTCTTCAAATGACTTCTTTAATTCTTTATTATAGGAAGATTCCTCCTTAGCTCTCGGTACAAATAATAAAAGAAAAGCTAATACCATAAATATTATCAAAAATATCAATAATATAACCCCCAATAATAACCCAATTCCACTCATCCCATATGTCATATAAATCCCCCCATTCCTCTCCTTATTGAATTTCTTTCCACCAATCAGCTTCCTTCTCATATCCCTCTTTCTTATCCCCCTCCGTAACATCACCATTAATATCTAAATCCAATCCCAAATCCAAAAACTTATGCTTCTTCATTACCTCATACCCATAATGCCGCTGCTTTCGTCAATCTTTTTTCTATCTCCTCACTCCGTTTAAACATCTCTTCCTTCTTCTCCCACGGCAACTGAGATATATATTCATCTGGATATTCTCCAACTAATCTCTCAATCTCTTCCCCAATCCGATCGGCATCCTCTCTTAATATCTTAGATCTCATCATCAATATCAATGCCTCATCCATTAACTCCCTCTCCTCCCTTATCCATTCTTTGCTCCTCTTCTTATCTTTATTACTACTACTCCTATTATTATTACTACTCCTACTCCTACTCCTCCTATTCCTCCTTCTATTATCATTATCATTATTATTCTTCATATGTTATTCCTTATATCCCATATATATGCCACTCCCATATATATCCCTTAACTACCCCTACCATCCCATCTTTATCATAATATAATATCTCACTGGCCCCCTTCATCCCATATACACACCACCACCATACCCTACTCAATCCTTGAGCCCTCTACACCGAGATATATTTCATATTCACTCATAAGACATATCTACATCATCCATATATAAACATAACCATTCTCTATAAAATGTCATTATGATGCTTATATTGTAATTTGTTATGATATCCCAATACAAATAAACAAATAAATAGAACAATGGCTCTCATATCATACTAAAGAACTATAAAAAGAAAAAATAAACATGGACTTAAATATACTTATTCCTTTTTATTTTAATAAAGAAAATAACAGTTGATATCACCGAACATATTAATATAGAAGTGTTTATAGAAGACAAAAAGAAATTATAAAAAGTATCATTCTCACCGAACAAAAATATATTTAAGTGATTATAAAAAGACAATTTTCACCGAATAAGTATATTTAAGTAGCAATTATAAATCCGTTATAAAAAGTCATTTTCACCGAACAAAAGTATTTCTATATACGAAGCATTTATATTCCAAATTCGGCATTTATAGTACTATAAATACACTCGATCACCAATTATAGTGCTATAAATGCTTTTTGTTCTTATGCAAGATTATGAAGATTTCCATTGACTTTTTTTAAGGGACTGGTAGGATGTAAGTGAAATAAAAATAAAGGATATTAGGCAATGAACAAGAGATATGAGTATGAGGTTTATACGGATAAGAACAATGATCCTTCTAATATGTCTAGGTGGATGAATAAAGTAGGTAATGAGGGGTGGCAATTAGTAAGTACTGCTCCATTCAATGAATCTCACACAAACTTTGTATTCATGCGGGAAATTGACAAGAATGACAAAGAGGCAATGGATATGAGGATAATCAATCGGATTGACACAGCAAAGTTATGACATTAAACATTACAGCCAAGTGTTCGGATATGTTTTCGGCACAATTGAGGGATAAGGAAGGATTTGTTGGAGAATATGACGGGTATGTACCTAATTGGATGCCTGGGGAGCATAATGAGGATTATGTTCAATTAGAGATTGACATTGATACTGGGAGGATTTTGAATTGGAAGAAACCCAGTAATAAGCAATTGAACAAGACATTTGATTGTGTGATATGAGCAAGAAAGTTGTATATTACGAGGTACGTACTAAGGGTGACGGGGAATTTGAGTATTTAGTTCATGATCCAGAAAATGATGAAGATGCTCCTTACAATGTTAAAAGCAGAGAAAGTGCTATTCAGGCAAAGAACTTGCTTCCCAAGTCACAAAAAGCTTGGGTGGTTAAAATAACTGAAGAAAGGATTTGACAAAATTTCATTCTTTGATATGCTTTAATTATGAATAAAGATAATAACAATCATTATGATTGTCCAGTATGTAAATCAGAGTTGAAGGAAGAGTTTGGCAATCAACTACATCCTGGGGATAAGGATTACGGGATAACTTTATATTGTCCTAACTGGCAATGTCCTGCTGCCGAGGTATCGGGGCATGGTGACAATGTAAAGCAAGCTTTTGAGGTAATAACTTCAAAATTCAACAAAACCTAATAACAATATGATAACATTGTACATAATCAAGAACAGACAAGAAGAAAAGAAAAAGGTTCATCCGGTTGAGAAGAATCCATTGATTTCATTTTTCTATCCCCGCAAGTCTGACGGATTTAGTTCTCAGAGAGTGGTACGATTGATTGCGGCCAATGACAAGTACTTCATTGGATTACAAGTGAATGACAAGAATCGGTTCAAGAAATTTCGTAAGGATCAAATTTGGTGTAATGAGATTAGGGTGCTTGAATTCAATTCTCAAGCATTGATTCCAAAGCCAAAGAAATCAGTGAAATCATCCACGAAGAACGAGGAGATTGACAATCTTCTTTCTAAATTGAAATTAAACGTATGATTCCACTACCAGAAAAACCTAAACTTGTGATATTGATTGATACTCCAACCAGTAAAATTCTCAATGCCGCCAGCAACATAGCTCCGGAATTGGATATAGTTGTTACAACCAATGCCGAGCGGTATAAACAAGAATCTTTGGGAAAACCATTCAATCAAGTGTTTTCTGAGAAGTACATTGTACACCTTCATTTGCATCAGACTGTGAGACGAAGTTAAGAATCGATCCACCTGACATTCCGGAATATGAATTCCGGGATTTTTTATGTACATATACAAATCTATTTATAATGCTATAAATGCTTCATCCTGGTCTATGTACATAAAAAACCCGGCAGTATCATAATGGAAAGAACAGACATTCACTATGAACTGCCGGGCCTAGACTGGCGCTCCATTTGCAGGGGTACTGAGGAGTCTTTTATATTCTTCAAGCTTCCGACACTAACAATAACAATTGCTTGATGAACCAGTCTAGTGATTCTTGTATAGTCTGGCCAGGAGTCTGTTTTATAGTTGTCTTTATCCTGAATTTATGCTCCAACAGTAACTTTGTCTGGGAGCGACATCCTCTTACACAAGAAATTCTATAAATCAAAGAACAAACTGAAAATCAAGGCTGGTTTCTAAGTCTCTTGCACCAGCTGACTTTTCATTGACCGCATCTTATATCTATTTCTCTTGAAAGCGAGTGGCTCTTTTTTATTGTGCTCTTATTCGCTTTCAACTATGGACACTGTAACACAATGCCTGAAGATGTCAATAGCTTTTGTGGAAAAAGTTTGTGACAATGTTTTTCAGTCTTGCCAGCCCCCTAGTGGGTGGGAGGATGTCAAATTGAGACATTGGTTCAGCATCAGAAGAAAACTGCATGATACAGGTGGCCCCTCTAGGCATAGAGCTGGTCAAGATGTCTTTTGAGAATGGGGTTGCGTTTTCAAATTCAATCACCCAGCCTTGATCTGATTTGTTCCAGAACATAGGATCTTTGTGGAATTTTGGCCCGAGTATATAATAACCTTCTTTATTCATATTCATATTGTTTATTCCGTATCTTTGTAATTATGAATTCCATTGTTTCGGTCAACCATAGCCATAGCAGCATATTCGGTTTGATCGTTTCTGCCGTATTGACTCCGGGCCCTGGTGCCGCTCATGGAGTAATCTGAGTTAGGGCCATGAGAATAGACAATATGTTTGAAATCTCCTATGCCGATTGAAACGTGTCCATGTCCAAAGGATTTACGCCAGCACTTTAATTTTAGGTCTGGGTTTCCATCCCAATCAATTATTGTCCAAACTTCATATTTAGTTTTATTCATATTCTTATGAAGGATGAATAATGAGTTCTTTTTTCTTTCTCGGAAAGAACTTGATTCTATTGGGCATTATTACTTTGCCATCTTTCACCGAGACAAATATCTCAAGCTTACGTTCAAATACAAATTTTCTTGACAATGAAGTTTCGCCGTAGCCACCAATACCGGCCTTCATCAATTTTGACCATGCTTTGCTTGCATCAGATCCAGGTGGCTGAGTACCATGAAGCAATAAGGCAAAGCTACCAGTGTCACCGAAAGCTAAAGAATCATCGTGATCGACTTCTAACTTTTTTTGTTTTGCTTCATCAAGTGAGAAAACTACTTCGGCGTACTTCAGCTTGTGCTTATTGATTAGATTGTCACAAGTACCGCCTTTGCTGGCAGTGAAGCGAAAATTTGAGGGAATGACTTTCTTGAACTTGACGAGGAAAGGAGTTGCTTTAGTGTAACCGTAGAAAGTAACCAAAGGATTATTGTATGCTACATTGAGCCAGGCAAGGAAATATTTTTCGCAATAGAAGTCACCGGAGACATGGACACGTACCATTGTAAGGCCCCAGGGCAAGGAGTCTTGAATCAATTTTGCCATATTTTCAACTGAACCCGCAGCCTTGAGCTTATCAAGATTATCCCAGCGAGTTTGCCGGACATTTCTATATGTTGACTCATTTGAAGCAGCAAAGCACCGAAAGCGGCAATGTTTGCCATCGGTTATTTTGCCCGTGATTCGATCGGCTCGGCTATGACATTCAAGAGCCCAAGGGCAAGCATGACCAGCGGGAAGTGAAAAGGTGGCAATTGCTTTAGAGAGTTTGGCATTGCCAAGACCAAAGACCAATTTATCTTTCATGCAAGCACTTTATGCTATCTGTTAAAAAAAGTCAAATGAAATTGTATTTATAGTGAAAAATTCTTTTTGCCAGAATTTTGAATATTGGCATGGATCTTGCTGCTGGCATAGAAGGAAAAAGAGAAACTCCTAGCTTTTTTAGGGCTAGGAGTTTCGAGGCGAGGAGTGACTTAGGAAGCCACTGGTTCAGCAACCGGGGCAGTCTCGGCAACTGCGGGAGCCGCTTCGGTTGTAGCTGGCTCAGCCACTGGTGCCGGTGTCGGTGCTGGTGCTGGCGTACTAGTAATGGTCACAACCGGGGCGAGTACGGTAGTCTTTGCCGCTTTCTTGGCAGCCTTGGCGGCGACAAGCTTGCTTCGGCGGACGAAGACAAAGGACTTGCGGCCTAGTCCGGACTCAGAATCTGGCTTCCGGGTTTCATCGGTCTTGACGATGAAGGATTTACCTTTCAAGGCCAAATCCTTTGCCATTCCTTTGCGGAGGGTGAGCTTGGTGCAATTCTCACCTTTGCCAGTTTCCGGATTGACTCCGTTCAGAATCTCAAGATCCTGAAAGGTGAACTTACCTGTGGGCCATTTTATTACATAGGAAGGACGGCCCGGACCCCTACCATTCTTGTTTGTTTTAGCGTTTTTGCTCATAACTTTATTTGTTGTTTTTGTTTTTGTTTCCGAACTTATGCAAGTAAGATATACTCACCGCATAAAATTGTCAAATTCTTTTTTCAATTTCTTTTTTCACTTCAATCTTCATCGTCGTTTCCATATTCTTATTCTTAACTTGAGAGAACTATATCAGTTCCCAAGAGAATGTCAAATGTTTTTTTAATAAAACAGCCTTAAAAGAATGTAAAGATATATCACAGCTTCTTGAAGCTGTGGCATGATTCTTGCTTCACCGAATCTGGTACACTTCTTGCTTCAGATGAAAAGCATTTATAGCACTATAAATATTAAAATGTATTTATAGTGCTATAAATGCTTTCTGAGGAGGGAAATAAAAAAGGCCCGATCCAATGGATCGGGCCTTGGCTAAGGTGGAAGGATCTTAGGAGAATTGTCCTTTGAATGTTACATCGGCGAGCTTGAAGCTTTTTACTGTGTAACGATTGTTTGGCGTATCGTTGTATGCTCCAAAGACAACGAAGGTAGCGTTTTGACCAAATCCAACAACCGTGTACTCTATGTTGGGATCGGCATGACTGAATTTAGCACCCATTAGTTTTGGATCCATGTATGGCGGCATATATGTTTTGTTTTGTTGTTTATGTTATTTAACCGAAGAGAACATTAGGGAATGTTTAATCAACTGTCAAGAGGAAAGTTTATCTCCGAGCAGAGCAATTGCTACGGTGAATTTTCTATAGACTGAATTATTGATTTTGCCGGTTTTCTCCATGTGTTCAATTTCAGATCTTACTTTAGGAGGAAGGTCATTAAGGATTTTGATGCGAGCACGGATATAAGGATTATTAGATTTAGATCCAAGAGCAGATTCCAAAGCCGTTACTGGCGTTGCCGGTTCCTCCGCAGCAAGTAAAGCGTCACCTTCTTTAACTAACATTCTTAGAAGTTCTTGGGGATCTGCTGGCTCAATAGCCATACCTTTAAGGTTTTCATAACCTCTTGCCTTTACAGATTCCATGTACTTTGTCATATCTCCATATAAATATAAGACAAATTCAACCGAATGTCAAGATTTTACTTCTCGGTAGATTTTGCAAGGCTTTCCCCTGGCATGTCGCCTTTCTTCCCTAATAAATATTACCGAACCATCGACAAGTTTTTGTTTGATAAGGAGATACGCATTTACATAGGCAATGCCATTTTTTGCGGCGTATTCATTGATTGTAAATTCACCAGTTAATGGTACAATAATTGCTTTATTCACCGAAGGTTCTTTAGGAGTGGGAATGACTTCGGGTTCTTCTTCAATTATGACTTCTCCCATTAGCTCTTTGAACCGAGCTTCGGCACGCTCCATATTTATACAGAAAAATCCAGTTCTCCCAAATTGGGAAGCACCGGGGTACTCTTCGAAATCTTCTTCATAAGTAATCGTCTTGCCACTTCCTTTAGGAGGAAGTGGATATGTGCCGGCTTTCTTCACCGAGCTGATAATAGACTCATATCCGAAGACTTTCCCATCTTTGAAGGTACGCTTAAAGATGTAGACATTTTTACCATTGACAGGATTTGTGCCTTGTTTTACAACTGTGAATTGTTGTACTCCTGTCTGGTTAGCGTTGCTCTCTATTTTTGATTGTGATAATGTAATCATGCTCTTAATCCTCTCCTTCATGTACAATGTCATCGGTATTGGGAGATACCTGTTCGGGCAAGCAATCCCAGGTTTCACCGAATGCGGCTGGATCCTGGTCTTCAACTATAAAGAATGGGCCTCGGCGAGCAATGATTATTCCGGTGAAGTTATCAAAGGCATCATTAGGTAGAGGAAAAACATTGACCGTATCACCGAGCCCAAAGTCTTCAAGAGTGTTAGCCTTGCTTTTCTGCTTGATTGCAGCATTCATATTGCTATGTTATAGGAGTGTTGAAAGATGTCAAGTCAAATGGAAAACTTTTTCAATGGCCGCCTCGATAACGTCATCTTCCCATAAATGAGAGGTTTCACAGATGATTTGTTCGGGCGAATGATTCAAGTCTCTGAGGATCTTCACTGAAACCATTGCTTGATTCACAAGGCGAACAGACACTCTTTTTGGAGTCTTGAGTTTGGGGCTAATCACTCCATTGCCAGTGACGTGTTGATATACACCGAAACAGATTCTCTTTGCAAACTGATTGCCATCCGCTCGGCGTTTGCCTTGTATGGCATCAGTAATAAGGTATGTCATCCGAGTATAGAACCCGGCTGTATTACTCTTTGGACCTTCAGCCTCGGCATTGCTGGCAGGAATTCCAAACTCATTTATCACCGAATCCATTAGACCACGACGAGTAAAACATTGATTTGGATTCACCGAAAGCAAATGCTCAAGATAATTGATAATGTCATCCTGCCCCGGCAATCCATTCACTTCGGACCAATGGCCCGTGTCAAAATTTGACTTTTGTGTTGTGTTCATATTATTTCGTGTATTCGGGGTGAGATTTGCACTTTTTACATTTACATAGTGGAACGGGAATTCCTGCATCATTTGCTTCCTTATGAAGTGCAATAACTTCAGGAAGCTGTTGAAATTTCTTTCTTAACTTTCGAGCTGCTTTATTCATATTGCAGACATCATACAGATTCCCCGGCAGATGTCAACAATTTCTTTTTATATTTTCAATTGATATCTGGCATGGATAATGCTGGAGCACTCTTGTATTTATAGTGCTATAAATGGAAAGATATATATAATCTTTTTCATTTTTCCTGTTGACAAAGTTATTCAATCTGCTAGAGTCTTTGAAATGAAACCACTCAAAAACATTATTGGAAGACAATATGGATATAGAAGTAGTGCTTTGCGTGCCATTCATCGTTTTCAGGTTCGCTACTTCGCAAGCATTCCAAAAGGATTTCAATTCTGGGTCAATAGAATTGACGAAGGATGCCACGAAATTGAAGGACAGAAATTCTAAAATTTCTCTTGACTTTTTCTAAAAACAAGCAATAATAATGACAATATGAATAAAGACACCAAACTCGATTACTTGGAAATTGAGGATCACCTTTTAGGGGTGATTGCCAAAGACGATGAACTATTTTTACAATTTGCCGAGGCTCTTGGCATTACAGAAAAACAATTTGAAGAGTTCATTGATAATGTAGGATCGGCACAATGTCGTACAGTCAACGTCATTGAGCTGGTAAAGACCAGTCTCAACAATGTTTACTCTTTCCCCGATACTCCTAAAGGCAATGAGCTGGCAGAAGCAAAATTCAAAGAGTGTTATCGTGAGCACAATGATCCAGAGGGTACAACCGGACAAATTGAGCCAACGGATGAGGATTGGGAAGCGGTGCTTGAGGATGGCATTTATGACGATGACTGTGGGTATCAACTAATAATCAGCCATAGTGTACGATGAAACAATGACTCTTACCAAAGAAGAAAAAGAAGAGTTAAGGTTGGCAACAATCTTGCTTAAAGCTCTTGTTAAAGGCCCAGTATATTTTTTTGATTTGCCAATCTTGCATATTTGGCATGGTGATATGTACACTGCCGTAAAATGTCTAAACAGACTTGGCATCAAAGTTGAACGTACTGATTCCGGTGGTAAACCTACCTGGGAGATCATATCAATTAGCAATGAATGGTGGGCTCTGACGAGCTGAAAGGCGGTCATTTATGGCCCTTTACCCATAGGACATTCATTGCAACCAATAAGCCCTGGAAATTCCAGGGCTTTTTTGTTGTCTTCAGGTTTGCATATTTATAATGCTATAAATGCTTTTCTTTTAAGCCTGGCTAAGATGAAATCCAATTTTCTCTTAATTCCATTTAAGACAAATCTGGCCAAAAAGCCCTGAAAGTTATTATAATAATATAAATACTTTTTCTGAAGAAGGATGTGAACAGGAAAATGCCAGCCTTGGAAGGGCTGGCACATCTCTTTAATTTAATGATTTTTGTTTTTTATTTGGAGTCAATTTTAGGTTTGCTTCATATTTTTGGCTCCTTTATTTAAGGGTTAGGAAGGAAATTCAAACCAGACCTTTGCTTTCTTCTTTGACTTATCCCCTTCGGGGACTTTGTATGATTTTGGCCAATATACAGCCAAGAGAAGCAAGAACAGGAATCCTTTGATTTTGTCTTTCATTTTTTAGCTAGAGCTGAAAGTGCTGTGCTTAATTTTGACAAAACAAGAATGCTAACAACTATTAGCAAGGACATAATGAGATATTTCATATTAAAGGTTTTTCAATCTTTCGGTGGTTTTGCTGGCGGTAACATAAATATAATTATGATGCCAACAATGCTTCCTATTACCATTATCCATCCAATCGTGTTCATTTGTTATCAGGAGGAGGAGGCTTCTTTGATGCTGAATTAGATATGGCTAATACCAAGACTAAAGCAACTATCATGCCAGCTATGAATGTTGGTATTATCATACAGATTGACTTTCCAGAGTTAAACTTGGACGATTTGCTTTGACCCAGGCAATAGCATCTTGAGGATTGACTCGGCATTCGAATCCTGGCATATCCCTGTTGATTTCACAATAGTCAAATACTTTCTGGACTTTTTTATCTACAGTAGCCATGTGAAGAGCCACGTCATCAGAGGCATAGTTACCACCCCATTCAATGTCAGCTAGCTCTTTGATTTGCTCATCAGTTGCTTGTTCAAACCAAGCAGTCGCATCAAAATTGACTTCAACTGCCCCGTCATCAGAATAACATTTAGCATTTATCATATTTTTATTGGTGAAGCATTGCCAACAACCCACCAGTCTTGTCTTCTTCGTAATCAACTTGAAGATCCCCATACTGGCGAGCAAGTTCTGTCATATATTGCTCCGCATTTTTTGCAGTTGCTGGAATCCGCCCGACTTCTTTCCCCTTGTGTTTGCAGACACAAATGGTTTTATATGGATCCATCATTGGTTTGTTTTTATTATCCATATTGATATTGTTATACCAGTTTCTCTGAAATTGTCAAGAGATTTTTAAGAAAAAACTAAACATCCAGTATTATTGCCTGGAGGATTATGGAAAATTACTCCCACGCTTCTCCTCCATCCTCCATGATCTGAAGGAATATATCCTTCATCATTAAGAAATTTACATGCCACATCAACCTGGCTTCTTATTTTACATCTGATTTTATTTCTATGAGTTACATTCTTAATTTCTTCCGCTTCGGCAGTAATATGAATAGTCAAGTGAATGGCATGAATATCCGTATTCACTGAAGTAACTTCAAATGAACCACGTTTGAGAGGAGGATTGAATTTCATAAAAATCTACAAGTACAATCGTTCCTACTCCTATCGGCCATTTTAGCAGGTTTCCCTGCCTTAGCAGTAAGCACCATAGGGCCGTCTCTTTCGGTCACGATTGTACTGAAGTTCATTTTTTCTTAAATTCTCTGTTATTGATAGTTCCTTCAGGAGTAAGCAATCCTTGCTCTCGGGCTAGAGATGTAGCTGCGGCATAGGAATATGATTTTCTTTCTCCTCTGGGATTTCTAGGTCCAAAAATTGTTAATGATTTAATCACCGAAGCTGCATCAGTCCTTGCCTCAATCGTCTTTCGTACCAGGTTAAATGCTGTACGATACGCAAAAGGAAAACTAACACAGTCAATGTCTTCGGTTCCATTTCTTAAAATCCAGCTTGCTGTACTGTTTTTCATAATGTACAGAATAATACTTTATTTCACCGAAGGTGTCAATAAGAAATTTCCCTTCTCTCGTTCCGCTTTGGCTTTTGACTGGACTTCATCAAGTGCTTCAGGAGTCATGTTGAAATTGAGATTGGAATATCCCTTTACAATCCAAACATCAGTCCAATAAGATCCGCACTTGTTACATGTTACTAATGCCGTTCCTATGCTCCCATCCATCTCACACCGCCCCGATTCAATCTGGTCAGATAAACACATCGGGCATACAGCAGCATCATGCTCAGTAAGATACTTGATTGACGAAATAGGCTTCAGAGGTTTTTCTTTCATGTTGTTAAGATATTAGCATTTCACCGAATGTCAATCAAGCTTGAAAAGAGTTTCAATCTCACGAAGGATTTCTTCCTTGGTGTTATGCTTAGGATGCCCAACCGGATATGTACAACTAATGTAATCATCAAATCTGCCGCCTTCATTGTACCACTCAGCAAAGCGACGACTTTCTAACCTATTCAGAATGTTCTCTGCTACTTGTCTTTTATTCATGAGCAATAGGTTTACATAATTCACCGAAGATGTCAACAAGAATTTTTCACTTTCACCGAACTCACCGAGTCCACCGAAGAAGGTCGACGTACCATTTATAGCACTATAAATGCTCGACACCTATTTATAGTGCTATAAATGGTTGCCTGTCTTCCTCGATAAAAATTCTTCAAAATATTTGTTGACATCTTAAATATACTTTGATAGAGTATTGACAATGAAAGTAAAAGATGTCAAAAAGCTTAAAAGTGGTGACGAAGTTCACTGGAAAGATCCAGATGAAGGATTATGCTCTCGTACATTAACAATCGGCAGTATTAAGGTGACTGGCGATATTGTCCGTATTCTGGATACGGAAGGCGATTATCTTGAATGTTTGGCCAAAGAACTCTCTTGACAATATGGACAGAAAAGTTTATATTACAGTTCCGGTCAAACTCATTATTCGAGTTGACGAAGGAGTAAATCTTTCGGATGTTATGGATCACGTTACAGCGTCTCTCCCAAACTATCTCGGAGCTGATCTTGAAGACTCTGAGTTTGGTGAATACGAAATAACAGATAGCAAGTAATATGCCACCAAAGAAAGAAGAAACTCAAGAAGAATATTTTGAACGTCTTAGAAATGGCGCTCACTCATTAACGCAAAATCAAATTGATGCTTGTGCTTGGGCAATGGGTGGGTCAGGAGTCGGATGGACAAAAGAAACGATTTTACGGTCATTAGAAGGATTTCCCTTGGATGATCCAAATCGATATTAAAAAAACACTTGACATTGGATTAAACATATTCTATAAATAACCTTATGCAAAAATACCCACAAGCAGCAACGGCAGGAACAAGTTCAACCAAAACTCGTAAAGTAGGCAATCGCCAGAGTTACAGCCATGCCAAGGCTGATGTTCGTAAACGAAGGAAACAAGATGAAGCGGCAGAACGTCAGCTTCATTATGAATCCTTGAGCCTCAACGATAAACTCAAAACTTGCAAGCCAGGTGGTAGCAAGAAACAACGAACCAAATTGGAAGCATTGCTTGCTCAAGTCAAAAAGGATAACCAAGGAGTCAAATCGGCTCCGGTGACTGTCAAAAAGAAAAGTGTTGATAAAGCCAAGAAAGAATCCGAGATGGTTACAGAAGCACACCGGGTAGCATTACCTTAAAACATGAAAGTCTCATTAACAAAAAAAGAATTGTTGGAATTACTTACCAAGCACTTCGGGTATGAAGTAACGGAGTGTGTCATTGCCAAGTCATTTGTTCTCTATAACAAATTGAATTCGGCGATGAAAAAAGAAATCTCCACTCCAAATAACAAAATTGCTTCAATCAAACTACTTCGGACTTTGGTTCATCACCATACCAAGAATGATGTTGGCCTGGCTGATGCAAAATGGGCAGTGGAGAACTGGCCTAAATGGATTGCGTTTGTCAAGATAAATAATCGCATTCCAACAATCAAAACTGATTATACACATTCAGCATTTCCCCAGGCAACCTTATCATAATTTCCTGCGTCCCTCAATAAGGGAAGTGCGGGTAAAGCTTCCTCCAAGTAAGCTGCTTAAAGAGTGAAACCCTCAACTTGGCCCGGAGCCTCGCTTCTCACCAGCGGGGCTCTTTCTTTTATTTATCTCTTGACATTTGAATAAATAACTGATAGGTTCATTCCATGAAATACGTAATGTTTGAAGACCCCGGTGGAATGCAATATCCTATTGTCTTTCCGGAGAATAAGGAACATGGCTTCATCACTCAATGCGTTAGAGCAGCTTATCCAGGCATCAAACCTATTTCAGCTGGGTTTGTAGGTAACAACGGAACTGCATACGGGCAATCAGTAGGATTGAAAATGAAACCCCTGGAAGGTGATACTTATCTTCTCAAGAAACTTTTAGGAAAAGATGAATAAATTAGAGCAAGTTAGGCATGACATGGAATTGTTACGGTTTTCTGCCGATCTATTACTTTTAACTTGTGCCAGGTACACCCATGACGATAAAATGAATGTAGTAAAAAGAATTGCCAGAATAAGAGGAGTAAAAATTGATTCGGTCATGCGCCAATTTGAAGAATATAAGAAAAATTTCTCTTGACAAACATATAACAACTCAGTAGAGTATTTACATTATGAATGGTACCGTATCTTATTCTTTCAAATCTCCAAAGCCAAAAGACAGTACAGGAACAGAAACTCCCGAAACATCGGCAATACCAATGTTCAAGGGCAGAAAGTATGTTCGGCTAAAAACTCTAATTAGAGAATTAGATGAGGCTCAAGATTATTTGGCCTATACTCCATGTGCATTTTGGGCTTGTCGTGGGCCACTTCGGCCAAAAGCAATGTGTACTTGCTGTAAATGTTCAGCCATGAGAAATATTGGCAGAGTACGTGCTGCTCTTAATATGGCCTTAATACGCAATAAAGATTTACGACAAGCGTATAGCCGATAACTCTCACCGAATTTCTTCACCGAATTAACCTGGCTCACCGAGCCGTAAGATTTGATCATTAAAAATAATAATGATCAAGATTACGGTTTTTTATTTCACCGAGCTCACCGAACTCAAGAAGACAGGACATTTATAGCATTATAAATGCTTAATTACCATTTATAGAACTATAAATCCTATGCGGGCTGCATGGGGACAGAAAGATCTGACTGAAAAGATTCTAAAAATATCCTGTTGACATTTTATGCAGTCCTGCTATATTGCTTTCATCTTAATTGAAGTGTCATAAAAAATGGTACTGAAAAAGAGATGCCCGCACTTGGCAAAGGTGATAGGATAATAACACTATACAAAGTTATGGCAAAGCAAGGAGTAATGCTCACCAAGGCTCATAATCAATGGGCTACACGTCCACAAGATCAACGGTTTGAAACCTTAGATGAGCTGTGGAATTCAGTAAATAATCGCCGGATGCGTTCTCGTTCGGCTGACATCACCCTCAAGACAATTGAGGCAAAGGACGATAACGGCAATATCGTTTTCAATCACGGAGTCAAATCCGTTGAACCTTCTCACTGGTCATTCGGTCAACTTGCCGCAAGCATTCATGCCCCGGCAGAGTATCTTCGCAGACTGCCAGCACCGCTTGCAGTTCAAAATATCAATCACGGCATTCAAACGACAGAGAAAAAGGATCTCAAGTTTATGACCGTGATCAATCCCGACGATCAAGGCATGAATATCCTCCAAGCCGTCACAAGTGTAACATACGGAAGGATCTGGGACGCTGATGCTGTGGACGCAGCCAAACGAGCTGTAGCTGCCTCAAATGGCAAATTCTTCAATCCCAAAGCGTATGACACCGTCACGGGTAAGCCAAAGCCTTCCGGCTTGTATGCGTCTGACAGGGACGTATTTATATTCATGATTGACGGCGGCTCGTTTCTGGATGCCGGGCCACGAGCTCAAATCAACAGGGGTTTCTTTATGTGGAATTCCGAAGTCGGATGTCGGACCTTCGGGTTTTGCACTTTCCTTCACAATGGAGTGTGCGGCAATCATCTGGTTTGGGGTGCCTCGGACATACGGGAAGTCAGAATCCGTCACAGCTCTGGCGGACCTGACCGCTTTCTCAATGAAGCGTTGCCAGGGTTACTCAAATACGTCAACGCTTCCGGAGCTTCGGAAACTGCAATCATCCTCAAAGCACAAGACTGGCTCTTGCCAGCGAAAGATGACAAGGAGATCATTGAATGGTTGAGAGAACGTAAGTTCACCAAAGACGAGGCCCTGGAAAGCATTTCCTATGCCAAGAAAGAAGAGGGCGATTGTCGCACTCTCTGGCAAGTGGTGCAAGGCGCAACGGCCTATGCACGGGGGTTTGACTATGTGGATGCCAGAGTTGAGCTGGAAACCAAAGCCGGCAACTTGATGAATATTATCAAGTAATAATAATAATCATCCACCGAATCACCGAACCCTGGCTTTTCACCGAGCCAGGGTTTTTCTTTTCACCGAACTCACCGACCCCAACTTACTCCAAGAAGACAGGACCATTTATAATGCTATAAATGCTCGACCAGTATTTATAATACTATAAATGTTTTCTCTTCAGGGGTTCGAGGGATGGTCTCGGCAGCTGAAAAACATTTTGAAAATATCTATTGACATTTTAATGCTTATGTGGAATGATGTCCTTGATGCTAAGTTCAAAAGAAAGAAAGGCAATACTGGATCTTCAAGAAGTCCTTGACTGGGTCAAGCCTATGGTGGAAGGGAAATTAGACGAATGGAAAGCAAAACGTCTTCAAACAGTAATTGATCTCACCAAGGATGAAGACGAAATAACTCTTGACAATGACCGTGAAAGGGAACAGGATTGGTACGACTTAAACAATTCTTGATATTTTTATGACAACTCTCTTTAGATTCAAATCAAATCCCAAAACAATCGTTGAAAGAACATCTGCGAAGGATCCAGCCAGCAAATGCAATCAAGTTCAAATCGTCTGGTCCGAGTCTTTCGAGCACGGCGGCAATGCTAATTTCATTTACAGCAATGTTGAGGAGATTCTAATTCCTCTCACCCCGTCAGAGGTTGCCGAGATATTGGCCAAACGCCAAGCAAGAAACATGCCAACAAACATTGGACTTTATGAATAACAATAAAGCAAATCCCATGCCACAACTCACTTTTTCAAAACTCATCATTGGATTCGAAGACTGGTTCAAGACCAATTTCAAAGAGATTGCCAGCAGCTTTGATGCCACAGCTGAGTATTTCTTTGACACTTTGGAAGATTTTGCGGTCGAAATCTTTTACGATATTTTGATATTAAAGTTGACAAGAGAAGAAAATTCTGCGAAACTTTCCCTCGTCAAATGAAACTCGGCATTAACTATCAACCAAGTAAAACAATGAAAGTCAAAATCAAGTCCTATCTCAAGAACACCAAGGCTGACAATGCGACGAAAAAATCCAATCTCTTAATGGCCAATAACAGAACGGTACGGTACGACGGGAAAACTTTCCTCGTCCACGTCGCCACCCTCAACGGAAAAAATGTCATTTCGGCTGAAGCCATGACGGGCAAAGTGGCAATTGTCAACTTCACTGATGACTCGGATGTCGCCAAGGATCTCAAGAAACTCTGCGAGAATAGGCTCTATTCATAAAATCTTATGCCGTGTTTTTATACAGGAAGTGCGGAGGGTGATGCTCGGTTGGCTGCAAGTGAAGCAAGAGAAGCTTTAACTAGCATCACTCAATTACTCTGCGAAACTTGTAGACAAGCTGATAAAAATCACTATACTCTACCAGCTGAAACTCAAAAGTGGTGGAATGAACACAAGACATTAGACCGTAAAAATGGAAGAAAATAACTTTATGAACTCAAATCTTAAACTAGCTGATGTTCCTCAGCCAAATGCCGATTCAGTTTTCAAGCTTCAGAAAATTGACACAATCTCATTTCCTCATCCTTATTGTATAACTCCAAAACACGTCGCCTATGCCTCCGACCATTGTAGCGGAATGCTCGGCAGAGAAGCAATCGTTGAAGCAGAGAAACGAGGCGCATGTTGTGATATTTGCCGAACAAGCGGCAATGGAATTTTGAGTTTTGAACAGCACGAAACTAACTTGACTCTTTTTATTGTCGTGCCTCAAAACAAAGACTTGAATGCAGTCCCCGGCCTGCCTAACTATCTGTTTTCAAATAAACAGACGTTCATCGATCTAGGGGTCCAGGGATTTGCCTTCCCAAAATCCTAAATCACCGAATCTCACCGAACCCGGCTCTTCACCGAGCCGGGTTTTTTGTTGGCCTGACCAAAGCATTTCTATTACTATAAACACTTGCTGATCCATCGAGGCCATAAGCCCGGAATTCCTGATCATAAGCTTCTTCAGGAATTCTGTTTATAGCACTATAAATGCTTTCATATGATCTCTCAGGCTTTTTTAGCAATCTCTATGCCAACTTGTATAATAATAGATAAATATATCTTTTTGTTTCCCTTGCAATAAAGAATAAGACTGTTATAGTGTTCGCATGAATATGAAGTTCACTCATACGGGCATCATTGAAGGATGCGACAGTAGAACTAAACCAGATTCCAAATATACGGTCAATCTTCGGGAAACAAAGAATTTCTGGGTGACTGTAGGTTCTAAAGGTGTAGGTGATGGTACAAAGTACAGAAAACATGACGGATGGGGTGTTGGAGATTTTCCTATGTATTCACTTGACATCAAAACCATTTCGCCCATAATAGCGGCATGATAACACTCCTCTATGATAAGGAAAAAGAAGCCGTGGGGTGTGTACTCTTGCAAGCTGTGGCTGGTTACAGCAATACAGAACTTGTATCAAGATTTAATTCTTGGTTGACTTTCCCGACAAAAGACATGAAGCGTATCACCGGAACACCTGAACAATGGGAAGCTGCAATAAGCAGAAGCAATGCCAAATGGAAAGGACAACATATAACAACATGAAAAACATGGGATACTTATTCAATTTCGATGGTCATGGTGTATTTTCACCAGCTGGCAAGGTAAATATAACTCCGGAAGAAATGGAAGCTCATAACAAAGAACTCTCAGAAGCAGAAATCAAAGGGCTTGATGAAAATTGCCAAATTGGCCAAGGCGGTACATTCTACTTCGTCAAAGGACAAGTTCAAACCTTCGTTGGTACTGTTGTAGCTTCCAGTGATTTTGTTTGGAGAAGTGGGCAAAGCATTATCTTTAGACGAAATGGAAAGCGATACCGAGGCCGTCTAAAGAGAGATGCTGATTGTTTCAATTTCAAACGGTTTTACTGAGTTTTCACCGAGCTCACCGAATTAGCCTGACTCACCGAGTCAGGTTTTTTATTGCCAGGCAAAAGCATTTATAGCACTATAAATATAAATGCAGCTTCCAGGAATTCATGGACCTGGTCCCCAAGATCCTCTTCAGGAAATGCCCCTATTTATAATACTATAAATGCTTCCTCGATTTAAACAAACATTTTTCATGCCAATCAAGGATAAAGATGTAAAATATATTTTTTCTTTTCCCTTGCAAGACAAGGTGAATCTGCTATAGTCATCACAAGTTGAGAGCAAAACGCTTTCAAGTGTGTTAAATGAAAGGCGATATGAATAAAGAGCAGGTTGTCAAGATGGACAGCATCTTGGAAATGGTTGGGTTTCTCAAAACAAACGGTACGGCTTGCCGATTTGTTTCCTTGGTGAGTCAAACACCAGTTGTCAAGATAAAGGTTGCAAACCCGTTCGGGCAAAAAATCTTCGGTGGCAAGGTTGTAGGTGATTGCAAACTTTTCAAGGTTTCAAGCAAGATCGGCATCATCAATGCTAACTACAATACTTCGGTACGCAATCGCATTGCGGACAAACTCGGCGTCAAGATTGGAGACGTGGAGTACGACAACGGCGAAGTATGGTACGAACATCTAAAGACTCCGTTGGGCAATTCTTTGCCCTTGGTGGTACACAAGACCAAAAACGATGGCAAGTACTATCTTCAGTACTTCCCTCACAAGTCAACCAACAAGTACGCCAATAACCAAGGCGAGACGATTCCCGATGAGCAGGTCAAACCCTATCTCTATGCGGAAAGTGAACGTCCCGATTTCAAACCTTCCGTTATTTCGGTCAATTTGGAAAACGTGAAGCAACTCAAGGCAAGCGGTGTCGTAATCGAAATGCCTGACTTTGAGGAAGCAGAAGCAATCCTCGCAGACTGATTTCAGTCGCCAACACACAAAGCAATTCCCGTGCCAGAGTCTTCACTGGTACGGGTTTTGTTTTTCTTCATTCACCGAACTCACCCCATCACCAAACTCACCGAATTTAATTCTAATTATAGTACTATAAACACTTTCAGCTCCTGGACCATCTCCAGGAGCCATCTGCCCCATATAATGGAAATAATAATTATAGTTCTATAAATGCTTTGCCGGGCTGGATGGGGGATTCCTCCCTCGGCAGCTGGAAAAAGATTCTTCAAAATATCTATTGACTTTCTAATACAAATCATCTAACCTATCTTCAAGATGAAAAACAGAATTCTCAATGGGATTGAAATTTACAAACAAGCTGCTATAAAGAAAGGACTTACAGAAGACCAAAAGGCAGCTTTCTCAAAGGAATTGGATATGGGATTGGTTGAATACTGCCGATTCCAAGAACTCAAATCCGCTCTTGCCGGATCCAAATTGACTATGGACGAAGCAAATACAATTTACGGTTTCCTCGGCAATACACCAGACCACTTCAACAAACAATCAGTTGAAGTTAAAGCGGTCCTTACACAAGTTTTCTCGGAACTCATCTCTTGACAAATCAAACCAAAATCCAAAATATGAAAACACCAAAGACAAACAAAGACATCATGGTCATGGAAGTACTTAACTCAATGACCAGGACTGAGTTGCGGAACCTGGCCGTTCAGCTGGGGGTACCTCGTGGAAGGAATAAGCGAGACACTGAGAAAAACCTTGGGCAAGCTATCTACGATGGCAAGGCCCATATCAAAACTGTGGTCTATATCAATGCCTTGCCAATTCCACCAAGTACCCAAGGCCAAACTCTTTTCATCAAAAAATTCCGTACCTATAAACCCGATAAGGTACTGATGCAAACACCAGTGACCTGACCCTTTCATTTTCGGTTGTTTCGTTTATAT
>Ga0193692_1000071_pt1 | contig 25619 bp, 35 predicted proteins | sample L3a1metaG_FD_144917 | JGI IMG/M metagenome (GOLD analysis project Ga0193692, IMG submission 144917) | Soil microbial communities from a riparian zone of the East river system, Colorado, United States - L3a1 | ecosystem: Environmental > Terrestrial > Soil > Riparian zone | place: USA: East River... | reverse complement strand
ACGTCAACGCTGCCGCACCACGGACCCCTGAACCTGCACACGATCCAGCAGTGCGTTGAGGATGGACTGCTGGCCCACTGGCCCAAGGGATCGACTACCGTGCCCCTCTCCTGCGCCCTCACCTGGGCCACAACAGGTCTGCCCCTCGCCACGCTGACGTCACACGCCGCACGCCAGTTCATCGGACGGGGACTCACGAAGCACTGGCCCAAACCCTGATCCCGCGAGTGCTGAGATCCGCGCGTCAGGTCAGCGACGGCTCCGCAGCACTGATACTCGCGCTCCGCCGAGAGAGACCGGCCTTCAGGTGCGACGGTTCGCGAAGAGTCTGACCTCGTACCAATCCTCAAGAAAGCCGTCGAAACGTAATATTCGGTGCTTGCGCCTGCTGCAGGTCAACATCCGCCGCTTGCACGGTCAGCGCGCCAGGATTTCCTGGCGGATTGATCAGCTCGATCAGCTCCCCAGCCGAGAGTGTGACGATCACGGTGTTGCTATTGATCGAGTTGGCCCCGCCGGACAACGTGGTCGTGTCCACGACACCGCTGCCGCTGATCGAAATCTGTAGCTGGGACTTCTGCACAAACCCAACTGTCCACGAGATCTCATATACTCCGCTGTCCACCACAGTAAACGAGCTACCCGAGGCCCGGACAACCGAAGCGTTGGTCGCCGCACCATCCCGTGGGAAAGGTACGGCAGTGCCAATACCAATGCCAGTCGAGTAATCATTGCCCGCTGACCCAGTACCGGTCGTCGTGCCAAAGAACATCACGGCGGAATTGAAGAGCACCTGGGGACCTGTGGCCCCTGTTGACCCAGTCGGTCCAGTGGATCCTGTCGGCCCAGTGACGGTTGAGGCAGCCCCCGCGTCTCCTGTGGGCCCTGTAGGGCCCGTATCACCGTCGTGCCCTGCTCTCCCTTGGTGCCCTCTGGGACCTCTCGGACCTTGCAGACCTGTGGAGCTTGTTTTTATGTCCGTCATGAAAGAAGTATTTTACACCTGCTAGCGCCCTCGTTCCAAGTTTCTTGCCATGCACCAGCTTTGTCGAAACTCTCGGCCCCGTGCCCCTTCGGCCTGGTCCATTACAACAGCCGCCGATCCACCGCCAACCTCTCCGGTAACTTTACGAATCTACGCTAACACTCGGAGTGGAAAGAAGCAGCTCATTTTCAGAGATAGCCACGCCCATAGGTGCTACATGTGCCGCTGGTCTAATCGCGGTCAAATGTCCAGAAACCGTACTCAAGTAGTACGCTTCTCCGACAATCAGCCCTGATCCAACATGAGGATCGTCGACTACGGCGGCATCCCAATGGTCTGTGCGCAAAAAGACAATACCTCCGTACTGCACAATGGCAAGCACTCCCAGTGCAATATCGTACCTTACCAATATTCCAACCGCACGATCTTTACCCGGAGTGTCACGGGATGCGAGGTCTAGCACCCTCTTGCCATTGGAGCCCAAGGTGGGACTAAAGAATACTACCGATCCTATGGGAGGCTCGAGCACTGTGCCGAAATGGCGATCGACGTTAGCGGTCACAGTGACTGTGCCCAGATTCTTAACCGGCAGCGTCGGACATACAAGCATGCTAGTATTGGACAATCCTATTCCCACACGCGTTCTGCAAATCGCGGGTAGATTTATGGACTCGTTCGGCTCGATTTCGCCCGTCACAGGATCCACAATTTCACCCAATCTTGGGAACACGTTTAGAAAGTACGACATCCCAACAGTCAAAGGCGGATTCGGAAAATTGCGGTCGGTAGTTTTTCCTATGATTAGGGCCCACACATCGGCCGGTAACGTCAATATACCAGAAGTTCGAACTAGCACAGTTCCATCCTGATTTATTGCAGCAAGCATTCCGATCACTGTGCTCTGAAACTCTAGTTCAGACGCCCAAGCGCTCTGAACGGTAGGCAAAACATCAGACGATGACTCAGGCGATATCATCACACACGATCCAAGGCGCAGTGAAGGAGTAGCACTCCGAAACACGGCCAGAAACGTTCCTTCGGAGAGTCCGGTAGGACTGCCAGAAGGACCGGTGGGTCCCGTAGGTCCGTCCGATGGCCCAGTAGGTCCCGTAACGTTCGATGCAGCACCTGTGGAGCCCGTTGGTCCGGTAGAACCAGTAGGCCCTGTTGTTCCGGTAGGCCCAGCAGGTCCACCGGAAGGTCCAGTAGGTCCGGTAACTATCGAATCACCCCCCGTCGCTCCTGTGAATCCCGTAGGTCCAATGGGACCGGTTGATCCTATCGGTCCAGTGGGCCCATCAGAAGGTCCAGTAGGTCCGGTAATAGTCGAGGCACCGCCCGTGGGTCCCGTGGGTCCCGTGGGTCCCGTTGGTCCAGTGCCGGTCGACGCATTACCTGTTGGTCCCGTCGGCCCAGTCGGCCCCGTATCTCCGTCGTGTCCTGCAGGACCTTGGCACCCTCTCGAGCCTTGCGAACCTACGGGGCGAGTCTTTATGTCGGACATGAAGGATCTTACGGTAGACAAGCGCGGCGTTTCAAGTTTCTTGCCTGCCACGTGACGAAGGGGCTGTCCTACGAAAAAACACCCGGTACTGCGTTGCAAGCTCCATCCAGTCGACATCGAGCACCGTCGTTATCCACCCCCACCCCTCGGCATCTTCCTGCTTTCAACGTATGTTGTTGGGATGACCTTCACTGCGTATTCCTCTCTCATCGATCCTCCCACGATCCAGCACGACGGCCGACTTCCCGCCAGCCGCGCACCATAGACACGGGAACCCCCAGGCGGCGCCCCACGATCTCGTCACTCTCGGGAACGCCACACGCACGGCGACAAAAGTCAATTGACGGCTGGCCAGATCGCAGGATGAAAGGAAAGTCGACCGCGAGCTGGTCAAGAGGAGACCGCCGCGTCGCGTCGATCTCCATCATGAAAGAAAGCATCTTAGGTACCTCCAGGAGGCACGGCACTCATGACGAGTGCCGCGAAATTTCTGCTCTGATTTGCGGCAAGATCGCATCTAGAATTTCGATACACTTGGAATAAATGTCTTTGTCAGGGGCCCCCGACCTAATGGCCAGCTCAACACCAGCTCCAATCAGCATGCCGGCAACACTCATAACCGTACCGCCTTCACTCACTGCATCCCTAATTAGAACATTGATGCGCTCAACGAAAGCTTCGGTTAGGCGCTTAGCTGTGAATGCATCATCTGTCATCGATGCCTGACGATCTTCCGAATCGTGCACAGGCGGCGAGACTCAGGTCGTAGCATCCAGCATAATGACTCAATGATCAATAGCATGATCAGGACTCCGCCACCAAAGAGCCATACCACAGTCGTCACAGTTTTTCCGTTTCCGTGTCCTCCAATAGGATCGACTCCCCGAGGGCCTCGGCCTCCGCAGCCTCCGCCCAAAGCTGGTCTCGATCGGCACGCAAACGGGCTAGATCAAAGCGCTGAATGCGCACGGGCCAAAAGCGACGGCAGTTTTCAGGCGTGTCGATAAGGTATCCTTCCGTCTCGTGGGACGTCCCGATGATCACGAACTCCCGAGCAAACCGCTCGCGCTTGTATGCGTATGGCATACGAGCCTCGTCATACGTCTTTGACAGAAAGTCCTTGAGAGCTGCAACGCGGTGTCGACCAATGCCACGCAGCTCACTTACCTCGACAATCCACTTACCGTCCGTAGCCTCCATGCACCGGCGGGTAGACGATCCGAATGGCAAATCGTCAGTGAACCAATCATCCTCAACCGCAAGTACACGCAGCGCAGACGTTTTGCCGCTTCCCTGAGGTCCCACGAGGACGGGCAATTGATCGAACACGCACCCAGGCGACCGAGCTCGGCGCGCAGCCGCGACGAATATCTTGCGACTGACAGTGCGGACGTACGCATTATCTTCAGCCCCGGAGTAGTTTATGAGCCACTGGTTCAGCCGCGGAGTACCATCCCAGACTAATGAGTCAAGGTAGGCAGTAACGGACTTTTGTATTTCATTCTTCATTGCTAACACTTAACACTCCAGGTAAGTTGATGGTACAGTCGTTGCATATTTTGCACAAGACCGTTGGATTACTAATCTAATATCCGGCGGCTACTGGTCTCGCCACTAAGGCACTCCCATGCGCCAGTGGTCCCTAAAGTGCGTGTCACTCAGCATGCCCATGTCCCATCTAGCTCGCAGATAATTCTGACGTTTTTTCGTCGTGTCCTCTAGCTGAAAAACGTCAGCTAAAAGGCACAGACTGCGTATTCGGCTAACAGCATCAACTAATTTTGATTTTTCTATCTTAGTTGCTTGCACGTAATCTTCCTACGCCCATTGCCGGCATCTCCGCACTATTACTAATCCAGATTTAGCGTCCCCCGTACGTACCCGCCGATAAGCTCTATTTCTTGCTCTGACGGCGCTCCCTTGACGTAAACGTGATGAATAGCTCCGCCGCAACGTCGGCGCTGAAACTCCCAACCTAACGACCGGATCACACTGTGGAACCGGCTAATCTGATCCGGGCGCGCCTTTCCAGGCTCGATCCCACAGATGAAGTACATGTCGGACACACGGAACTTTCCAGCTCGCCCTCCCAGCTCCCGATGAAGCATGTCATTGATCGGATCGACACCTGCACCACCTGAGTCGTTCAGGTCCGTAGATCCTTGAATTTTTGAGTTCATCGCTGATGCTCCTAGTTCGTGGTGGTCGTCTGCACGCTCTTATCGATCTCGATTCGCACACTTCTCATGTGAGCGTCATACTCAACGATGAGCTCCACTTCGCGCTCTGTCGACGTCCCCTTGACGTAAGCGTACTGCAGAGTCCCATCGAATTCGTGTCGCTGGCGCTCCCAACCCAGTTCTCGAATCGCTCGACCGAACCGGGTGATCTGATCTTGGTTGGCCTTGCCGGGCTCGATCCCGCAGATGAGATACGCGTCAGAGACACGAAGCTTTCCCGTGCGCGCCCCGAGAGCGCGATGAAGCACATCGATGATCGGATCATCCCCGGTGAGCCGCGCCTCCTGCTCGAGAGACGCCGCCTCATAGAGCATCGGATCGAGCCGGATCGACTCCCCGATGGCCTCCGCCTCCGCAGCCTCCGCCCAAAGCTGATCACGATCGGCACGTAGACGTGCGAGGTCGAAACGCTGGATGCGGACTGGCCAGAAACGGCGGTTTCCAGTCGCGTCTCGGAGGTACCCCTCCGTTTCGTTGGTAGTCCCGATAATCACGAACTGCCGGGGCACACGAGCGTTCTTGCGACCGTACGCCATGCGGGCTTCATCACGCTGCCGCGACAGGCAGGCCTTCAATGCAGCGACGTCCCCGCGCCCCATGCCCTTCAACTCACCTGCCTCGACGATCCACTTACCACCCGTTGACTCCATGAACCGCCGCGTGTCCGATCCGAGCGGCAAGTCATCAGTGAACCAGTCATCGTTGAACGCGAGAATACGCAGCGCCGACGATTTCTCGGTGCCTTGAAGCGGCGTCTCTAGGATCAGCATTTCGTCATACTTTGCACCAGGCTGACGGATCCGGCGACACGCCGCAACGAGGACGATCCGCGACACCGCACGCACGTAGGGTGTATCAGGAGCTCCGGCATAGTCGATCAGCCAACGCTCGATCCGCGGCTCCTGATCCCAGGCGATCGAACTGAGATAGTCGCGCACGGGGTGAAATCCGTTACGACGCGCTATGTTACTCGTGACATCACAGAACAACTCGCGACCAGGCAGGAAACGCCAAGTGCTATCGATCTTCAAGCGCAGATTGACCAACGCCGTGTCATCGAAACGGGGACCGTAGCCTGCCAGACCTTCGACGATTTCATCACCAGAGAATTCGTCATAGCGGAGTCTAACGCCGAGCTTCCGAATCGCGACCTCGATGTTCCACTGGTTGTTGAACGGGTGTCCAGCTTTGTCTCTAAGAAAGTCCGCCTCGTCACTACCTGCATCACCACCACCACCACCGTCACCGCCACCACGTGGCAGCGTAGTCATCGGCTGATCGGCAGCCCACTGGGCAATCTTCTTGACCTCAGCGCCAGACTTGGGCGGATTGCAGCGCGCCTTATTCGCTGCAAGAAGCGCTGTCTCAATCTCGCCGTACCCGCTGCCACGAAAGCGCATCGCGCCAGCGAGACTCTTGAGCATTGCATGGCGTTGACCTGGATCAACGACGCCGTTCGGATCTACATGCAGACTATCCGCGACTGACGGGGCATCTGGCGGAGCAATTACCAAGATTGCCTCTACATCGAGAGCAATCCCGTCGTGGGTCTCAAAAAAGTAGTTATCCGCGTCCTTTGGACGGCTTGGCAAAAAATACAGTCTGTTGGCGTCGCAAGTCGACGGGTCCGCAGGCTGCTGCAGGAAAGCCATCGCTGTCGGCCAAAACCTCGGCCACTCATCACGAGTGACTGCCCGTGACAACGGAACGATCGCACGCACGCAGCGGTCAACACGCGAAGGACAGTCCTGACCGTGCAACGCTCCAGGCTCACTGCCACAGGTACAGATAGCGCTGTCAGCCGGACGGTCACTGTGGCTTGCGTGGAGGATCCGCTGATAAGGTGCAAGCGGGACCAGCGCATCCTCCAGTTGCTTGTTAGACAAGTGGTCTAGATCAACTACTAATAGGGCCACCCCCTCAACGAACTGCTTTTGACGTGGGATTCCTGGAGGATAAACGGCCGGCGACCAGGCCGAGCCATTCTTGTGCACGCACATGTTGTGCTTGCAGTTCGAGACTAGGCACGCCGTACGACGAATCTTACGGAACGCCTCAACGAACTTCGCCCACGGCACCTTCGTCCGCCGCGGGGCGGAGTCATGCTTGTCCTTGAGAGCCGAGATGACAACATCGTCGATCACCGCCCGGTGACCTCACGGGGTTCTATTTTGCTAGCGAGGATACGCGGCAGCTCAGACAAATCGTCCTCTGCGAGGATCCCCCGTGCGTTCAGACGATGTCCTGCCGCTGGATCACGCCCCACAACACGGGCCGCGACGTCGCCGTCGAACAGCAGCCACTGTCTCTCGGCACGTACCTCCAGAAGAAGCAACGTCGATCCTGGCGCGTACCGCCAACGGCGATATAGCCAAACACGCTGCTGTGGCGTGTAGTGGGAGATCCTGACAGGGCTGCTCTCACGTGCCGGCCACCCGGCGATGGTCTTCAACTCGATCCAGCGCCCATCGCAAAGATTCACGTCTGGCGTGCCAGGGTGGATCGGGTTCTCCACACGCACCGGATCTAGTTTGGCCGCGAACAACACCGGACGAACCTTGCGCCACATAAGGCTCTCGGATCTCATGGCGGCCCTGCCTCATTGGAAGCAGTCACGTCGACGAGACTGTCGATCACCGCTTCAATGAAGGCCCTCGCGAGGGGTCGGACAATGGCGTTGCCAAAACAACGGATCTGGGCGGTGCGTGTTCCTCCCAGCTTGGAGGAATTCCTTGCAGCCAACGGCTCAATGCCGGCGCCAACTGGCCTCCAGCAGCCGTTTTGGCGGCCTGGTTCGGGACGGCAATAGATCCATTCGACGTCTTCAGCCCATAATCCTCCAACACTTCCTTCCCAGGAAGGATCACCGTTGAAGCAGATGCGATCTCCGGGTCGGAATCCTTGATCTCCACTGGAACCATCACCGGTAATGACAACTGCTCCTCGTACCACACCGACGAGGATGGTGTTGGCATCGGCATCGGAACATGGAACTCCGCTAACGGCACTTTGGTCAATTGTGCCTGGAGCGACAAGCTCGTCAGAGAGAGCCCCAGCTTTGATCCGTTCTCCCTCGCCAATTGCTTGCGGGCAATAAACTGCTCCGGGGTCCCACCCGCCTCCTGAGAGGCCGGCGTCGCCCATCCCGACGGGACCGAGGTCAATACATCCAGCTCCGACAGCTTCACCTGACCCGGCAACCCCGGGCCCGAGGTCAACCTCGCTGCATCGAGCAGCGTCGATCCCTGATTGCCCTTGATCATGTAACCGTGACGTGCTGAAGATCGAGCATCGGCGCTCACGGGCGTGGGCCAGCCATTCGGCGCAGATGATTTCTGAAGCACGATCACGGGCGTAAGCGGCGAAGTAGAGGCGCTGTCTGCGATGCGGCGCGCCGACGCAGCAAGCTGGGATATCAAGTACCCGGAGGGTGTAGTCCGCTCCTTCCAGGTCAGATCGAACAAGGTCGAGCCAAGCGAGGCCGTCCTTGCTCGAAACTTGCTCTCCAAAGATCCAAGCAGGTCGACAGACAGCGATAAGCCTGAACCATTCAGGCCAGAGGTGCTGTCCATCAGAGAAACCTTGCTTGCGCCCCGCCGATGAGAACGGGGTGCACGGACAACTTCCGGACCAGACGCTGATGTCGTCGGGCCAACCGGCGTCTCGCAACGCCCGGGACCAGAGGCCGATCCCGCTAAAAGCGTGGAATTGTCGATAACTGGCGACATCTGCTGGCTTGATGTCTCGGATGGATCGCTCATCGACGACTCCTGCCGCGATCTCACCCGCAGCTATGAGATTACGTGTCCACGCTACTGCGTACGCCTCGTTGTCGTTGTATAGGGCTGTAGACAGTGCTTCCTTGAGCACGAACTCACCGCGCCCAACGCGAAGGAAACGCGATGAGGCTCCCCGGTCTCGGACCTCGAGAGCGAGATCTCGCGAGATCACCGTCGCTGGCGTCTTCGACGCCGTGGGCAATCGGCTACCAGCCAGATCTGCGATCTGCCGCGCCTTGAGTGCGCGAGGAGCAACCTCACGCAGGATCTCGGCAACGATACCCAGCGTACTCATGGCTCCTCACCCCTGCCGATCCGCCGCTCTAGTGCTTCGATGAAGCTCACCGTATCGATCGGTATCCCAACCAGTAAGTAATCCTTGCGCGCGCGATCTAGAGCGGCGCACACGTCAGCATGCCCCAGTTTTAGTCTGGTCAGTACCCCGTAAATTACATCAAAGTCGAACACTTCATCGGAAAGCGACCGGCGCACCAGCATGATCAGTTCCTCACGTGAGGGAAGCCCGAACGTGATGATCTCATCAAACCTTCTAAAAAGCGCTGAATCCAGCATCTTCTCGTGGTTGGTCGCGGCGATGATCATGCTGTCAGACCGATCATCCTCGATGAACTGAAGAAGGGAGTTGACCACGCGTCGCATCTCAGAACAAGACGCCGAGCCGTCGCCTGATGACCGATCTGACCCGATCGCGTCAAACTCGTCGAACAAGTACACAGCGGGCATCGTACGCACGTGTTCAAAAACCTGTGCGAGCTTGCCAGCAGTCTCACCCATGCCAGCAGTCTCACCCAGATGTGACTGAATCACGCCGTGCATCTCGACACGAAACATCGGCAGCCCGACAGCCTGTGCCAAGGCTCCGGCCGCCATCGTCTTCCCCACACCAGGAGCACCCGTGAATAGAAGCTTGCGAGCGGGGTGCAAGCCCAACGTTAACAGATCGTTTTTCCTTGTCTGCTCTAGCACGACACGATCAATACGATCACGAGCTCGCGAAGCAAGCACCATGTCGTCCAGCGTTGACAGTTCAGATAAACCAGAAAGCAGCCCGGTCGCGCTGGGCAAGGGTGCAAAACTCACCGCCACCTGCTGGTCCACGAGCTTACGCAGTTGATCTGCGCCGCGCTCAGATCGCGCCGCAAGATTGGCCGCGATCTGCAGCGTGACTGCCCGGAAACGTGCCTGATCACGCTTCACGTGAGCGTCTACGAGGGCTGTTACCTGAGCCAGCGACGTCATTGACGGACCCCTTGGGAAGTCCACTTATGCCAACAATCCGCGCAGTCCATAGGCCGCTCGTCATCGGCACCGTCATACCACTGAGATAGTTTCCCGCACGAAGCACAGGTAAAACGACAATGCTTATCGCAACCTGCCGCGGTGTTGCATGCCGCGCACACGTCGTACCGATCGTACAGGTCGTCTATGACATTAGAAAACATCTGGTGCGAAAGACTTACCTTCAATTTCTCACTCGAGACAAGGCACGTCACGAATTTTCGTAGCTGCTTCACGAGCATCCCCTTACTGCCAGGATCAAGAGAATCCCACCAATGATCATAATCTCCGCGAGTAAGGCCCACGCGGCTAAACCATGCCAAATCGACGATGAAACATCTTTCGCTTCCGCAGCCCCGTGGCAACACGGTATAACGTCTTTCGCCAGTTGCGCATGACACGTAGGGCAACGCTGAAATTCCACGCTTGAGGTCCCGCAGTCCACGCAGGGTTTGGACGGAGAGGTCATGACGATTTCCTTTGCATCGACATCTTCCTGTTCTGCTTCTTCTTCCGCGACATCCCACTTTCCCGCGGCTTCGACGGCGCTCGTACAAACAGCGCGATCTCGATCGCGAGCCGCGCATAGTGCTCACGGAGGAAATCGACGGTCACCCGCCGTTCCCCACGGCACCGACAATCACTACAGCAGCCCGTGAACTTCTCCCAGGGGCATAAAGTAAGTTCCTTGCCTGCGCGTCCCTTCAAAAGGGCAAGCCGCGCGATCGCAGCATGGCTGATTGCATCAATCAACTTATTCCATGCAATCGCGGGTGCCTGCTCTCGATACGCGTCCGATGACTCTACAAGTCGTGGTAACCCCGTTGGAATACGAAAACGACGCCTGCAATCAGCCCCCAAAGAGCGGGACTTCAAAGGGCTCCCAGGAAATAGTGTCATTTTAGGATCTTTCTCACGACTTCAACGAGGCGACGAAGTTCTGATGGTGAGAGCCACGCGCCGGACGATGCTCCACCGCTGCCCGCGATCACCACAAGAGTCGGCGAGCGCCTTCCGAACCCCTCGATCACGACCCGACGGCCGCCAAGAGCCCGCAACGTGCGGCGCACCGCAGGACGAACCTTTCGCCCGCTGTTATTAACAGGCCGACGCTTATCAAGTTCATGAACCCTCTGTGTAGACACGCTTACACACTCGCCCGTAGTTCTTCGCAATACCGATGGATCGTGTAGAAAGAATGTATTTTCAACTCTCTCATTAGTCCTAATACCGAATTCCGACGCTTCTGCCTCCACCACCCGGGCCGATTCGGATCTTCCTGGTCCCACAGCATGCGACGGACCTCCGCGAAATTCATGCCAAGCCGATGCTCCGCGTACGTGCAGCCGCACGAGCACCGAGAAGGAGTACGGCGACTAGCCAAGTTTGCCGCCTTCCTTCGGATCCGCACTCACGCCCTCATATGCCAATCCTGCGAAACTTGCACAAAACGCCGGCTCATTGACGATCGTGATCTTTACACGATAGGTCGAGTGTCGGGGTGTTGCGTCGTTCTCGGCACATACGAGCACCTCGGTCCCATTGTGTGCCAAGAGTCCTTTCCGGAATTGTCTGCCAGCCCACGCGCGCGCGGCATCGAGCATCGACGCACTAGCGATTCTCTCCAAGCACTCCGGTGGCATCGGAGACCATACGCGCCACGTGGGAACCGTCATCGAGGCACTCCCGACAAAGCATCCACATGCCGCCCCGTGGTTGAGTGCGGCCAGTAAGCGTTCCGGGGGTCCCGCGGTTTCGGGAGGCCCAAGAGGTCCCAGATGGTACCATGACCAGTCGTGCTAAACGTCATCACGCACTCGATAAACTCCGCCGCAACATCCTCACGTACCGGAGTGGTCGACGCTGCATACAATCGCTGCGGCTTAGCGTTCTGGGTGGATGTAAAGCAGTCAAACGGCAGATAGCCAGAACCTTGCATTAGCTGCTTCGCCTGCTCCAGACTTGAAGCCGCAACCAGGCAGTAAGTGCCGCTGTCATCAAGCTGGAAAAAACGCTTGTCTGTCACAGGGCATACTCCGCTGTCTCGCCCAGCGCAACAGCCGTCACAAGCTGATGAAGGCGGGTCTCGATGAGAGCACGTGCCAGCGGATCTAGCTGATCGAGGCGTGCGCGATCCGGCAGCGCGGCAATCGCACGACGAAAGATCGCTGAAGACTCGTCATTTCCCTCACAGGCTACCATCAGAAGAATCTTGGCCTCGGTGATTGTCACAAGATCCCCTATGCAATTGATGATGGACTCGAAATACGTCGTCTGCTTGATCTGAAGCGCAGGATCCCGCGCCTTGGGGCAAGTCATATACCGTTTGCCGACTTGATTGTTGTGGATCTTGCAATTTGATAAAGCTCCTCCCACGACTCGGTCGTGCACGCATCGCGCGGCACGTCCTCGAAAACGTTATGCGGCGTACGCCAGAGCACCGCCGTACGCCCAGGCCATACGGACGCCCACGCGCGTACGTGATCGGACCGATCGTCGACGAAAACGTCAGCCTCGTACACACTTTTATCCGCCGCGTGGTGCACAACGTCGATCCCGAAGTGGAGCGCCAGCCATGCAGAGCGCTCCTCGCGCCACCAAGGATTGGTGTCCCACGGCGACGTCACGCAGAACACTTCGCCCAATTCACGAAGACGGCGGACACCTTGACTGGCGCTAGGGTAAGGTATCAGCGAATAGCAAAAACCTCTGCGGGCGCTGATTGCCCTCTTGACTAGATTAGTTTCACGAAAGGTAAGACCTAAAGCCTTGCAGAAATTCCACTCGGTGACGTCAGCCGTGTCGAATCTCTTACCAGTAACCTCCTCGACAACGCGCAGCGCGCCACTCGTAAAATCGCTTAGAACGTCATCACAGTCGAGAAGAATCTTCACTTTGCTTCCTCCACGGCAACTAGTTTCTTCCTCTCTTCAATCAAGGATCGAAGATGGATGGTCGCCCGGATCTGCGAAGAATAGAGTCGCCATACATTGAACAGATACTTACGTTTGCTCCAATCGACTTCACAGTCGCTGAGCCCAGCACCCTGCTCTAGCTCATGGCCGCTGAGCCCGATGCCCTGCTCGTCCAACTCGTTTGCAAGGTATACACTTGCGTCCAAGCATTCTTGGTACGCGTCGATCAGATGATCTCGTCCGTTTCCGGATGTCAGCGGAGTGCCGTACTTCGAGCGGCCCACGGCGTCACGCCCGCGCATGTCCGTCAGCACGAGAGCAGCCAAGTCCTCCGGACAATCCGGTAATTGCTCGACATACTTCATAACGATCTCCCACGTGGCGGTACGACCCGTCGCGATGGGCGGGGGCTGGTCAGCGGCCACAGAAGAATAAGCAGCTTCTAGGGGCAGTCTCTGGCGTCGTTGCACTAGGTGCGTGCGCTCTGGAAGCATACTCGCTGGAAGCACAAAATGGCGTGTGCGCGTGTGTTCTGGGGAAAAACACTGGTGGGCGCCGCGGGCGCGAGCCATCTCCAGCTCGAATGAACTGGGCGCCGCGCGCGGCCCCATCTTGCGTGCATCCAGCACAGCATCAACATCCAGCCGCGACCCCTCGTTCACCTGGATGAAGTAGCTCGTGTCACGCGGACAACTTGGAAGAAAGTAAACTCGACTCACGTCCGCGCAGGCAGCATCCGCGATCGGAACAAGGCTCTGCTGGGCCACTCGCCAGAAGCGCGGCCACGCGTCTGATGAGACGGCTCGCGAGAGCGGGAAGACGAAGCGCAAACAACGGCTATTTGGGCGGTCCGAATGTGTCGAATGACACAGATACTGCAGGTCTCCTAGTTTGCCACGGATCTCGTCGACCTGATCCTCTGTCGCTCGATCAACGTCAAAAACTAACAACGTAAGCTCTTCCACACACCGATGGAAGAGTCCTGCCTGAACACCCAAACCAGCACGGACACGCTGATGTCCCGGCGACCAGCATGCGCCCAGCTTGTATGGACAGGTTGCTTGGCTGCAGGTCTTATACGTACACGGAGAACGTCGGGGCTCCGAGAGGGCCGTGACTAAATCCAACCAGGAAATTGACTCGTACGAAGGGAGCAGATCCAGATCCACCAGGGACGAAAAGCGTGAAATAGAAAAAGTCATGGGACATCACCGCTTTCTGCCAAGCACCTCGACCACTGCCCCCACCCAGTCATGGTACGCCACCAGCAAATCAACCACAAACGCTCAGTCACGGGGCGTCTCCGTACTCCGCCCAGTGCATCGTCCCCTGCCGCCGCTCAGCCTCGATCTCGCTCCGCTCTAGCTCCATGAGAGCCGCGCACTCGTAGGCCTCACGGATCTGCTCATCCCCCGGGACGTTCTTGCCCAGGCGGATCCGCTCTGTGATCCACGCGCGGATAGCGGCAGGGGATGCAGGATCACGAGCCAGGAGGACGAAGATGCGCTCTCCGTCGTGAGCCTTGTTGAGGCAGGAATTGGTGTCCTCGAGTTCGTCGCGTTTGAGCATTTTTAGTTTCCTCTTGATATTTTCATATACTTAATAACCGACTCTAGTTCATCTATAGGCGCGTCATTTTTAAGCGCGTTTGCGCGGAATGAAATCACGCGCAGATTTACAAAGACATACCCAAGCGGGTTATCCAGACGATCCAACGACGGACTGTTAGGCGAGCGCTTGTTTTTTAGCGCGCTAGGATATATGAGTGTAATTCCCAATACCGGACAGACATCTGGAAGTTCCAAATCAGGGCATTTATCATCATACGGCAGACCTCGCTTTTTGGCACGCGCTTTGGCCCTTATAAAGGTTTTCCTAAGCCAAGTGCCCTTAATGTCTTTGTTAACGCTTGCAGCATGCAACTCCTGCTTACGCTTACGGATCTTATCCGCGTTAGCCATGCGATGCTGCTTCTTTTGCGCTCGAAGCTTATCTGCGTTTGCGGCACGATATTGCTTATTATAAGCGCGAAGCTCATCCGCATGCGCAGCATTGTACTTCTTTTGGGAGCGCCGAATATCTAGGTTTGTCGCATAGTACAGCTTCTTTTGCTCACGTATTAGCTTTGCGCTATCGGTACGATAATTCTTATTATAAATGCGTATTTTATCTAGGTTATTGGCCCTGTACTGCTTCTGATATTCGCGAATTTTATCGACATTAGCTGCCCTGTACTGTCTCTGTTTAGCCTTCTGACGTGCGTATGCCTCGGCATTGTGCAATTCACATGTATCAAGATCCTGTCCCACGTCAACTACCTCCCGCAGCCACCAGCGAAAGTGTTGTGTGTTTGCTCGATACCGTAAACAATTTTGTCAGGGTGCCATAACTCGGTCCAGCCTCGATGTCACAACGAAAAGGCACGCGGATCACGACCGCGTCACACGTGATCTCGCCCATGCGGCGAGCCTCAGCCTCGTCATTGCCGGAGAACCCAAATTCGTCGTGAACGGTGAGCTGAAGTGGAAAATTTTCAGCATCTAGTGCAACGAGAGCCATCTTCGTCTGGTGCGCCGCTGATCCCTGGATCAGCTTCGAGATTGCTTTGTGCTCGTCACGAATATCACCGTTCTCGTCAAGCTCGAAGCGAACGCGCCGATTGCCAAGAGCGACGATGTACTTCTTGCTCTTCGCACTCCTGGAGCACATGCGCGCAAGTGCTTTCACATAAGGCACTCCACGATTGAAGCGGTCGATGACGGCTTGAGCTTCTGGCCCCGCCGCCTCATACGTGAACCCAGTACGTTCGTTCGTCTTCAAGATTGTCGGGCGCTTTAGCTTACGAGCTGTTTTACCGCCACCCATCCCGTAACACTGCGCGAGATAGATCTCTTTTAGATCATCACGCAGTTGCTTTAGATCTGTGTCCGCAGGCGTTTTGCACAACTCGACCATAAGTTGATAGGGGTCAAAACAAGGATCATCACGAAAAGCGTTACCGGCCTGTGTCGAACCAGGTAGTCGGCACAGCTCAGCGAAATGCACAGTGATTCTAGGCTCTTGCTGCCCTAGATCAGCCTTGAACCAACGTTTTCCATCGTCGGGAATAAGAACCTTTCTCCACTTCTTTTCTATTACACGGCTCCTTTTCATCGACGCTTGAACGTTCGGGTGCTTGGCAGCAACGCGGCCAAAACGCGCGCCACTCGAATCTCCGTCCTCGTCGTTATCTTCATCTTCGTCGGAAGCACCGACAAGCTGCTTGAACGACGGATGAAGGCGATCCTTCACAAGGTGCTTTCGAAAGCCCCCGACGTACGTTCCGATCAGCTTCGCGAACTCGCGAGCTAAGATGACCGCCTTAGACACCTCGTCTGGCTGCTGCTGGAGCCACAGCTTCTGGACTACGTACATCTGCTTGCCCGTACCCCCGTGAGTCTTCGTCGGCACAGGCACGTTATAGGCTTTAAGGGCACGGCCCACCTCCTCCGCCTTGCTGATCGATCCGATCCTGATGCCGGTCAGCTTGTGGATCTTATCAAGATACTCGTTCAAACAGCCCTTCGCCCACGCCTCAACTCGATCCAGTTCGTCGAGATCTACACGCAGCCCCCGGCGCGTCATCCGCACGAGAGCCGGCGTCACCGCAGATTCGAGATCGTACGTCTCGCGTAAATTCTGCTCTTCGAGCTCTTTCTCCTGGGCACGCAAGAGCGGCAGCGGAGCACGTACGTCACCGATCGCATAGTTCCCAACCGCTCCAGCGTGCAAACGCCAGAGTCCCGTCTTCGGATCAATACCCCACGCTTTGGCATGCTCGCGAAGTTTGTTTTCGTCCTTGCCAACCAGGCCACGCCTTGCACAAATTGCGTCAAGTCCATATTTTTTCTGGAGTTCGTCGAGAAGTGGTTCAGCAACCTGAACGTCACGATGTGCACTAGCCTTGGTAAACTCGACCTTGTTCTCCCACAGGTAGTCGAGATCGTACGGAGCTGAATTGAAAACCATCTCCCCACAAAACGCAGCAGCCTGCTCACGGAGGTACGCCCAAACATGCTCGGGGGCCAGGTTACCGCCCCCCTCGTGGCGAATTGGAAGATAATGCGCTGGCCCGTCCTCGATCGCGAAGGCCACGCCGCACACGTAACCGCCGCGGCGAACGCCGGGTCCAAGCGCGTGAAGATGATCGTCGCGACACTCCACGTCGACGCATACGCGCTTGGCGTCTGTCCAAGACGGCAGCTGGGCGACTGGTGTTGCTTTCCACGTAAGCTCCGGCTCCCAGAGCGGAGCTTGGAGCCACCCGGCAGCCTTCTCGGCCTTCGAAGCCTTCGAAGCACTCACCCTGGGCCTCCGACCACAGGACTCGAGCCACGGTTATTTGGCACCGTGTTCACCCTCCGGCAGGACGATCCTCGCCGGTCCGCGTTGAACTCCGAGATGACTATCGTAGCCGGCTAGCACGTGTAGCGTCGCGTGCAGCTGTTCGCTGTCCTTGGCGATCCGCTCACACACCGCCATCGCGAGCAGCGGGTTATGGCCACATTCCCATGCGAGATGCCCGCTGTCACCGCAGATCGCGCAGCAGTTTGCCTCCGGCGCCAACTGCCGACTGCCGAGACGGAGCGCCGCGATGGCCGCTTCGTACTGGGCTCGCGAGAACCTCACGATTCACCATCGAGGTCGAATCGGTCCACCCCCGCCGGTGAAACCCACGTTATGGTCGGCTCGCGCGGCGGGTCGTCCGCGATCGCGATCGCGATCGCGATCGCGATCGCGATCGCGTCGCCGTCCGCGGGCGGTGTCTCGAGCGTCGCCGGCTCGCTGTCGAGCGACGATCTGCTGATCAGGTCGACAATCGGCTCCGCCTCCGCCTCCGGCGTCGCTGCGCTAGGGCGCGCGTCAGCGCAGTTGCACCCGCCGCACGGGCCGACTTCACCCGGCGGGTGGTCGCACGGGCAGTCGATGCGATCGTGCGAACCGTCGGGGAGCGTCCCGACCTCGAGCTCGACGCCTGGCTCGGGCTCATCGCCGATCACGAGGTCAACCGCTACGAGCCCCTGGTCGACTCGGATCGTCTCATCGCTGTGACCGCGCTCGCTCATGCCCTCGGCGAGGGTCGCCGGATCTCCGCAAAACATCGCATGTCGCAGCACGGCGTGTGCCTCGTCAACCTCCGCGTGCCGCGCCACGCTTGCGGCGACATCATGCCGGGTCTGCTCGGCAATGTGCGCGCCGGCATCCAGCGCTGGCTGAGCATCAGTGGATGCGGTCCATGCGAGACGCATCCGCTCGAGGTACTCCTCATACTGCCCGGCGACCGGTCGGCTGGGATCCCAGGGCCAGGCGTCAGCGCTCTCGTGCTTGCATTTCTTCGTCCCCATCAGAAATCCTCCTGAACGATCGTTATGTGTGCGCGCTCACTGCGGGCTGAGCCCCCCGTTACCAGCCCACGAAGCCTCTCCGACCACAGGACTCGAGCCGCGGTCAACTGGCGCGGCGTCAGGGAGATCGAGAGATCAACCCTAGGATCCTCGCGCTGCATGCGTTCGTACTGCTCCAGGCACCACTCCGTGCTCTGCCCATCGTGCAAGAGGCCCAGCGATGGACTGCACAACAATCCGCACCCGGGGCAGAGAGCCCAGCATTGCTCGTCCATGCTTGGTTTACCCTCTGCCATGCTGCGGGCGGCACGCTGCGCGATACATAACGGGCCATGCGTTACACGCGACCCCATCGGAACGTCGTGGCTATCCACACCGCCGTAGCCTCGATTCACGACGAACAAACCCCTCAGCTGCCAACTCACGCCGATAACCTGGATCGCCGTGCCATTGACCCACACCGCTGGGTGGTCGAATACCGCGAGGACGTCATCCGGGTGTGCGTACGCGACCGGAGTTGCCCGCATTAGACTCCCCATGGAGCATGGGATGCTCATGAAGACGCCTCTTCCGTGACAGTGACCGTACCCCACGGCAGCTCGGGTACCAGCCCACGCAGGATCTCTCGTGCACGCTCGCGTGCCCTCAGATTCCACAGCGCTGCGTTACGTCCACTGGGATGAGGCAGCGAAACGAGCGTTTTTCCCGAACAGCAAGGGCGCGATGAGAACGCGATGAGAGGCTCCCCATCAAGCTTCTCGAACACCTCGGCAACCTTGCGGCCCAGCAACACCATCACGCACCATGGGGAGTCAGAAGACAGCAACTCCCGGGCCTTCGTCTTAGCCTGCTCCTTCGACCAGTCACCCGTGCAAAGATTCGCGCGATGAAGGTCCAGATACTGGTTCTCTGAAAGACCAAGAATGAGACGCAGTCGAGCACCCGAGCAACCAGGAGGATGGCAGTAGAGGGCAAATTCTGGTTCGGCCCCGTATGGATTGAGCTCGCCTACCAACAGGACACGACAGCCTGCTGGAGCAACGGCTTGCTGACCTGCGGAAGTCTCGTCCTGCACGTTCATTGGGCACCACCGGTGGCACCAGGCGCCCTGCCACAAATTCGACATGCCCCGGAGTGAAGAGCACATGGCGGCTTACAACGACCACGAGTTGGATTTCCCCTAGGCATCCAGCACAGGAGGTCCAGCCTTCCAAGCCTTGGATCTGGCACGCTCATTGGACGATCACCAATTGCTTGCTGGCCCTCGAGAAGGCAGTATACCGCCACCGCGCGGCCTCTTTCCCAAAAGTGCTCCCCTCGTCGAACACGAGAACCTTAGGGTATTCAGAGCCTTGCGCCCGATGACAGGTAACTGCGTTGCCGTAGTCAAACTCAGCGTGCTTACGACGATTTACGGTCGCGAGTTCTTCTTCGCGAGCCATAAAATGGTGGAGCCACGCCTCACACGTGATCGTATCAGGCCGCTCCTCATCATCCAGGCTCGTGATCTCGATCTGCGCAGTGAGCTTGTCGAGGTCTGGCAGACACCGATCTACTTTCCACTGCGTCCCGTTGAGGAGCCCAATGTCATGATCGTTCCGCAGACAAATTACACGATCCCCTTCAATAGGGGCGGGTGCGTCACCGCGCCCGAGCAACCGTCGAATTTTGTGGTTACACGCGTGCCGCGTCTTATTCCGGCCCACGATCACAATATCCGCCGCGAGCACATGATCCTGCACGCTAGGATCACCGTAGTGCAGGACTTCGCTGTCCCCATACTTGCCGTACGGAATAGTTTCACCCTGCCGAGCCTTCTCACAAATCTGCCGGATCGGGTTGTCAAGTTCCTGACGTAAGATCTCATCCAGGAACACGTCAGGCTTGCGGCTCGTGAAATATCCACTGCCGTAGACCGGAGGAAGCTGTGCGGGATCGCCAAGCACGAGGAGCTTCGTACCGAACGACTCCAGATCTTCGCCGACACGCCGATCAACAAAACTGCACTCGTCAATCACGACGAGCTTGGCATACTTGATCTCACTCTCTAGGTTGAGGGAGAAACGTGGCCCCTTGCGCTTACTATCTTCCTCAGTCTGCTTGAGTTGCTCGACGAGCTTATCGGCCGTTGCATGCGCACCAAGATCATTCACAGCACGGAGGCGCTTGATCTCGTCGCGAAGCTTCTCCACCTGCTCGGGCGAAGGCGGATCGCCAGCAGGCCGATAAGCTAGACGGTGGATCGTCGTGGCCCCTTCACAGCCTTTACGTCGCATCACACTTGCAGCCTTACCGGTAAAGGCGGCGAACAGTACACGACCTTCGATCTCTTTCACGATGTGCTCGACGCAGGTTGATTTGCCAGTCCCTCCATAGCCCGCAAAGTAGAACGTTTGCTGACCGTGCGGATCTGCGTACCAACGAAGAACATCGTCCTTCGCAACGGCTTGCTTAGGTGTTAGAGCCGTGGACCTCACGGGCGTCCTCGCTCGAAGGCTGCTGGATGCATATAATAGGGAGGCTTAACGCTGAGCGTGCTGGCCGAGACTATAGGCTGTGCAGATGGCTTCATGTGCGCTTCACGAAAAACTAAGGCCCCAGGAAGCTCCAAATCTGCGCCTACGCGCCTATCGACGAAGCTGCGCTCGTCAATCACAACGAACTCCTCTTCTCCATTCTGCTCGGGTGAAGGATCACCAGCGGGCCTATAAGCGAGATGATGGATTGTTGACACACACGCACAGCCTTTCCTACGCATCACGCTCGCTGCCTTCCCGGAGAATGTCTGCTTAGGTGTTATAGCCGTGGACCTCACGTGCGGCCTCGCTCTAGAGCAGAAGCAATACGCTCGGCGTGTATCCCATCGATTGGGGATCCCACCGAGCCGACTCCACAGAGGGGCACGGTCGAAACACAAGGCTTTCCGATACGTGCCCCGCAGCCTGGGCATACAACGCCAGCCGCTGGGTGTAGATGAGAGGAATGCTCAACGCTGAGAGCGATAGCCGCGACTGTAGACTGTGCAGAAAGCTTCACGAGTACCTCACGAAGAATTGAGGCCACAGGAAATAATGGAAGCGAATCTCGACGACGACCTGTCACGACGACAAGATTCGCTTGACAGCAGCAATCTCCTACGCGCTTTTAGGCTTCCCTAAAGGGGAACTGCTGCGCTCAAAAGGAGCTGCTCCGCCAAGACAAACTTAGGCCGCGAGCTTCTCGATCTCGGCAACGTTGACGCCACGCTCAACGAGCTTCTTTTTGAGAAGCTCGATCGTGGCGTTGCGCGAGCGCAGTACGTTCTCGAGCAGGGCTCGCTCCTCGGCTGCCCGCCGCTGTAGATCACGGTAGGCAGGGGTGCGCTGGTCGTGCTTGATGTATTTTCGGGTCTCAGAGTCGTACTTGGACGAGTTCACAGGGTCCGTTCCTTTCGTGGCGGGTCAGACTACTTTAGATCGTAGGTGGCGGTCAACACAAACACGGATAGATCAATCAGCAGGTTGCAGTTCCTAATGTAGGCCCCTCATCCACATACAAACACGTTCAAGCTGAGCTAGCGTTGCATCGTTTTTTAGTCGATTGGCAAGCCAACTGATAACAGCAACGTTGCCCTTAACGTAACCGCGAGCGTTGTCGATACGATCGATACTGTACGACGAGTCAGTGCGACCGCGCCCCGTGCCATACGACATCTCAATTCCAAACACGGGACAGTGCGATGGGACATCCAAATCCTGCAACTGAAGAGAAAACTCAATTCCTGACACAAGAGATCGTGCTTTAGCACTTGCTAATAGGTATTTGCCTATATTTTTCTTGTTGTGCGATCGAGCAGACCCTTTCATACAGTCTTTGCATGCCGTATGCCGTTTCGTCTTTGAAGCAGTATTGAGGTAGAAATCGGACAGGTTCTTCTCAGCAAGGCACTTGGAACAACGCTGCGACCCGTCAGCAACTTCCATTTTAGATCGCGAAGTGCGTACACGCTCGAACTGCGCGCGGCGTAGCTCCCAGAAACAGTTTTCTGGAGTGTACGCTCCCTCAAGGTCACGTCGAGAGAGCACCATGCCAGTAGGGCGCTCTCCTAGGTCTGCGAAAAAGGCATCAAACGACTTCAGCCACTCCGGAGCTATTGCAAAATCTTCACGTCTGAGCATGGTCTTCCAGCTTACGAGAGACCTATGTCGGACCTTATGATGAATAAGCCTTGCCTCAAGGCTTTCCTGCAAAAGGCATCCACAGCTTTTAGTATGATTCCAGATTAGGCGCTGCCCGAGCACAAAAACAGGTTTCGGACTACCGCAAGAGCAGCAACATTCCCAGTAGTCACGACTGAGTCGTAACCTTCCATTCTTAGGAAGATCAGTAACCGTCAGCCGCGAGAACACCTCGCCAATTGCAGGTAGCTTGGCTGCTTTTAAGCCCCTATTTGCCATCTATACAATGACTTAGAACGGAGCGGGGCCCTCCGGATCAGCCCCAGTCTCCTGCTTGGTCGACTCATATGCTGCCTTCGCGAGTCCTGCAAGCACATCGTCATGAAGCTTCTTGGCCTCAAGATACCGCGGATCACTCTTCGGCAATAGGGAGTTCTTGAGGTCGTCTCCCCCGTTGGCAGGGGAGAGCACTGGTACCATGTACGTATTCGTACCCTTCGTTTCCATCTCCGAGGTCATCCGCACGCGGTGAGCGAAGATCGGTACTTGTCCCGTACGGAGCTTCTTGCCGTTGATCGTAGGAGCAAAGTTCCCGATCGCCGAGTTCCACGCCCGGTAGATCTTGATCTTCGTCGAAGTGAACGGGATCATGGCGAAACCGAGAATCTCGTCGTCCTTGGCCCCGTAGAGGATAGCGTAAATTTCGAAGCTCTCCACGAGTTCATGATCAGGCTGCGGCTTCCCCTCCTTGGTAGGAGGCTGGGGCACCTTCAACTTGCCGATCGCGCGTCCATCGTTGCGGGCGACAGCATCAGCGACAACCTTTGCATCCTTGCGGTGCCTCCCGCGGAAACCACCACCGTCGTCACGGCCGATCCACTCAGTCCAAGCATGATCTGTGATTGCCGGAACGAAATAAATCTCATCGTAAACCGCACCAGTCACAGAGTTGCGAAAGGACCCCGCATAAACTTTCCCCTTGCTCTCCACGACCTCGGGGGAGTTCGATTGGAGGAGCTCGATGATCGGAAGCTTCCGATCGGACATGTCCTGGTTTTCGAACCCTTGACCGGCATCCTCGCCGTATTCGAAAGCCTCCAGCGCCTGCGTCTCTGGGTGAGGGGTCATAGCTGTCGTTGCCAGGGGGGCCGCCGACGCTGTAGCAGGCGGGGTTGCCGCCGACGCTGTAGCAGCGGCAGTCACTGGAGGAGTACCGCCATTCTTCTTCACATCTTCCTTAGCCATACTGATTCGTTCCTTCCTTGTTCATTGATTCGTGGCACTACCGAAGCAGTACCAAAGAGCCGAAGTTATCAACCGTACCTACATGTTCTGCTTAGCTAGCTTGTACAAACACGTAAGCATGCTTACTTCTTTGTAAGTCTTACTCCAAAGCGCGATGCTCAATCTCCATTAGCATAAGTTTCTGTGGCGTGTCCAACAACTCAATTAAGGACGCCTTCTGGTCAGGACTCAATGATTGGTAGAATGTGGGCAACAGTACTGATATTGGCGATTCGCGGCACTGTAGGAGTCTCTGAAACTGAGCTTCCTTATCCGCAGCCTCAGCCTTTTTACAGGCTATTGCGATCTGGAACTCACGCCCCATCTTGTCCAACCGCGCCTCCTCCAACTCTCGACGTAAAACACCGGCATCACTCAATATCTTAGCACATAGCGACGCTAGCAATGACTCTAGCGCCGTCTCCTTAGCGGAGATCTCCTCCGGAGATGCTCGAACTGCAGCTTCTTCCTTCAACATATTCGTTCGTTCCTTCCATGCTTATCCGGTTGTCTTTCTCCTAACCCTGCGGCAATGCTTAGAGTCCCGCATGTTATGCCAGGAGACTTAGACGATCTGATCATCGGCTAGTTCGACGACTTACTCGACGAGCTTGTGTCCCGCTTTGCACCGGTCAGCTAACGAGGCTTACGACCGCAAGATGCGGAACACAGAGAGTCGTGGAGTGCAAGAGCCTCGAGCAGGAACTTCTTGCGTAACAGAGTCGGGGCCTCCACAATATCACGCACTGCCTCCACAAGACCCTGCGCGGCAATGAAATGATCCATCATAATTCCAATCGCGTCGTTACGATCGGAACTTACAGTTGAGATCTTGCAGCCGTCGTAAAATATGTCCAAGCGCTGCAAATAATACGGAACAGGGCGTGCAAACGTGTACTTGCCAACCTTGATGCGCAACTCGTTGCGAGTTGCGGCTAGGTCTTCAATGCTGCCAGTTTGGCACGGCAGCGTGGGGCTGCCCACGCGACCATCCTCGGATGTTGTCATCGCGAAGCCTTTTGTTCGTAGATCTTCACGGCTCGTCTTGTTTGGAGCATGCCCCAATCACGGTCGTCGGTCGCAAAAGTGCCAGAAGATCCGACGTAAGTACTGAGATCTGATCTCGCATACGCGCGTTCTGCTCATCAAGCACGCGAATCGTGCCCTCGAACATCTGCATGTTAATGCGAGTCAATTTTCGCATATCTTCCGCTTGGTTAAATACCTCAACTGTGGAGATTGACGCCTCACCCGCCTTGCGTTGGACTGCAACGGAAAGTTGCGTGAGTCCAGCGACCTGTTCGTGCAGACATGCGTTCTGCTCCCCGAGAGAACGGACCGTCTCCTCAAATATTTTTGCATTACGGCACAGCAGCTTTCGCAGACCCTCCGTCATCTCCTTTTCGGAGATGCCCTGTGTCCGGGGGTCCACTGTAGTGACAACTGGAATTACTGCTGTAGCCTCGTCCTTCATCATGCTCGTTCGTTCCTTCCTTGTTTCATTGATTCTCGGGGCTGCCGAGGCAGCCTAAAAAAGATCCCCTAAGACGTGCGGCGAGTGCCAGCCGAACGCGTCGATCACTGGCACTACTCGGGAGGCCGTCCTGCTAGCCATTTTGGCAGGACACCTTCCGGCGACCATCGATGTACGAATCTTGGATAGTAGTCGTTAGTGTCTTCCGTACCGACCTCAAACAACACAAGACCTGTCCGTTCATCCAGACCATAAAGTACCTCGTCCCGTCGCGTACTGTCCAGCTCGGGCTCCGCGGACTCGCGGCGAATGCGGAGCGTGACCATGACGGGGTCTAAGGCGACAAAGGTGCTGCGCGGCACGTCCTGAGGCCAGCCGCGCAGTTTCTTGATAGCCTTCAGCGAGGAGCGATAACCGTCTTCCGGGTCCTCCTGAAACCAATAGAGCGTACCGTCGAGCCGCAACACGACGACGAAGGCATTATCGTCAGATGTCTCTGCACTTTCCAAAACCATTTCACCGCGTCCACTGAGCATTCGCTGGCTACAGAGATCCTCAAGGGCTACAGTTTCATCCTGCATGTCTATTTCCTTCAGCA
>Ga0193692_1000070_pt1 | contig 25687 bp, 68 predicted proteins | sample L3a1metaG_FD_144917 | JGI IMG/M metagenome (GOLD analysis project Ga0193692, IMG submission 144917) | Soil microbial communities from a riparian zone of the East river system, Colorado, United States - L3a1 | ecosystem: Environmental > Terrestrial > Soil > Riparian zone | place: USA: East River... | reverse complement strand
GGCGGCGGTCAGATAGCGCTCCTACAGTCAGGCGTTAGGTTTGTGCGGTCCGCTCAGGCTTGAGCGCAACCTGTCGAGTTGGCGGCGGCTGAAATGTGTTTTATGCGCGCAGTGCGGGCAGAGCAGCGCCCACTGGTCCATTCCCTTGCCCATGGGGGCGTCGGGCTTGAACTCGAGCTCATCCTCGCGGCAACGAAGGATGGCGTTGCAGTCTTGGTTCATGCAGCCGAGCACGTAGAACGCTTGGCGGGGTTTTGGCGGCGAGACTGTTTCCATCAGGTCGCCTCGTATTCTGCGTAAGGGACCGTGGCCATCACGACCTTGGGTTCAGGTTCAGCGTCGGGCTCAGCCTCAAAGCCCGTGACCTGCCCGAGGCAAATCATGCGCGCGAGCGGGCCGCCAATACGGTGCTCGGACAGCGGCTTGCCGCACCAGCGACACCCGCGGGCAAGCTGCGCGAGCATGATCGGCATGAGTCGCCCCCGATATTCGTTGATAGCCGCAAGGCGCTTTGCGTACTGCTCGGTTGCGTGCGCGTCGAGCGCCGCGAGCAAGCCGTCTCCGAACGCTGGGAGTTGGTCGCTCATGTCCGAGCCTCATGCTTGAGCAGGTCGAACACCTTAGTCACAGCACGGCAGTGCGGGCATTGCAACGCCCAGTGAACGCCGCCTCTGACACCACAGTTGAGCTGGTATTGATATGAAAGCGTGTCGATGTCTTGGTACGTGAACTCGCTCGAGTCGCAGCGCAGCACGGCGCCGCACGCGTGGTTAGCGCACGCGATGTCGTAGAGCTTGTTCTTTGGTTTGACGATGGTTTCCATCAAACATCCTCGCCAAGCGGCGTTATCCATCGCCCATACGCGCCTTTGAGAGAGGCGTTCAGCGCAGACACGTCAGTCTTCGGTCCGGCGGCCTTCGTGCGCTCGGCATCCTCAGTCTCGCGACGCGCACGCATGTGCACCAGCGCGGCCTCGCTATCCCACGTCGGCAACTCGGGAGTTCCACCGTCGATGATGCCGACCACCCACCACGTCTTGCCGCCGTCGAGCTCGGCCATCAGGTTGGGCTTGCTCACGCTGAACCGATGGAACTTCGGGTCACGAGCCCACGACGCTACCCACGGTACTGATAGTGGGTCGCCATCCCAGTCCTCGACCACCTCAGTGTCGAAGCCAGAGAAGAACGCTGGTCGGTATTGTGTGAGTTTCATTCCTGCACCTCCAGCTCCCTCGCTTCGCTGCGAGCCAACATGCCCTCGCGAGCCCTTTGCACCCAGGCCTCATTCCTGAAGCTTTGGCCGAGCTTTCGACGCAGTGAGATAGAGACGAGCTTCAGCAAAACCTTTCCGCAGTAGTCGCTCGCGCCAGCCATGGTATGGCAGCGGATAAACGGCGCACCGAGCCAAGCGCTGACCTCGGGGACTAGGCACATCTCATAGATGCGCCCATACGCACGAATACGCACGAACCACTCAGTGCCAGGCACCTCAGCAATGAACTCGCGGCCCTCCTCCACGACCTGCCAGACCAAGTCCTCAACGATCTGACAGCTGCGCGCCTTTGCTTTCGCATAGTCGATGGCTAACAGGATTGGAGTTGCCGTCATGGTCGCAAAACCTCCTGTTCGCGCTCGTGCTCCTCGAGCAACATCAGCCACGTCTTGCGACACGCCTCGCCGAACGCGCTCTCGCTGCGACGTCGGTCGATGCCCATGCTCTGCGAACGCGGCACGCCGCCGATCATCCGCGTCACCTCGAGCTTGCACAGGTCGCCAGCTGCCGAGTACACGCCGATGCTGTACGGCGGCCCGACGACGAACGACTCACGCGACGCGATAGCCATTGCTTGCTGCGGTGTGAGCAGTCCGGGAGACGTCGGCGCGATGCCGATGATTTCCTCGAACGGCACGGCGTTGGGTGAGATGTCGTCAGCCATCAGTCGCGCCTTTCTAGGTCGTAGTCGCGCATCTGCTCGCGCCAGTAGTCAGCGCTGAGCGGAATCGGGCGCTGTCTTTCATCGTTGAGCGCTGCCGCATCGCCGAGCGAGTCAAAGCTACCGACCAGCTCGGCCGTATGCGCGCAGCACACGTTGCACAGCGACTCGCAAATCTCGCAGACCTCGTGCAGCGCCTCAATCACGTTGATCGAGCAACTGTTCTCGGTGAGCGCGAACTCCGCCTGTTCGTCGGTACCCGTGTACTCGTGCACGACCGTGAACGTGTGCTTCACGACGTGGTACCGCTTGCGCTCTGGTTCGTCGGTCATATTTCCATCGCGCATTCGGTGGCGCATTCACGACAACAACTGCACGGCGAATCGTCACCGCGGATTTCAGACGCGTACGGGCACGGTCCAGGCTCGCCCGCGGGTGCACCGCACTTGCACGTGCCCGCGTCGTCTTCGGCGATTGGCAGCGGCTCGCTCACTGCAGCTCCTTCGGCAGCGGATACCCGTGCCGCTCCAAGAACGCGCGTGCGACATCGAACGTCACGCGGATGCGCCGGCCGGGCGAGCGGAACGCTGTGAGCTTTCCACGCGTCACCCAGTTGTGAATCGTTTTCAGGTCCACGCCGCACCAGCGCGCAAGGTCGCTTGCGCGGAACAGTCGCTGCGTTTGCTCCATGCTGACGTGGACCTCCATGCTCAAGCCTCGATGCTGTGGCTGATGCCGTTCATGACCTTCGGCGAGCGCACCGCCTTCGCGGCCTTCAGCACGACCGTGGCGGCCTTCTTGGTCTTGCCCTTGCCAGCGGCAGGCTTGCTCGGCTTCGTGGCAGGCTTAGGCGCTGCGGGCTTGCCAGCGGATTGCAATGCAGCCTTCGCGCGCGCCGTGTGACGTACGCCTGCGACGTAGTTCGGCGTGAGCTTGATGCCTTCGAGCTTGGCCTTGGCGACGACTTCGACGGGCGTGAGGCGCTTCGCTTGCTTGCGAATCCAGGCGGACTTGTTGACTTTGGCTTTGGGGGTTTTGTTGGTCTTCATGTGATGTGTCTCTAAGTGCTGCGTCTTGGGAGCGAGCCTGTGCGCCGCGCTCTCGTTGCTCTGCGCAAACAACCCTGATGCCACCTTGGCTCAAGGCGTTCGCGCCAGTCCCAACGCCTGATTGCGTCGAGCACCCATGCATCCACGACCGCAACGGCGTCGGGGCGCATGAAATCTGGTATTGCCCAGCGGTTCACGGACCTGTGACCGCAGCGCGCGCGGCTAGAATGGTTTCGAAGCCAGTGATCGCAGCTGCGAGGCTGTCTTTCAGCGTCGTGAGTGCGCTCGAGAGCTGCGAGCCTGGAGTGATGCCCTGCACATAGTGCGGCGCCTGAGCGCCAGCGATGTTCGCGGCGACCTCTGTGCTAGCAAGCTCGGGGAACAGGAGAACGCGTGCGAGCTTGGCTGCTGCGAGTGCCGCAGTGATGCCGTCGTCTTGCGCGTCGATTGCCGTAATCAGTGCCGTTACTTCACCTTGAATATAGGCCATGTGTTCACCTCGTGATGCGTGGGTCGATCGGGGAGTCGCTGGGGATGTGTGCTGCGCTGAGCTTCTCGAGCTCGTCGACTGTGATGAACGCTCGATAGCGCTCGAGAAACGATTGTGCGTGACTCCTGGGCGGCGCCTCGGGATACGGGCACGGCGAGATGCCGAGCATCACCTCGATCGCTGTCATACGTGCGTCGAGCGCTTCGATGCCGTCGCGTGCGCGGTTCGCCGCTGCGTAGGCGTAGTCGGCTGTGGACGTGCCGCCGTGGGAGTTATCCATCAGCTGTCACCGCCCCAATTGCGATGCGTCCACTCAGCGGCGAGCTTACTGCATTCCGCAAGCGATACGCGCTGCATCTCTTGCTGCTTGCGCGCGAACTCGGCGTAGTCGCCAAGCGCCGCCGGTGACTTGGCCTCGACCATCGCAGCCTTCACCGGGCAGTCGCACTTGCGCACGTCGGGCGCGTTGATCGCCTCGCAGCGTGGGCATTTCCAACCCTCTCTCATGAGAGCTCCTCTCGCTCGACCTGCGGCAACGGCTCCTGCATCTCCGTCAGACGCATACCCGGCAAAAACGTGACGACTGCCGTACGCAAATCGAGCGGGCATTCGGCGGGCCGCAAACCGCCGGGGCGTGCGAGCCTCAAGCGCGTGGGCGCGAACGGGTGCTTGCACGAATCGTCAGCGCGCTGCGCCATCGGGCACACGTCGCATGAGTCCACGCGCACATGCGTTGCCGTCTCAGGTTTCGTGTCGACAGACTTGCCGACCAGCTGGCCCATCTCCCCTAGCCGCGCACGCACAACCGTCTTGTCGATCGGCGCGCGCATCACGTCGACAGGGTCGCTCTCCTCATCGGCCGGAAACGGCGTGCTGAACGTCGGAGCGTCGATCGTCTTTGACGGTTCACTCGCCGGACTCCAGAGCTGACGCACCTTCTCGTCGAGAAACGGCTCAGCGGACGAATCGCCTGTCACCTTCACCTGCAACTTCTCGCGCAACCCCCGCTCTTTCCACATCGCCGCTTCGCTGATGATCAACAGCGCCCGCAGGCGACGAATCTCGACGGCCATCAGGCGGATACCGGGACGCGCGTTCGAGTCTGCGTCCTCGGCGTGCGCCATCTCACCCTCGAGCGTACTTTCGGCTTCGGCGCAAAGAACGTCGCTCATGGCTTCACACCTCCGCGCTCACCCGCGAGCGTCACGCCAGCATCGTTGCCAGCGTCATCGTCCACGCTCGCCGGCACGCACCCAGCGTCGACATACACGATATCAGGCAGCGGCTTGAGGTCGAGGTCGCAGCTGCCGAACAGCGAACCAAGCGCGCAGGCGACGACGATACCCAAGAATGACGACACGGCGATCGCCGCATAGTCGAGCGATGTCAGCTTGCCCATAATGTCTACTCCTCGACCGGACTTGGATGGCATCATGCTGCACCCGTGGTGTCGGAAAACGTTATTTCGCCAGCCGCGAAGAGCAGGACCCGATTCGCGAGCGTGACCTGACGCGGTGGGTCGAGAGCGGCTCGACCGCAGAAGTATTGCGGGTCGCGTGACGTCGGATGCTTCCACTTGCTCAAGTGAGTGATCGTCCCCCAGTTCGCGAGTGCGCCCGCACTGGGACCGAAGGAGACGGATGCAGACGTCGAGATCGACACGGGGGCGTCGTTTTCTCCGATCACCGCCGCTGCCCAGTTCGCCGCCGGCACGTTAGCGCGTGCGTAACCGCTGCCTGTGAACTCCACTTCAGTGGGGTATTGCCCGCTGTCGCCGCAGTCGCCGCGCTCGAGTGCAAGCCACACGGAGCTCGCGCCCGAAGCAGATGGGAAAGCATAGGCCGGCGTCTTCCCAACGCCCGCCTCGAGCGCTGCCGCTCGCTGCAGCTTGCCGGTTCCGGTCAGGCCCTGGTCCTCGCGAACAGATACCGGCGAGACTCGCCCGCCCCACGGAACAGGCGCAGAGGCCGTGTAATCAGCCACGCCAGCTCCGCCGGAGGACATGTGATTTCCCTCGCCGCTGAAGTCGCGGCCAGCCGAATATCCACCACCGGCGAGCATGGGGTACCATGCAACGCATCCAGCGAGAGGAACCTTGCGGCGTCCTATGACCGACACCTCCTCAGCGCTCAGCAGGCGTCTGTAAACCTGGACGTTCTCCGCAACGGAGTTGTTTTGCCCGTGCGACGACCGAGATGATGCGAAGTAGCGCCACGTCGCGGAGATGGAGCCGTTGCCTGTAGCCGTTGACGTGCCGTCTACATATAAACGCTTAGACGCAGTCCCGCCTAGGCCGTTGTATGTGAACGTGACGTGCCGAAACACGCCAGGTCCAGCCACTATGCCAGAGGTCAAGGTGCCAAACGCACCAGCCGCAATCACACCAGTCGCGTTCACCGAGTAAATCTCAAAGTCCGCCTGGTTCGCGTCTGACCCGTTGGTCGAAACGTGAAACATCGCACCCCAATCAGAGTAGTTCGTCAGCAGGAACCAGCCGCTGATTGTGAACGGCACGTCGCCCGTGTACCCCTTGGCCAAGAGGTCACCGCTGACAAGATTCCCATTCGCTAGCTTTTGCACCGCCATATATCAAACGTTGCTGTACGAAAGCAGCCCGGAGGTGTGGATGAGTGCCGCGCTCATGTCATCGGCCACTTCGAGCGGGAGCCTGCTGATGCGCAGGTAAAACTCAGCATTCACCACGAGGCTGTCGATCGTTGGGATGACAATCGACACCGCGTTTCGCGCTTTCGCCGTGGTGTTTACGACCGTGACAGTGACCTGCGCTGTGTCGTAGTCGAGCGCTTCCATCGATTGGGCTGGTTGGGCCGCCGCAATGGCCGCCTCAACCGCGAATGAGCCGCTCGTGGCGCTCGAGTATGCATTGATCAGCGCCGTCATCGGTCCGCTGCCGTACTGCGCGGCCACCAGTCTGTAGTAGATGCGCTGCGTCCCAGTGATGGCGAAAGACCATCCGCGAACAGGAGCCGCAGGACACACGAACAACGGGGGCGTTGTCGGGTCAGGATATGCGTTGTCAGGTTCTAGTATGATGGATGTGTTCCCCATAAATCCTCAGCTGTACACGACATAGGTCACGCTCGAAGAGAGCCCCACCGTTACGTCGTCGCCGACGTGACTGATGGTTAGGGTGGCGCCGTACTGGTCGAGTACTTGAGACGGAACCGCAGCCATGTTCAGCACCAAATTGCTCGGCGCACGCACTGTCCACGCCACGACGACGCGGTCTGCGCCCTTGTTGAAAAGCACCGCATAGTCCGCGTCTGACGCGAGCTTCAGACGTCCTGCGAACTCGTAGCCCTGCGTAACAGACAGCAGCGTGGTTGCAGCCGACACTGCGAGCTTCGGAGCGCCTGCGTAGGTGTTGATACCGAAGTGGTCCTCGGAGTCTGTCGGGTTGGTGCCACCATCTCGCCAGGCGTACCAGATCGTAATCGGAAGGCCGGATATACGGTTCGATAGGTACAAACGAACGAGGTAGGACGCCTGCTGATGTTCTGTCAGCGCGCGAGCTTCTGGCGTGTACTGCGAATAGCCCCACTCGCTGCACGCGATAGGAACATCTTTGCCAACAGCGTACTCGTCGATCAGCTCTCTCAGCGTGAGAAAGTCGTTGCCCGTGGTCTCGGGGTCTGTAGGCCGATACGGGTGACACGACACAGCGTGCACGTGATCGAGCAAACCGTTCTCGAAGCACTCGCGCAACCACGGCAGGTCGACGCTCGCAGCCGCGGGACCTAACAGCGGGGTCGACGGCGCAGCCGCGGCAAGCGCAGGACCCACAGCTGCAGCCAGCGCTGTGTACATCACAGGACTCGGCTGAGGCTGCCAGAAACCCGGCCAGTTTGGCTCGTTCCAAAGCTCCAGGATGATTTTGTCCTGGTAGCGTGTTGCAAGCGCTACGGCGAACGCGACGAAGGCCGTGCGCTTTGCGTCCGTGGCAATGCCGTGGTGCCCGCTTGGCAACGTGCCGTCTCCGCCTTCATACAGCGGATTGCTGTACGACAAGATGCAGAGCGGCCGAACGCCTCGCGAGTAAAGCCCATTCACGAGGTAGTCGTACTCGGTCCAGCTGTACACACCTGCGACCGTCTCTACGTAGCGCCACTCGACGCCAGTGCGCGCGAACGCGAAGCCGACAGCAGCGATCGCGTCGAGGTCGTCATCGTCGACCTGATGGATGTTGATCCCCAGCCCTCGCGGGACAGGTGGCTTTGCCGTGAATAAGGTCAAAACAGAGCTCCTGTGATGTCAGCCCCGGTGAAGTCAGCCCCGGTCAGGTCCACGCCGCGGAAGTCGACTCCGGCGCAGTTTGCGTTGACCAGCTTTGCGCCTGACATATCAGCGCCCTTGAGATACGTCGACGCCTGCCGCACGCTGCCAGCGTTGTCCGCTGCGAGGCGCGCGCCTGTTAGGTCAGCGTTCACGAGCGACGCGCCTGCGAAGTTAGCCGCACTCAGATAGCAGTCACGTAGCCGTGTGCCATTCAGGTTTGCGTCGCGAAACTGCGCGTATCCCAGATAGCCACCCATCTTAGCTGCGGACAGCGTCGCGCCGTCAAAGCGCACATGGTAGCAGTTGCATTGAAACATGTTGGCGCCTGTCAGGTCAGCACCAGTCAAGTCGGAACCAAGCAGCTCCGCCGTAATCATCGTCGCGCGCCTCAGCGTAGCGCCGCGCATCTTGGTGTAGCGCAGCTCGGAGTTGTACAGGCGCGCACCCGTAAGATCGGCGCCGCATAACGACGAGTCATTCAGCGTCATGTCGAGAAAGTCCGCGTTGACGAGCGCGATTCCTTCCAGGCTTATTCCCGAGAGCGTGGAGCCGCTCACCGTGTAGATGATGGCCGACGTATATCTATTTAGTATGTTTATCGCCAAGTGCTCACCGAGGTCTACACCGTAAAGGGCTTGGACGCTTCGAACTTGGCGTCGCGGTTAGTCCAGAAGAACGACGGTGACTGCGACGGCGACATGCGACGACCAATCGCGGTGTGAAACTGCTTGTAGCAGCCCTTCCACGCGCCACCATTCCACGTTGCGAGCAGTGCGGACGTGAACGCGCCGTTGAACGCGCCGTCCATGCTCAGTTGATTGTCCTGACAACCACCTAACAGCAACACGTTTGCCTTCACCTCGCGTGCTTTGGTCGCTTTTGCCGCAAGGATCGGCTCATACATCGCACGATTGGCCTCGAATGTCTCGAAACCAACTTCTGCAGGCATTGCTTTGACGCCGAACTCGCGAGCGGGTGACTTATCGCCAGCAACACGCGTGACGGTGCCACTGTGACACGAGTCGCAGATAACGAGCACACGCACACCCGCAGCAAACTTTGCGTATGCAGCGTTGAGCTCGTCGTCGGTGATTTCACCATCATACGCACAGATCGTTTCGTCGAGTCCGTCAGACTCGTCACCGTTCAGGTCGGGAAGCTGGCCACCGTGCGAGCTGTTGGTGAAGATCGCGAGGTCGCCAGGCTTCGAAAGCGTCGCGAGTCGACCTAGCTCGCTCAGGATAGCACCGCGTGTCGCACTGCGCGTTGTGAGCGTCGTCACCTCATGTTTGAGCGCCATGAACACACGCCCCATCGCACGCGCATCGGCTTCGCACGCTACGAGACGACCTGACCATCCGGCATAGTGGCCTGGGTCGACACTGTTGAGACCTACGCACAATGCGCGCGCGACAGGCTTACTCACTTCGCGCCCACCGCTTTATCGGCAGCAGCAGCACGCTCCTTGGAAGCGCGCTCGCGGTACGGGTTGGCAACTGGAAACGGTTCAGCACCCGTCACCACGCTTCGACTGCGCGCGCTCTCGAACGTCACGTTGCGCGCTTTCGCTTCTCGGAAGCCTTTGAACGCCGCGGTGATTTTGTTCACCTCGACCTCGGCTGCGTTGACCGCCGCTTCGACGTTCTGCCCTTCCGCCACTGCGATGTGCGCGATCGCGACTGCCGACGCCGCTGCATTGTCCAGCTTGTGCAGCTCTGCGCATGCTGCGTCGAAGATCGAGCCCTCTGGCTCCGAAGCGCAGACAGCGAGCAAAGGGCCAGCCACCTCGATGTACTTCCCTTCGATCGTCTCCAAGAGCTGCACCCAGTCGATGGACGCGACGATGGTCGCTGCATCACTGAGAGTGCCGCAGCCCGACACGGGCAAGATGCAGGTGAGTGCTAGCGCTAACAGTTGGTTCTTCATACGTCGTGCGTCCCTTCTACGCCGCGCGACTCGCGGGCCTTCGTTCGTTGTTCGAGCGCAGACAACGCAGCGCTCACGTGTTGCAACGCGGTTGCGTTTTCCTCGCACGCGTACTTGCTCGTTTGGAAGCAAGACAATCTGTCGGCGACGATCACAAGCAACGCCTCGTTCGTTACGCCGTTGACGCCGACTGTGCCGATCGGGCCGTGCTGGAAGTTGACGCCCGATTCCACGAGCGGCTTACCGTCGTCGGCCATGCCGTGCATCATGAGGTATTTGTGCGACGCGTTGCCGTTCTTGAAATCGACGTCATCGGCAACGATGAGAATCTGCTTGTTGACCGCGTTGGTCTCGTGGCCGTGAATCTCTCTCACTTGCTCTCTCCATCCAGCGGGCCATACGCGGCATCCGCATCAGCGATCGCGTACGCGCGCAATAGTTGCGCCGACTCAGCGGGCGTCAGTCGTTCGCCGGTGACGTCGTTCGAGCCGCGACCATACGATGAGCGCAGGCCGCCCAAGCTCGCCGCGTACACTTCATGCCAGCGATCGCGCCGCCATTGCTCAGCGTTCACGAACGACTCGTGCTCGATCCAACCAGCGGGTTCGCCGCTACTGCGTCGGTATCCGCGCACCGCCCAAACGCTCACAGGCAACAGACTGGGCGATGGCATAAACGGCAGCTTGTCGATCGTATCGTCTGCTTCGGCCGGCCGTGGACGTGAACGCTCGTCAATGAGCTCCGCAATCTCCTCGAGCCGCTCTCTTACGTCCTCGATCGCGTCGCTCACTTGGTCACCTGTCGTTCGTTGAAAGGTCGGCAACACACCGTCGCGCAGCTCGTGGCTGCAGTCCGCACGACTGGCGCATTCGCAATCAGCGTCTTGAGCATCGTGCCAGCGACCACAAGCAGCAGAAACAGCGCCACCCACGTGACTGACGCGCCGATAAAGAACAGACGCTGACGCCTCTCGTGTGCACGCCACGCAATCGCGATCGGCGGCTCGTGCGGCTGCGTGGGCTCGTCATCTAGCGTGGTCATGCGGCACCTCGTGCTTCACGAGCGTTCTGCCGCGCTTCCCACATGACGCGGTCGCGCTCGTGCTCGGTTGCAGCTGATGGTGAGCTCACCGGATCGAACACAGCGCGCTCAGGCGAGCGACGTACCCACATCGGCGGGTTATGCGGCGCGAGTCCGTGAATCACAGGAAACGCAAAGCATCGTCGTTTGCCGTTGCCAACATCGACGAACGTCCAATGCGCGCTTGGGTGCGTCGTGTTGCACGTCAGGCACTTCTCGTCGTGCCACGGGCAGAAACTCTCGCCGCACGTCGTGCACTGCACATGACACTCGTTCGTGTCGGGGTCGGTCACTCGCCCACCTCGTCATCGCGCTCAGGCACCACACGCGTAATCTCGATCGTCTGCGGCGCGCGAATGTGCACGCGCACACGCCGCTCGAACGTCAGCACAGCATCGCCGACGTGCAGCTGTTCGCCGGGCTTGATGGTGAGCGATAGACCACCGCGTGTGGGGTTGGGGCTCATCGCAGCCCCCGAACGTTCACGCACGTGTAAGAGAACCGGCTCTTGAGCATCACGCCGCCACGAGCCTCACAAGCAGCATTCTCGCGATACGAATGCGCCACTGCGAACACGCACGCGAGCGAGAACACGACCAAGAATATCACTGGCCAAAAGCCATCATTCACGCGCACTCCCTCCACGCTTGATAGACGGCCTTACCAATGTCAACGATCACGCCGCTGGCCACGCTAACGAGAACCCACTGCCAGGCCGGCAGCTCCATCTTGAAGATTGCGATCGCCCAGTCCATCACGCGTTCTCTCCAACTGTTAGGCGCTTCTGAATGACTGACTCTGCGTCAGCTAACTGCGCATCGATCGCGTCTAGCTCGGCATTGGTCAGCCGCTCAGCGCGCTTAGTCGCCTCGCTCACCCGACCGCCCTTGCGCCAGCCCGCACCGCGTTCGGCGCCCTCAGCGTCGAGCAAGGCGCTTGCGGCCGATCCCTGTGACGCACACGCATCGCATCGCCGGAACCAGCCGCAGTCGCCAAGCTCAAAGCCCGACCGTCGCAGCTCTTGCTCACGCACGACACGTGAACTGTCACCGTGCTCCGAGACGTCAGCATCGCTCACCCAGTGGCACCGAGGGCAGACGTCCGATGCGCCGATGGTGCGTGGGGCGATCTTCGCGGTTTCCTCAGTTACCCGCGTTCGATCGTCTCTGAACATCCAAGACGCCCATTTGTCGTGTGCGTTATGCGCGTTCTTTTCGGGGGCTATTGAGTTTTGGCAATTCTCAGATACCCTCGTATTTTCCCCGTTACGCGAAGACTGCGTCTGTAGTCGCTGCGCTCCAACATCGTTGGTGCTGCTTGAGCAAGACTCGACGCTCTGTTTACGCGTAGCCGCTACGTGCTCTCGTGCGATGCGCTTCGAGATGGCCGCATGCTCTCGCTTGTAGTCGGCAACAGCTCGGGCTTTGGCCTCACGACTCGACAGGTTGCGCGCACGCATCTTGTCGCCACGTGCGATGCGCTTGGGGTCAAGGTCGACCGCTGGTCGCGGCACAGCGCGCGTAAGCGTCGGCGGCTCGTCGGCAGCGTCGTGACGCTTGGCAAAGCGCGACCAGTCAACGGGACTCATGCGGCGCCACCTTCCGGCAGCAACCCGAGCGCCTTACGCATCAGCGGCACAAGACGCTCACGTGTCATCGACGGTGTTGCCACGAAGCGGGGCATGGTCGCGCCACTGCGCCATCTAGCAACGGCATCGCACTGCGCGAGCGCGTAAGCGCGAAGCGCGTCGTCAGTCTGCTGTTCCTCTCGCAGCTCGCGAGTGGTCGTGTAGTCACCATCCCGCAGCGGCATCGGCGTGTGTCGTGCGTCGCGATGGCTTGCAGCGCTCAACCGCAAGCAGTCCGCGCAACGGCACTTCGCGTGCTTGGCGCGATGGAATGCGGACCGGCTCATTCCACACCTGCCAACGCCGAAAGCGACACACGCAGCCGCTCGTGAGTGACGACAGTGAGACGGCGGCGATCCTTCTCAAGCTCCCACCACGCAAGCTCGATATCCTCTGGGTCGTAGTACGCGATGTCGTGCAGCTCTTGGGCGATATCATCGTCGCTATGCACGCGTGTTGCGTCGCGATGCTTTGCCGATGCGAGACCACCGCACCGGTCGCAGCGATGGCCAGTTGGACAACGCGGATTGCCTTTGAGCGATCGGCTCACGACTGCGCCTCACCTGCGCTTGCAACCTGCGCTTGTCGGCTGCGTGATTGCCGCGTCGCATCGCGTCGCATGCGCGCATGCAGCACACAGCGGCGCTTGCCCTCGATTGCCGGCGATAAGCAGTCGATGCACAGGCCCTCGCGTTCTGCGTGCTCCGAGCGCTTGGCGAGGCTTTTGCGCTTGGCGTTGGTGCGCAGTGCCTTGTGTAGCTCGCAGTACACGTGCCCAGCATCGGGCTTGACGCCGCAGTCGGGACACAGACCCCACACGCGACGCGATTGCCGTTCGCGCTCTGAGCACGACGCACCGAGGTATAGACCGCCGCTACTCCTCACTCGTCAAGCTCCACAACGATCGGGAAGTTGTACGGCTGCCCTAGACCGGATTGATCGACCGACTCACCGAAGCTTGTGAGCGCGGTCGCGGTGTCTCGATACGACTGCACGAGTCCGCGCTGCGTCGCCTCTGCTTGCGCCTTCCGCAGCTTCGCGAAGTGCGTCGTGCAGTCGGTCGTGCTGGCGCATATGAAGCGCTGCAACGCCGTCCGCTGCATCAGCAAACGCGAGCGCACGCGGCCACAGTGGAAGCACCGTGCGTCGGTCACTTGCTACCGCCACCTAGCCGCCTCTTGAGCTCGCTGGTGACATCCTCAGCGCGCACAACACGTAGGCCGCCTTTCGCCGCGTCGGTGTCGCTCACAATCTCGACGGGAGCTTCGGCCAACACAAAGCCGAACACGCGTGTGCACGCTTCCAGCTGGGTATGCCCGTTGCGCGCGACGCCTTCCCCGCGTGCGGCAGCTTCGATCATCGCCAGCCATGCGCGACCAGCCGGCCGGATAAGCGCGTCAAGCTCGGCTAGAGCGGCAGCCCTTCCCCCTAATCCCCCGGGTTTTGGATCGGACGGCCTATCGTTTGGCGGCACTCTTGGACGCTCCTGACTGTGCTCGCCGATAGCTAGGATCGGCTATGCACGACTTGGAAGGTGTCAAGGGCGTATCACGACGTCAAGGGCGAATCGTACAACTCTGTACATTTATCGCTCAACCTGCGCAATCGCCTCGGCCGGTGGTATCTTTTATGCCACACGTACCTGAATGTAGTTTCACGTGAAACTTGCGCAGTGGTCGCGATAGCTCCTCCCGTTGACTGCGCATATGACGCGAATCGGCGCGCGATCGGATTCGCGTCATCAAACGACGTCGACGCTCGTTCGCTGTGTGCCAATCGCTAAAACGATAAACTTGGCGATTATTGTTTGACACTGTGAACGAGCTGGTGCAGAGTCTCTCTTGTCCGGCGCACAAAACAGCGCGAACGAAAACGGGAAAAGCTCTTATGACCAACAAAGCCGCCATCCTTGCCATCCTTGCCATCAAGTCCGGTAACGCCAAACTCCGCAGTGCTCGTGGCAAAGGCGAAGTCGCGACGACCTACGCTTCAATCGAAGCAAGCTGCCCTGAAAGTTGCGAGCTGCGCACGGATGGCGAGTGTTACGCAAAGGGCGGTATGGTCGGTTTCGTAGTGCGTCGTTTGGATGCTGCGACCAAAGGTCATGCGCCACTCGAAACTGCCAAGCAAGAAGCGGTTGCGATTGATGGCGCATTCAAGGGTCGTGCTGTGCCGCAGGATGGCGCCAAGGGTGGCCGCGACCTGCGTCTGCACACGTCTGGCGATTGCAGCACAACGGAAGCTGCAAACATCGTTGGCGGGGCGTCGCGCCGCTGGCGTGAACGTGGCGGTGGTGACGTCTGGACGTACACGCACGCATGGCGCGATGTTCCGCGGTCGGCATGGGGTGAAGGAGTCTCAGTGCTCGCTAGCGTCGACAACGTAGCGGAAGCAAAAGCCGCTCGCGAGCAAGGCTATGCACCCGCACGCTACGTGGCAGAGTTCCCAAGCGCAAAAGGCTGGACGGAGAACGGCGTTCGCTGGATTGCGTGCCCCGCGCAAACAACCGAGAACACAGGGTGCGCTGATTGCCGCCTGTGCATGTCAGCCGACAAGTTAGCCGCTCGCAACGCGGGGATCGCGTTCTCCGCGCACGGTAACCGCGCAAACGCGCTCAAGCGCCGACTGTCAGTTGTGGCTGCGTGAATGCTTGCGCCATGGGTCTGACTCTGCAGTCGGACCCATACGCCAACAATCAACGGCTCACCACTCAACCGACAACGAACGGACCACACCATGCGAACGCCCACGATCCACCTAAACGGCAGCGGCAAAGCCTCCCTAGCCTCTGCACTAGAAACCGCAGTGATCAACCTACAGACGGCGCAAGACGCACTGGCCGACTGCACGCCAAACGGTCGCGACTACTACCCGCAAGGCGACAACGCGATCGGCGAAGCAGTGGCCGAACACCGTGCACGAATGGCCAAGCTGCGGGAGGTAAGCGCGGAGCTGATGGCAATCTGGGAGTCAATCGAAGGCTAACGAAGGCTCATCAACGGAAACGGGGAAACACCATGCAAGACATCACACTATCCAGCGGAACACGGGTCACTCACGTTCGGCACAACGACAGCACATGGGAGGCAATCGTGTGCGGCGCACAACGCGAGATGACAGCGGCAGAATGGACAGAGTACGCACGCCGCATGAAGCTTTCGCGCTCGCGAGATATCCGCGCTGCGCGCAAGGCAAAGTATGCAGCATCACTGGCCGCATTCGCTCGCACACAATCGACAAACGGTTAATCAAAATCACTTGCTAACGCGTTGGTAGTCGGGCATAGTCTCTCTTGTCCGGCGCACGAAGCGCCAGAAACGAAAACGGGAAACAGCATGGCCAAGTCGAAGCTCATGGGTTGGACGTACAGGGATGCGCTCAAGAAAAGCGCCTCCTTCACCCACATCAGTGGCGTCTGCAAACTGTCGGACGGCAGCTATGCCGCACTTCGCCGCATTGCGCTTTCCTTCTCAGAAGACCGCACGACCATGACAAGCGCACGTGAATACGAGATGCGCGATGGCACGTGGGTCGGCCAGTGGATGGTTGACCGTGGTTGGGTTGCGGAACCCTGGATTCCAGAAGCCAGCACGAAGTCACGCACGCTTTGAACGTTCGCGCCATGCCGTCGACTACGGTGGACGGCATACGCGAGCGCTCAAACCGAGCTCTCTCACAGAACGAAAACGGGAAACAACATGCAAACCGCAAACGACAACACCACGCCGCTAGATCGCTCTCTCGAGTTTGGTGTTACCCGCGAGCAAGGCACTGTGCGCTTCCACCGTTACCGTGAGGGACTGCGCATCACTGACACGACGCACGCGGGCAAGCGCGGCAAAGTCGTGGAGGAAATGTACGTAGGCGCTGCTGGCTGGTGCGATCTTGGGCGCGCAAGGCTTTACGATCTGTGCGACCTCGTGGCAACCGTGAACAGCTACGCAACGGTGGCTGCCCTAGTCGAGTGCTTCGTTGACGACCACGATGGATTGCTCAGCGTCGACCGACGCACGCACAAAGGTGTAGAAGTTCCGCCAGCTGGGTTTGAAGAGATCTGCATCTCTAACGAGTGGATGTACCTAACCGCTGGTTACGACAGCTTCACCGTGTCTGACCTAACCGATCAGGGGAACATGCCGCGACTTATCCCGACCTGCCACGACGGTAAAAAGACGGCAATCAAACGCCTATACGCGTTCGCCAAGGGTAACCGCGAGAAGATCGCCACCATGACATTCGGCCAAGTATGGGACGCGATGCAGGAGGCTGGTGTTCGCTCGCACTACTATTGCGCGGCTGATTGAATCGACAAACGATTAGCATAAACTGCTTGCTAATGCGTCGGTGACAGTGCATCATCTCTCTTGTCCGGCGCTGAACAAAAACGGGAAACAAGATGGACCTAAGTCACTTAGACGCCTTACGCAGTCGGCTCGACCGAGAGACGCGTCGGCTCGACGCTGCGCAGTCGGACGGCGAACGCATCTTTAGACAGAGGCAAATCGCGCAGTGCAAAAAAGAGATAGCCGGCGAGTACAGATTCCTCGGTATTGACCCGATCGGTGTATCGACGGTTTCGGACGCCGAACTAATGGCCGAGCTAGAAGGGCTGACATGACCACCAAACACACATGCGGCGGCCCCAAGTTCGGCCGTCTCACGGCTGGTTGCCCAAGCTGCGATGAGTTGCTGTCCGGTAGCAGAGCGCCAGTCAAGCAAGCATGGCGCGCCTCGTACGCCCGCCAAGAGCAAGCGCGCATCCACGCCATCCGCGCGCACAACTGCAAAACGTCCAACTGCGGGCCTGTGTGCACCGCATTCGATTGGTGAACGACATGGCTTACACATACCAACTGTCAAACACGCCCGCTGTGACTCCTGACGTACGCGGCAAGCGCGGTCGCGGCTATCCGAGCCTCGCAGAGGCAAAGCGCGCGCTCGACAATCAGGTAGACGCCACACACATCATCTGGGAAATGGACGCGAGCGGCGAACAGATCAACGCATACGATGGCGACGTTCAAGGCGCAGACGCTAGCTATCTCGGCTGCGTCTGGGGAGATTGACCCATGGCATACACGATCAAGATCGAACTCTACAGCACGCACGCGGGCCTTCATGTTGCCGACGTCTACCGCGTCCCGAACGGCTATGACGCGCATGTGCACGGCGCACTCTACCCCACGATCTCACGCAGCGGCACGTGGCCCGACGCAGCAGCCGAAGGTGCTATCGCTGGCTACCGCGCAGTTGTGGCTCGCGAGCGAGCGGAATCGGCATCCGCCAAAAACGAACCGGTCTACACCGCGACCAACAACGAGCTGAACTATCAGGCCCGCGTGTTTGCGGGTGCCAAAACTGGATACACCGTCACCATCTTTGATCTGGACAGCAAGCAGACCCTTGCCGCCATGCGCAGATTCAACGCCCTTGACCTTGCCACCTCATACGCAGACCAGATTGCAAAGTCATGACCCGCAACCACGTCACCATGCATAGCAGTCTCATCCTGTACACGGATGGCGGCATTACCAAAGCATCGACGTCATACGGCGCAGACCAGTCAAACCCCGATGCGACACGCAAGCGCGGATTCTGCGTCGAGCTCGGCACGCTCACGGCAACGCGTAGCGACAGCGACCAGCCTACGCGAGTACGGGTGTCTTACACGGCGACTGTCTTTCGCCACGGCAAGCCGGTAGGGAGCGGCTCCAGCGCTCACAGTCACGAGATGGCCGTGCACTTCGCTGTCATGAACTGGCGCGCATGGCGCAACGCTCGCAACGGCCGGCCACCGGTCGGCTGGGAGGTGAGTCGATGACCCTGGATATAACCCTGCATATCTCCATGCGCGAGGAACCTGTCGCCGCGTGGAGCGTCGTAGACGGGTTTGTGGTCGTCGACGGCAAGCGCGTGCGGGGCGCATACCGCTCGACTGGCGTCCAGCTGCCTAACCCGCTCGATAGCCGATACACGTGCCAGCGCTGTTACGAGCGCTACCCATGGCCCACTAGCCTGATCAAACGATTCGAACCTGCCCTAGACCGCGAGATGTACTGGTTTGGCTGGACAAGTTCTCCGCCGCGCCGGTGCCCCGATTGCGTCACGAAACACGCTGTCCCGAAAGAAGACTGACCACCATGACCACAACCAAGAAACGCATCACCGGTGTGGAGTTCCCTACCCCGGCAGACTATCGGCACTTTCGCACGCTCGTAGCTGAGGCACCCAGCAAATGCGGCTGCCGTCTCATCCCGAACGCGGTCGAGATCTCCGACGAAAAACGCTTTGCCGACATCCTGCGCCTGTTCAAAGGTCGCGAGGTGGACGCGGGCCCGATCGCCGACATCCAACTCGGCTCAGACGGCCGCATCACTACGCGTTGAACGAATCGACAAAGACTTTCAGAAAAGTTCTTGACCACGAACGCGAGCCGGTGCATTCTCTCTCTTGTCAGCACGGCGCTGACGAAACGAAACGGGGAGACAAATGGCAAACGAGTTCGTCATGGTTTGGGACGCAGCGGCGAAGCGCTACGTGAGCTGCACCCGCGAAGAGTGGAACCGCAAACATCCACCCAAGCCGCTCACCGAAGACGAGCGGCGCCTAGCAAAAGCACTCGGGTTGGTCTGAACAAACCGGGGGGGGCTTCGGCCCCCTCACTGAAACGGGAAAGACACGACATGGACCATAACTATTACGCACTGGTTGAAGACGTTGATGTTGGCGAAATCACGAAGCTTCGGGCTCTGTATTACGCGCGGTCAGAGGAATCGTGCGAGCAGGAGCGCCGCAAGAGCTGGTCAGCGCCGCACCGGGTGACAGCCATCATCCGAGTGAGCAAGGCCGATTACGACGCGACGGTCGATTACCCGACCGAGGTTGCATCATGACGACGACACGCGAACAGATCGAACAGCTACGGATCGAAGCAGGCGCACACGGTGACGACGCACAGGTCGAGATGTGTCAGGCCGCACTCGACGGTGACGGGGCCGCATGGAAGCGCTGCGAGCGCGCAATCGCCGACGCTGCAGCAAACGACTGACCTCGACTGACTTCCGGGCTTCGGCCCGGCTCCATTGAAAGCCCACATGAAACGCATCGACAGTCGAGAGATCGCGATCACCACCGACAGCCAGCGTCAGGAGCTGGCAACCCTCCTCGAGGACATGGAAAACTCGAAGCACCCAAGTGTGCGCGCTTACGCCGTGCGGCTGCGCGACACGCTTTTTCCCGGCGAGCGCAGCCAACCGCTGCCCATCCTCAGCGATGAAAACTACGTGAAAGGCAGGGACAACCGATGACATACACAGTTTCCCGTCGCACCAGCAGCGGCGAAGACGTTGACACAAAGTTCGACACGTTTGGCGAAGCGCTCGCCGCGTACAAGGCCAACGCCTCGCGGTTCCCGCTCGTCGCAATCTTCAACGCGGACAGCTGCGACTACGCCACCGACACGGGATGGAATGACGGCTTGACCGATGAGGAGCGCGACCAGCTATGACGACGACGCGACCAGCAACATGAAGGACATAGACCATGGCAACATTTGAAAAATACCTAAACGCGTGCACGGATCGCGAGACAGACCCTGTGGAGTTCGAGGCAGAGGTGCTGTCTGGCGATGTTCCAGCAAAATTCAGCGACGACACGAAACGCGCAGCGAATGAATCCGCGTATTTCTCGTGGTTGATCACGAAGCTCAAAGGCCGATGACCAAGAGTAAGAGCGTACCCGAGACCGTACGCGAACGTGCGGCGCGAGATGGCTACGACGCGATGACCGACGACGGCAAGCGCGCGTGGCGTGGCGCCTTGATCAAGGAGCTCGAGTGCCATCCGTTCTCTGTGACGTCTGCGCTCAAGCCACCGCGCAAGCTGGGTAGGCCACGCGAATACAAGCCCAACGAATACTGCCCGGTGTGCGCCGCACACGTGCCACGAGCAAAACGCGAACGCGTGAAGCAAGCGGTTGAGGAGCTAGTGAAGAAATGACCCGCGAGACCCACCACAAAGACGGCGACCCCACGAACAACGCGATCGACAACCTCGACGTCATTCGCGGCGTCGACTTCTTGGACCGCGACAACTTCCGCGTAACCGATGACCTCGTACGGAAGTCCGACTACGACGCACTCAAAGCCAAGGCAGCAGAGATCGCGGATGACAACGCAATGCTGCGCATGCAGCTGGCGACCGCGCAGGAAGAACTCGCCGAGGCCACGCACTTCGCCTCGTACAAAGCACACGCCGAGACGATCTTGCGATACGCGCACCTGCGTACCACGGCGGAAGATTGTAAATGCTTCGCCGCAGGTATTAGCAGCTACATCTACGACACCCTGAAAGCAGCCCTCGCGGAGACGTCGACCCGAGAGAATCCATACGCCGCGCTTGTTGTAGCCGCACAACGTGTCGAGCGCGAAATCACAGAAGCCGACGACCCGCACCATCGACGCCGAATGCTTTCCGGTGAGGCTCTACACGAGCTCCGCACCGCACTCGCAAAGGTCACCCGATGACCACGTCAACCAACAAGACCCCGTACGCCAACATGGTGCTGATGCACGATTTGCGCACAGAGCTCGAAGCGCAGCGCAAATACACGCATGGGCTGGAAGCCTCGGAGGCCGCGCTGCTGGCCCATGTGGCACACCTCAAGACAGAGCTCGCGACCCTACGCGCAGCGGCGGAGCGCGTAGTTGGGCAATACCGCAGCCCAGACGCAGGATACGACAGTCACGCAATACAGCTGCTAGACGACGCCCTCGCGCAAACCGCGCCGCATGAGAACCCATACGCCGAGCTGATCGAAGCGGCGAAGCAAGCGCATCGCCACTGGTTCGGCGAAGCGTCCGACTCGGAATCGCACACACAGGTGATGCGCGCCATTGAAACCGCGCTCGAGAAACTCGGAGTCATCGAATGACCGCGCTGGACTGGGATTATGCGTGCGTCGAAAACGATCACATCGCGCTTGGCGAAAGGCGCATCAAGCCGGGTGACGTGGGTTACGCGACGGCCCATGACCTGCTTGACAACGGCTGCGACGGGACAGACCTCGCGGCACTTCTGGGCGAACGCGACGCGCTCAAAGCCGAGGCGAACACGCGCCTCGCGAACGAGACCCAACTTGCGTGTGAACGCATCGATCTCAAGGCTGAGAACGCACAGCTACGCGAAGCGTTACGGCGTGCTCAAGAAATCGCGCAGACGAGTGTGATGCTCGCCAAGGGCGGTGGCAAACCCGATCACTACGAAGCGCTGCGAGACATCCGCGCATTACTCTCGACCGCCATCGCAAAGGTCACCCGATGACATACGAGATCAACAACCCCGACCATGAGGCCAACGTTGTGCAGGCTTTGGAGAACGCCAAGACGTTACCTCCCGGCGCAAGCGACAGCGAATACCCGTGGTTCGAGTATCGCGTGCTCGCCGCCGAAGTGAAGCGCCTACGCGCCGAGCTTCCGCCCGAAGACTGGCACTGCAAAGACTGCTGCACCGACTTCAAAGAGCACGAACTCGACCGCCTCGACAGCGGCTATCACTGCCCGCGCTGCGGCAACGGTTGCGACGAAGGGACGCTCCCCCAATGACAAAAGCCGACCGCATGCGACGCGCAGCCGCCAAGCGTGGCTACGCAGACCTACCAGAAGACGCACAGCGGCTTGTGCTCGCCGAGCTGGCGGCCAAGTACGAGACGCACGCGCAAGCCGTCCTGAAGGCGCTCACGAGCGTTCCGGGCGGCGTTGGCCAACCACGCAAGCCTCGCTGTGTATGCCCGTGCTGCGGCAACAGCCACTACCAGCCACGCAAGCCCAAAGCGCCGGCCGATGAGGAGCTCGCAAAACAATGACGACCGAACACGACGACGATCCTGACCTCCATGTCTGCCAAGCGTGCGGGCACGACGAGCTACACCACGAGCTCGGAGACATCTCCGGCACAGGCGCCGAGTGCTGCGGATGCACGCAATTTGTCCCGTGCGAATCGAGAAGGGTTGCAAAACGATGACAACCGAAAGCCACCACCTGATCGCCGCCGCACTCACGCGCGCTGTCAGCATCACTGCGACAGCACGAGGCCAGAATGAAAGCCCCGTCGCGGACTCGCCAATGGACGGCGTGTACCTGGTGCAGCTCGCCGCCGAGGTGAATCGCCTGCGTGAGCGCTGCAGCTCCGAATACGGCCGTGGCCACGATGACGGCTGGGGCAAAATCAAGGCCCAGCCTCATCGAGATCTCAAGCCGGCGCTCGCCAAGCTCGCCCGCATCGAAGCCCTGCCCGAGCTGTTACGCAACGCCGCCGAACTGGCCGAACTGGCGGGCACCCACCCGGCTTACGCTGACGGCATCCGCAAGACCGCTGACGAGCTCGAGCAAACCCTCAAAGATCCCCCACCGACTGCAGAAGGTGAGACCCCAATGACCAGCAAAGAATCACCGTCACTTCCCGCGCTCCGCTTCCAAGCCCTCATCCTGCAACTCGAGCAGGAAGGTGTGAACCAATCGGAGATCGCAAACCGCCTCGACCTCGCTCCATCGCTCGTCAGCAAGCTCAAGAATCTCGAGCCAGACGACCGCGTGGGCCTCAGCACCGACGTGATTGCCGCTGCGTACACAGCGCTGGGGCTCAATCCGCTGTTCTTTTTCATCGAGGGCGAGACACCGTCCTATCACGGCTTCGTGAAGCCGAAGCGCTAGATGCGCGGAACCTACCTCGAAGTCAGCAGACTCGTACGCCAGGGCAGGCACCGTCAGGCTCTTGCCCTGGTCGCCTTTGCACAGGCTGACGATTACGACCAGCGCTCGCTAACCCATTGCGATGCGACCGACCCCGTGTACGCGCAAACCAGCGCGGATATACGATTGGCGTACGAAATTGCTGTCGGCCGCGAGCTTCCTTTTCCAGATCCAAAAACCGAAGACGTCGAGGCGTACCTGACCGAATGGTCGAGTGAGATCACGGGCGACACGTACCTGACCGAACTCGACATCTCCGCTGAGTTTGGCCTGCCGCCGTCAGTCGCCTGGATCGCTATCCGACGATGGAGGGCAAAGTCCAAGCGAGCGAGGCGGCAGGCGCGATGACCACCCCCACCCGAGACCAGCTCCTAGCCACGCACCTGCAAGACCTGGTCGCGTGCTGGCTCCTACCGCGCTGTCCGCCTCCGTGTCGCATCGTGGTGCAAATGCCCATCAGACTCCTGGTGAACAAACACAAGGCCGGCAACTGGCTGCTACGCGACGCAATCAGCAAGCTCCGGCACACTGACGGCTGCGGCAAGCGACCGGCTAGCGTGGCGATTACCGACTCGATATGGGACCCCAAGAGCTACCCGAAGCAAGCCGCCGCATGGCGCGTTGAGGTGTTTCCGTGACCGACGAGTACAAGTTCCGCAACAAAGACGGGATTCCTGTCTACTGGTCCAAGCTGCTTGGTCTCGGCCAGCGCTTCAACGTGCCGAGTCACACAGACGGCTCGCCAGCGTGCGAGGTGCGCACGGCACTCGAGTGCACTGGCGATGACCTCACAGGTTGGGAGGGTGGCGGCGTTCCCTCGCGATGGCCGCACGAACGGGAGGTCTGCGAGCACAACGGCATCACGCATTTCCCGGACGGGTCGGCGGTCGCGGACGACTTCGAAGACGAGGCAACCGTATGACCGACGAGCTGGAGTTGGCTCGATTGAAGCGCGAAGTTGCCGCGCTGGGCGAGCGGATTGAGTGCCTCGTGAATGCCACCGTGAACACCCATGCGCCTACGCAGCCAGACCTCGCATACGAAAGCGCGAGGGCATGGAAGAAACGTGCGCTTGCCTCCGAGGCCGAGCTCAAACGCTTTCGCGATCGCGAGTCGCTAGTGCAAGCGCTTATCGCCAACTGCGGCGAGTTGCCGTCTGTGCGCATGTTGGACGTGCACGGGCAGTTGAGCTCGTCGACGGTCGAGGTGCGTGCGCTGGACGTGCACAACACGTGGGAGGCAGCGAAGGCCGTGCGCGACTTCAAGGTGACCGAATGACCAACTACCCATCAGTGGAGTACCCCAAACACACTATCGAAGACGCACTAGCGTACGCGGACACGGTCGGGCCTGGCGAGGTTGAGCACGCTCCCTATCCGACGCAGCTCTTGGTGATTCTCGCGGCTGAGGTGAGGCGGCTGCGAGAGCGCGAGCCACTAGTGCAGGAGATTGTGGCCGCCGTTGCGTCTTCCGACGACTCTGACCACGTCAGCAGCATCAAGGTAGACTGGGAGAACACCGACGAGGACGGCACGGTCTACCCGCGCATGTGGCTCCGAGAGGCCGCGCAGTTGTGCATGGAACGCTTCGGCAAGCCAGAAGGGCAGAGCGAGTGATGACCGATAGGCAAACCGGGCGAACAACGCGCCAGCTCGAAGCGATGGTTGCGACGCTTGCCCCTGAAAGCATCGGCGCGTTCATCGTCTCCGATAGCAACCACGCTCGTTACACGCTCAGCCTTCTGGCTGCTCTCGGCTGCAAGACGGCGGCAGCCGGAAACAGGCTTACAGCGCTCACGCCGAACGGCGCAACGATCCGCGTTTCCGTGCTCAACCAGGCGGCCGACGCTTTGCGGGGTTATCGCAAGGTCGCAAGCCTCGATTACGACCACTTCGTCTTTGAGATGCCGCCCAGCGAAGCGAGAACGCGGGCTCTCGAAGACGTCGAGTACATGGCCACTTGGCTGATGGACCGGCCGTGACCAAACCAACAAGCGGCTACGCACGGGTAGAGATCAAAGCGAAGGGCTGGCCGCGCGTCCGCTTTCCGAACGGCAAGAACGTCGTCGAGTGGCAGTGCAAGCATTGCGACGAGTGGGTGACCGGGCCGGAGCACGAGCACCCCTGCGGCGATGTGCAGGCGTGACCGCCGAGCCCTGCGCCCACGAACAGCTCCGCGCCACTCAAGCTTCAGTCTGCTGCGAGCAATGCGGCAAAACGCTGGTGCGCCTCGGCGAGACCGCGCGCATCGACAGCCGCACGACGATCACGCTGCGTCGCGGCGAAGACGGCGAAGTGCTACTCGAGCGCTACCGGGATAACGGCTAACCATGACCCTTCGCGAGCGCATCAACCCCGACGCGTACGCCGCACTGCGGTGGATGCGTCTGCGCATGTACCGATGGCGGGCACAGCGTCGAGCGCGACCGCAGCTGCCGGCAGTCTCGAGCTCGAACGCTTACCGCGAGGCTGCGGTGCACGCCGCCGTCAAAGCCTTCCCAACTGACATGCCGGGCTTCTACTTCCGCGCAAATTCGCTG
>Ga0193692_1000069_pt1 | contig 27478 bp, 51 predicted proteins | sample L3a1metaG_FD_144917 | JGI IMG/M metagenome (GOLD analysis project Ga0193692, IMG submission 144917) | Soil microbial communities from a riparian zone of the East river system, Colorado, United States - L3a1 | ecosystem: Environmental > Terrestrial > Soil > Riparian zone | place: USA: East River... | reverse complement strand
TTTAGGCTTAGAGAAGACAATGAGATTTTTGGGACTCTTGTGTGCAGCAGGTACCTTTGCTAAAGGAAGTACTATTCCTTTCTTTTCTTCTGTTTTTACTTCTTCGCTCATTTTGCTTCTATATTACGGATTAATTGGTTCAACCATTCGTGCTTACTTACTGGCTTCATCGCAATAACTGCTAGCAAATCTCTTACACTAGCATCCTTTAAAGGAATATCCTCCTCAAGCATTTGCTCAAAAGCATTCATAAGCTCAGGTTCTTCTTTCTTTATAACAGATTTTGCAATATCCTCTGGAGGATTATTCTTAACATGTTTTAGATCACTAACCGGTACAAGGTATCTTATGATTCCTCCAGATTCAACCATTTCGTATTCTGTGGTATAGTGCGGATTATAGCGATAAACGTACAACCTTCTCTCCGGATCTTGTGGATTATATACGGCATCACCGAACTCCACATAGATATCCACTCCTTTGCTGATCTCACTATGGAAAAAAGCAATAATATTTTCTTCCTTACCTGCCGGCTTATAAGCCAGTTTACAAATAAAGAAAGGATCTTTAATACCCAAACCATCGAAGGTGGGTTGATGAAAAAGCTTCATCGCAGCTAAGATCTCTTTTTTATCAGGTTTCTTTTCGTCTTTTGTTGATAACATTATGGTCTTGTTCTAATTTTTAACTCTTGTGTACCTGGTGTATCCATTTCTTCCACACACATTTTATGGAAGGCTGCTTTCATGAAGCTGAGACGGGTATCACCATTCCTTGCCTTAAGAAAGTGAAAGATGAGTACGTTTATATCTTCGATGAGATATTTATCCGGACCATATATCCATAACTTCCTTTTACCAGGTCGATCAACACCAATTACAGTATCTGCATGCTGCAGTAATGCATCTGCTCCATAAAGATCAGACTCAAGAATATAGTTTCCATACTTACCTTCTTCATTTCTTTCAGGCTTATCGATTTCTCTATTAAGCTGCGAAAGTATAATAAAAGCAATAGGGAACATTCGTTTGAGAGCGGTCAACATTTCCCCTAAAGCAAACAACGTGTCCATTCTATCTTTTTCGAAAGGTGCTTTCTTAACGAGTAATGAGTGATCAAGAGTAATGATTGTCTTAGTAAATTCTCTATACTCTTTTCCTTCTGCATCTTTCTTAATAACAGAGTGAAGCATCATGTACTCAACAATGATATCTCTTAACTCCATTACAGTGCACGGTTCATCAACAACATCAATAGGATTCAAGATGCATTTTTGAATGTCTTCGTTACTTATGACTCCATCAGCACTACAAAGATGCTTGTAACTTTTATCTAAATATGAAGAGAAAGATCGCATAGCTGATACCCTACCCACCATCTCAAATTGAAACTCAAGTACTCGAAAGTTGACGTTCTTATTAAGTTTGAAAGCATCCCGGATAAGCTGATCTTTTATTAAAGTCTTTCCGCTAGCAGGTCTTCCTGCAATAACCGTGGTAGAGTTCCATTCCACACCATCAGCAATGGCATCATTAACTTTGGGCCATCCTGTTCTAATGCTTGTAATAGTTCCTTGCTTTCTCCCCATGATGTACCCAATTGCCTCTTCAAAAGCTCTTTTATGTGGCTTCCATCTGTAGGTTTTCTCAATTGGTTTTTCTGCTACTTCTTCTGACATTGGTTTATTTTAAGGGTGACGATTCCTCCATGATGCTGATTTAGCATCAGTTAAAAAGCTTCTTTAAAGTTGTGTGATTTACCACAAACATAGTGAAAGAAAAGAGTATATCAAAGAATGTTTGATATTTTATAGTACTGATAAACAGTGCTATACAACTTTCTCACTAAAGCTTGGTCGATGCTGAATATCCTCCCCATTCTTCACAATTTCACACCAGTCAGCAAGTTTTGATGTAATCGTTTTACTCACATCCATCTTCTTAATAAAGTACCTGGAAGTAGATGTGTATTTATAGCCTTTACGTTCTTCATCGTCAAGATATCGAGCTGTTGCAGCAATGATTGTTTCCCAATCATATGGGTAGTTAATCATAAACCAATTCAACGCATCTCTCACATCTTTAGGATTTGATCGCATATAACTTCCGCTACCGGCTTTTGCTTTAGGGAAGAGTTCGTTGTACTCGCCTGCTTTTTCGAGTAAATCCGCCTGAGCCTGTTTAAAAGGCTTTTTAGATTTGTCGTATCCGAGCTGTTTTATAAGCTCCTCTCCCACATCAGTAAGAGCATATTGTTCGAGTATATATCCGGTGGTTGTCTTAAGTTCTATGAGATTTCTCTCTAACAGAACTCTCAGTATTTGAAAAACATTTACTGATACAGTACCTTTCTTCTCTTTTATCCATAATAAAACATAGAGCTGATTTGGCTCAATTTGTTTCTCTTCTAAGAGAGTAAAGAAACTCTGTAAGGATTCTGTGTTATTCATGGTGTGCTGTTTAATCGTTTAGCCAGCTCTGCAGATGCAGAAGGCGTGAGTGTTTCAAGCTCTTTATAAACTTCAGCATAAATTTCTTTAGCTAAAGTATCACTTATTGATAGTAAGAACTCCATTGCTTTACGAGCATGTATCATACTCGCGTGATCAAAGCCTATCTTTTTACCGATAACAGCAAAATGATATTTAAGGGCCCGAGCAATATATGCAAAAAGCTGTCTGTGAAGAATCACTTCTCTTTTCCGAGAACGACTCGATATGGTTATATTTTCCCCTTCTCGCTCACCGTATCTTTTCTTGAGACTTGCGTTTATAACATCTTCAAGCATTTGTAGAGTCAGAAACTTTAAATGACCCATACTAGTGTCATAAACAATAATAGGATTTACACCGAACTTGTTAAAGAATTCTGCAGCGAACGCCTCTATCATCCTCTCTGCTGCTATATTCTTTGATGCTGAATCTATCATGATTTGTATTTTTGGTTAATATTTCGTATATTGAAAGTATGAAAACAAGCATCAATACATGGTTCAAGCAAAACATGCCTGACACCTATGAGTTCTTTAAGAACTTCTTCCTTGCTATGAATAATAAAACAGAAGGTCATTCCCTTAAGAAATGGCTTGCTGTTGGTTTCTTCTGGCTTGTTGCCGAATGTGTATTTCGATACACAGACGATAAAAACGTAGAAGGCGTTCTTATTATTCTTACAAGTATGATTACAGCTCTTGTGATCACAAATGCCGTGCAAGTTACACAAACTGCTAAAAAGGACAAAAAAGATCTTCCTCCATCTGATATTCCACCACTTGATAATCCTCCCACCAATGGTTAAGCTAAAGCGTATACTCATAATTTTACCATGGTTCCTGCTTTTACTAACAGTAGCCGTGTGTATTTATCGAAAAGATCTTGTACAAGAATATATCGGAGATCCGACAAAACCCTTATATGATTCGATAGATAAGCTTCATATTGAGATAAAGGATATCCACACAGCTCTGGACACAAAGAACAAAGAGTATGACAGCCTTCTTACAGTAGATAAAGACATAATAATCAGATACCATGACAAACTTAAAATCATATACAGTACTCATTCTGCTTCTGACCTGGATTCAATCATTCGGGCAAGTATCAAAGGTAAACACCGACACTAGCCGTTGCTATGGTGTAAGAGAACTTCAGGAAATCGCCGCAAGATTAAATGATGCTGACGAGTGTGAAGAACGTCTTGTGATTGCAGAGGAAAAGATCAAAGTAAAGGAAGAAACCATCCTTTTGAAAAATAAGGAGATACAACTTAAGGATGAAGAGATTCACCTTGGTAATGCCATTATCGTCAAAAAGGATGATCAAATCCAGTTACTCACTAAAGATCTCAATAAAGAAAAGAAACGACATAAGTTCACCAAATTAGGTTGGGCCACAACTAGTATAGTCCTCAGTGCGGTAATCTTTGTAAATCTGTTTCGGTGACTCATTTCTCTTCAAGACATATAGTCTTTTCGATGCCCGAGTGTAGGCAGTGTATTTAATCCGGTTTCTTTCCTTAATCTTAAAGTTCTTGTCGATGTCTTCTTCAAGAACCAGTACATTTTCATAAGTTGATCCCTGAGCTCTGTGTACAGTTAACGCGTAGTTATAGTCCACATAAGCAAAGTACTTCAAAAAGTTATAATACTTCACCCAGTTTCCTTTATGAATACCCTGCAGCGCTAACTTGTGCATTTCATCCATTTTCGCATAACATTCCGGTCGAGAATCCTCATGAAGCACCTTGATTACCTTTCTGATGATTTGATTATCAAAAGGATCCAGATACGAAACAGTAAGATCGTAACATTTGTAAATCTGCACAGGAAAGTCTTCCGTAACCCGGATTTCACCCAATGCAATTTGCTCTACTGTAAGTTCCTCTGAATTACTCATTGTTACTCGCCAGTTTATATATGACTTCTTACCGTATTTCTTTTGGAACTTTTCTAAAACCGGCTTTGTAGTTAGTAATCTTTCACCAACAACAAAACGAGGAGTGTCTTTACCGTACATGATTTCTCTGGCTATACCATTGATATAATCAGAAGTTTCTCTCTTCCAGGTTAATATTTTGAAAAAGTCCGGATCTTCTTTAAAAGCAAGATCCTTTACATACCTCTCAATAATTTTATAGATCTCATTCCTTTCGGTAATAGCATCAACATGGATGACACCTTCACCATTAGCGTTAAGCTCTGTATAAAGATTTGGAATAGGATTATGCACAAGAAGATTCTCTCTTATCAGGAAAGAGTTCTTTATTATTGCATTATCCCCTTTCTGGCGCATTATCTCTGTCAGCTCGAGCTGTTTGAACTTAAATGCGCTTTGCTGCTCTAAAAGGACAGATTCTGCCTTTCCTATAGGAGGAACCTGAGCAGGATCTCCAAGGAATATTATCTTAGCACCCGGCGTGTTACTTATTAGTTCTGCACAAAGCTTATCGCTTACCATGAATCCCTCATCAATAAAGAAGTGAGTATATTCGCTGATATCAGCTGCGCCCCACGTATCTGCCTCAAATACCTGCTCTCCATTATCTTTTATGACTTCGCGAAGGGCAAGCATCTTGTGAACAGTAGAGTATACTATCCGGGAATCAGAGTCAAATACATCATCAAACATGTAGACTTTCTGACCGGTTTTATTGTTGGCTGATCCTTTATATAAAACCTTTACAGCTTTATTGGTAGGTGCCAGAATAGCAATCTTACTTTGTTCATCTGTCTGTAGGATATACTCAATAAGTTTCCTTACGAGAAAGGTTTTACCTGTTCCTGCATATCCTTTGATAATGAGAGCATCTATGTCAGAATCACTAAAATAGTCAAGCGCCCCTTCAAAGACACTACCTTGTCCTTCATTAAGAGCTTTTACAAGACCCTCTTTGATAAAGACCTTTGCTACAGAATGAACCATATTTCTACTCTCCGGATCAGGAGAGTTATACATTCCAATGAGAGATTCTTTCTGCTCAATTGTTATGAAACCTTTGCTTTCAAGCTCTGCTATCCGTTTTTCCCACGGAGTTAGCTTTTTTGCCGGTTTTTCTTGGAGTAATTGCTTTAATCGCGTCATCGACAACAGAATAAAATGTGTGTAATAAAGGATTAGGCTCGTGTTTCGTGCCTACCTGACGATATACCGGGTAAATTGCTCCATCAATATTCTGATAAGATACTACCCGACACACCAAGAGCCTTGCTCCGAGACCATCGTTTTTATTATAATGTTCATGAACACCATATACAACTTTACCTATTGGCCAATATTCTTCATTTGTGGTCTTTACCATATGATCTTAGTGTTTTGTTGTTTAATGAGAATGTCGTTGATTTTGTTGAAACTATCGCCTGAATCCCAACGTTCGTCTCCTGCATAACCTGCAGAAGCGGGATGAGAAGCAAACAGCTTATAATTATTTTCAGGAATAGATGCTTGCCACTCCTTAGCTTTAGCTCCTAAGAAGACGTAGATCAGACCCGGATTCTGAAAAGTCAGAATATCGAATAAATACGCCATAAAGGGCTGCCATAGGGAGATGTGTACACCTATCTGATTTATGGTAGTGGTGAGTGATGTGTTTAACATTAATATACCCTGATTCGACCAGCGAGCTAAGTCCTGGTTCCATTCATATCCTCCTTCAGGATAGACAGTAGTTTCAATCTCCCTGAAGATATATCTTAAGGATGCCGGAGTTTTACCTATAGAACATGAAAAAGATATCCCATCAGCTAAATCTTTAGCAGGATAAGGATCTTGTCCTATAAAAATGACTTTTAAGTCATTATAAGGACACTCTTCAAAGGCTCTGAATATTTGCTTAACCTTTGGTGTAAATCGATCACCTGATTCTGACTGCTTCAGCAGTTCTTTTAATATCTTCATGAAATCATCGCTCAAGAGAAATCCCTTAAGCTTATCGGCCCAACCAGATGGTTTGAGTCTTTCGTAAAGAGTGGTTCTCACCAACTCCAAATCTGTTTTTTCTGAGCTCATGTTATTTTTTTATTTATCTTTGACTATGCCAACACAAAAAGTAGAAACCATCCCGCACAATGCGAAAGTTAAACTGGAAATGCCAGGAAGCTTTTATCATAGATTGCAACAGCTTTTAATAAGCCATTCTTCACAAAGGTCAATATCCGAGCTACAACAAGCCTTAAAAAAGCTTGGTGAAGATAAAGAACCTACTGATGAGTTTGAATATCACTTATTCACTCTTACCATTCTCATTCATGAGATTGAGAAAGAAGCGAAAAAGCAAGGTCTCATTACACTTGAAGAGATCGAAATACCTGCTCCAAAAGGTTAACGAAGATTCATATTTAGCTTATCTCCCATACTGATTATAGTATCAATTGCCATAGATAATTCTTCCTTGGAACAGTCTGCAAAAGACTTACATACCATGTATCTTTCCCCCTCTATGGTTTTTACTACACATAACCCAGAAGCTTTTTTAACTTCTAACTGCATGTCCTCAAAATGCTCACCTACTTCTTGAGCAAGTTCCCTTATGCACACTTTGATTTTTGCTATCTGTGTAAGCGTCCCGTCATCCGGATTGGACTCCAGGAACACCTCTACAGATTGACCTTGCTCTAGGGTTTTAAGAAAAGCTTCATACTTTGCAGTACTGTCCCGAGGAACAAGATTCTTACCCATGAACACAAATTGTCCATGATATATATTATGCTTTTTCTTTTCGCCCATGATTATTTCTTTTTAGGCTGTGTTTCAAGCCACTGTTTGTGTACTTTTTTAGCATCTTTGAGTGCTTGCTTTTCTTCCGGAGTTTTCTTGTATTGCTCCATTCCTACTGTTTTTCCTGATGTTTCAACGATTTTTACTGCTAACATGTTCTTTTATGGTTATGGTGTCTATTTTTATTTTTTCAAGACGAAGAACTTTTACAGTCCTTTTATCAAGCTTATTCACGATATAATAATCCTCTATCGTGTCAAGGATTTCCTGAGCCATTTCGATACTAACTTGTTCTCGAACAGGCATTACTGCAGCAGACTTTTTATTCTCTACACTATACTTATTAATCATCACTAACGCTATGGCATAAAGAATGCCTATGATAAAGATGATCAAGATTATAATAGCAAAAGAACCAGCCTCATCAGATCTACCCGGTTTCTCGTTATTTGCGTCCATCATTCTGCTTCGATTGTTTGTTTGGTTTTAAGCTTACTTAAAAGACATTCCTCACGATCCACATCTACACGGATACCTTTCAAAACTGGTTGAAAAAGTGATCCGCCCGGGAAGTAGTAAAGATACTCAATCTCTACAATATCACCAACATTTGGGACATTTTGATTAGCATAAACAGTACTATTTCCAACATTCACAATTTCACCTTTTTCATCAAGTACACCAACGGCTATAGAGCTTTTGCCAGCATTATTTGCCAACACAATACAGCTTGCAGTATCCTTGAATTTGAACTTTAGTTGATCTCCACCTGAGTTAGGTCTTCCCGGCTTATATATAGCATCCAATTTCTTGAAAACTACACCTTCAGCTTTATCGTTTTTGAGACGTTTGAACATCGCTTCTTTCTGCTTCTTTGTAATCGCCAGCTGAACCAGCACAATTGACTTAGGAAGCTTCATGTTCATTAAGTCTAAATAACGATCCTGGTATCCACCGGCAGATGTAAGAAGATCAAATACACGAATATGATTTCCCATATCCTCACCATCAATACTGACATCGGGATGTTTCTTTAAGAGTTTCACAAAGTCTGTGTGTACTATAGGATCAATAGAGGTCTCAAGGCCTTTCTTGTTTCCTATTGTAATATCACCAGAACGAGAAGTCATTGTTTTTCTCTGACCATCATTCTTTTCTTGCATTCCCCAGGCAGGATCATCAATGTACTTCTGTACATCTTCTTCACCGATTTCATTTAAAAGTTGAGGAATAATACCTGTACTCTTTCTGGTAGCAATCATTACGGGAGATGCGCTACTTTTGCCAGCTACCTGGTATCCTTTTGCTACTTTTTCATTCACGAGTTTATCGTAAATCTTTTTAGCAAGATAATAAGGCGTGGGTTGAGGAGTTTTAGTTCCACTCGTTAGAGCAGATCCTCTTCTACCGTAGGAAAACTTAACAGTGAAATCTCCTGTTCCTTGTACCTGCTCGAGATGTGCCTGATAGACTTTATCAGAACTTCCATCACGATATTCCAAGCTTATACTTTCGTTCATCGTTATTCGAGTTTTATGTTGTTACTCTTGCACCAGTTGATGCAAACTTGCGAGAGAAGAATATAGAGCTTGTCTATTTCATTCTCATCGATACAGCTTATAGCTGTGATAATCATCGTTGGAGTAAGCTCATGTCTTACTTTCTTCCAGACCGGTATCAACCAATCCCAAGATATATGAAACTTTAAGTCTGTTAACTTTTCAAAGTCAAACTCAGCATCACTATAACGACCAAGTGCTTCACGTAAAGTTACAGGTCCTCCCATATAAACACTGATAGCTTGATTCCTTTTATTTATTTCTGACTGTTCCATCTTGTCAATGATTTTGGCAATAATAATATTACCCAATTTTGCACTCTCCACATCTTTTGCGTTGAGCATATTATGAAGATTATCAGCTTCTTCATGCGTAATTTCTCCAGATGAAGCTAATAAGAGAGCTTTCATGTGATCATCACCAAAAGAAGTCAAGAAGTCGGCATCTGAGACGAGATCTGTCTTTTTTAGTTCTTTCATGTTAAAATCGGCAATCTGTAATCGAGTCATTATTCTCTTCCGACTCATCTAAGTTAAAACCGTGATCGATCAATGTAGCAACACCAAGTTCTTCAAACTTACTTTTAATAATCTGCGAAGCTACATGATGATTTTCCTCGTCAGGAGAAGCCTGCATTTTATGAATACGATTAACATCATTAGTATTCATCTGACCAGAGATTACTAAAAAGCATAACTCTAACATTTGAGACTGTCTTTCAGTAATTCCCTCAAGATAATCTAACCTCATTTTAAGCAATGTGGTTTCATTTGTAACTGTTGTGTTAATAGCTGCTATATTATTCTTATTCTCGTTAACTACAGCAACCATCTGATTATGGGCATGCAAGATTTTTCCCAATCTATTATTTAGGACTTCTTCCTTACTTGTAGGAGTTCTAAAATCAATAGGACGGCCATCATCATCATGCTGATCAAAAAATACCTGATCTAAGTTCATAGACCCTCCTCTCTCAGACCGATTGCTCGGTTTCTTTCCTCAATAGCTTCAAGCCTTGGTTTATCAAGTTCAATAATAGATTCTCCGCCAATCTCGAGATCTTTCTCAATCTCTTCTTGTCTACGGATTACTTTCTTGAGCTTACTCACCAAAGGTCTGGCATGAGGAATTTCCAATAACATTGACTCGATCATATCGAGTGCGACTTTCTCTTTGGAAAGCTCTTTAAGATTTACTTTCATGATAACCAGGAGAGTATTTTACAGAACACGAAGATGACAATCATTGTGATCTGCATAGTTATGAATATCCAATACGCAATATAAAGTGGCTCACGTATAGGTTTATATTTATGCTTTCTATACCAGTATGTAATGACAAAAGGTAGAAGCACCAGACTTATTGCTAAATAGAAAGCAAATAAGACCAGCAAAAAGCTTGTTAAAAAGCTTGCAAAGAAATTTGCTATCATTTTATTATCGAGATTAAAGCCAGCAGAAGAGCCAAGTATGCTACTACTAAGGCATGAGTACTTCTGTTACTGTGTTTCCTGTAGTACATTATTTTCTGTTGAGTTTATATATCAGCTCGCCGTTATCTTTATGAAGTCTCTTGACATCCTTTTTCAATCCGGCAATCTTATCAAGCAAATCTTTAACGTAAACATTTTTCTTTAGTTCTTTAAGATCACCACCTACAGCCTTTCGCTCTTCTTCAAGTTCCTGTATATAAGATTTTAGTTTACCTGTTTCAACATCCTTATCCCGAATCTCATTCTCGAGAGAAGAAATTAGAGCTCTGGAATAACCTAAGCCTTCCAGCAGCTCCTCCATTGTGGATTCTTCTGCCATATTAACTAAAGTTTGCTTCAATAAGCTTTCTTGCAGCAAGAGGAACGACCGAGTTCCCTATAAACTTTTTCTGCAATGTTTTGGTTCCTTTCAGGATATACTTATCCGGGAAACCTTGTATTTTTAAGAGCTCATCAATCTCAAGCATTCTCATCTTGATATCAATGATTCCTCTCGATGCCATAAAGACTATCAAGTCTTTTGTAACAAAGGGATCAGAAGCAGCAAAGGTATAGATCAAATCTCCGGAGAGAGTTCTAATCACCCGCTGAAACTTCTTACGATAACTTTTCCGGATATAAATTTTCACAGCCTCTCCTGTCTCAGCTGTTGCCATATACATAGGTGATTTATCCATCCTTGCAATAAGTGTAGGACAAGGTTTATCTACAGAGATAGGACTTGTATTAAACCATTGTGGGTTTATAAGATAATGCACCATATGACAGGTCACCAGATTAAGTTTGGGATTGGTTGTAAGAGCCGGAGATATATTAGTAATAGGAACAGGCTTACTGTTACCATATTGTTGATCAAGAAACTGAGTCCTTATCAGAGCTAATCTATCTTTTGTTGTAAGACAGGAAGCTGGACCCAACAAATCAAGAACATTACTTCCGGTTCCATGATACTTTATGAAAAAGTCACCACCAGCGGCAGTGACATATCTTTTAGCACCAGCAAAAACACGTTCAAGAGTTTTCGGACATAAGTCTTTCTTTCTACCGAAGATACTTTCTCCATGATTACTTAGGTTAAGAACATCCCTTACGGGCATCCAAGCAGATTCTCCTGCTTTAGGATTCTTAAAATGTGTATCTACTGGCCACTTAAAATCACTCTTTAGTCGGATAAACTGACCAAAGTACCTCTTTCTTGAAGTACGTGCACCAAGATTAGCACTATTAATAATACGATACTCATACTTATAATAATGCCCGCAGACATCTCCAATCCATTTTAGGTAGTCTTTACCCGATTCTTTGCTGATAGGTCGCCCAGTGTCATCTAGTGGTCCCCAGCTCATGAATTCCTCCACGTTCTCAATGTAAACCTTATCAGGACGAATTGCTCTGATATATCTCAAAAGATCTTCAGCCAGAGTTCTACTATCAGCATCCCGTGCCTGACCACCTTTAGCCTTACTGAAGTTTGTACACTCCAAACTGGCCCATAAGATAATCTTTACGTTTGGTCTTCTGATACGTATTGCACGAATAAGAGGCTTTAAAGTCTCCATCCTTACTAACCGAACATCTTCCACAAAATGAATAGCATCTGGATGATTTTCTATATGGCTTTCGATTGCTACTGGATCATGATTAACACAAAGCACAATCTTTGCTATAGATTTACCATCAGGTGAAGTTGCCTGGGAGACTCCTGTACTCGTTCCGCCCGCACCACAAAAAAGATCTATCACTGCGTATTCTACACCCTCGAGGTCTCGGATGACTTTATCAATCTGTTGTTTTGTGATATGCATAATAGGGAGTTTAGCAATGACATTTTTCTTCAAACATATCTTCATCAAAGTCTTGAACATCCATGATAATCTTAGAATCACTAAGCATCACTCTGGAAGTAAAGAGTACAAAGTCATCAGACAAGGCATCTTTGTTAAAAGGAACTTTGAAGCTTCCATCAGCTTTTACAGTAATACTATCTTCATATTCATCAGGTCCGTAAACACGAGGAACACTTAAAAGCTTATAGCTCTTTTCTTCACCATCTCTATGATTTTTATGAAGAGTAAAATCAATAGATTTCTTACCACAGGTTAACTTAACAGTAAGCCAGCCATGAACACGGTGTTCATCAATATCGACAGAGTAATCATCCTGATCTTTCTCTCCAGTAGCTTCGATATACTCTTTAAGAAATTGAGAGAACTTTACATCACCTTCAATTCGAGTAAGATACTTCTGTACCATTGGTGCAAAAGTAAATGATACAGCACTTGCTGCAATTTTATTGACCTCTGCAGTAAGCGTTTCATTTATTTGAGCAAGTATGTCCGGCAAAGTTACAGGGAAGGAAAACTCTTGTTTTTCGAGCTCATCTTTAATCTTTTTTCTATAAGGACTGTTATATCCTTCATAGTAATCTTTAATTTCAGCAATTGCTCCTGCCATAGCATGCTTGATAGCTACTTCCTTTAATTTCTCTTCATCAAGAGCGGGTATTTCTATGTTCATGCTAATTTGTATTTATCGGTTTCAGGAACTAAGGCGAGTGTACTGCCATTTTCCCACTTTACATGGATCTGACCTGCGTCATCCACGTTTTGTATAATACCTTTAGTACCTTCAGGTACTCCATTCACATCATCCATAAAATCGACGATGATTGCTTTTCCAATAAAAGTGTTGTCTATAAAAGGATTGTTCATAGGCTAAAATTTATAGTCGCCGACTGTTTGTGGTTCATGTGAGTAATTAGGATAATGAGGAAGGAACTCATCCAGGATCTCAAGAATCTCAAGTTTCTTTCGCTTAACTTGCATTTCTCCGGTAAAGAAGTCTGTTTTAATAACAAGCCATTCTACAGAGTCAGCAATTCTTCTTTCTCGATCTTCTTTTTCAAGATAATCGTTATGACATAACCTGATGATCCTATCCTCTATTCTCCTGATTTCAGATATTGTTCTTGCATCAAGCTTTGTATCCATACCGTTTCTTTAAAGATTATTATATGAGTTCTTTAGCTTCTTCTTCTACTGGGAACAACTTCTCCAACATTTCTTTTTTCAGTTCACTGCCTTCTTTTACTCTTTTGCACCCGTGCAGTACGGTAGCATGGTTTTTACCCACCACTGACCCAATACTCTCGCAGGTGTATCCAAAATCCCGGCAGATGGAGAAGTAAACATTCCTGTACTTGATATAATCAAACTCTCTATTATCATCACTGATCGACACTTCTTTTTTACTAAAGCGTCCCATGTGTTTCTTGAAACATGTATTTACAACATTATAAATCTCATTTATCGTAGGAGCATCATTTACGATCGAGAAGGTAACAATAGGAGTAGTACCCACTGCCTCCCTGAATCGGGATATAAAGTTACTCACCATCTTGTCCGCAAGATCCTTTTTTTCCTTTGCTGTCATTCAGTGTCTTTAAGTTAATAGCTTAATAATTGTTTAATGAGGCCCATCTGACCCGGTGACTTGTCTAACTCGGCACGCCAGTCTTTCAAGAACTTGCACGGTTTTATCGCAAGGAAATCTTCACAGATGAGGTATTGTGCCGATCCGAGGATTCGAACCTCAAATCCCGTCAAACACCAGGCTTAAATTCCCAATTGCTTTTCAACGTGTATTTATGACATATGAGATCGGCATATTAGAAATTACTTTGATAACTCGCGCTGCGTAGATAATGCATTCAGCTCGCTAATGCTATCCATCGGGGCCTGATCTTTCTTCTCTAATGCTTTTGGTTGATACAAATCATAAAGCTCTTTAAAAGTAAGCAAGTACAAAGTTCTTGTAACGAACTTCATAGTACCATCCTTTTGTATCAGATAATATCCACCTTGTGATTTTACAAGACCACCTCCGGGAAGACAGTTTGCTATAGAGAAGGAATACATAGCTCTCATAGTATTAACCGGTTCATCTGGTTTTATGTTCTTCCAGCCTCTGAGATACCATATCTCAGTTACCATTATTACACTGTTGAACAGGTCCGTCATCATTACCTTCAGCTTCTGCTGCAGCATCGTATCCCGGATTCCATTCCGGATTACTTGAATACGCTTTCTGAAACTCACCATGTTGGTCAGAAGTATCGCGAAGAGCTTTATGATATTTCTCCTCATCAACATCTTCTTGAAAGATTTTATCAGGAGCACCTATTGGTATCCATTCGTTATCACACTTATAGATATCAATAGCGAGACCATCTTCGTGCTGAATAGTCATGAATTGTAGACGGAGTTCCTCTCTATCTTTAGATTTTGTTTTAACAGCTGTTACTGGCATGATTATGATTTAAGAGGATATTACTTTTCTTTTACACTTCTTACATTTCCATGTAGGGGTTCCGGTTTTTGCACCAGAACCCGGTATAATGGCGAAGATATGTTCTGTACCATATAGGCACGTATTTACTTCCGGAATTGGGTTATGTTTAAGATCAGGCATGCTATTCAATTTTTACACTAAGACCTTTTTGAACAAGGGTTTCATAGATAGGTCTAAGCTTATCCATGGTACCATTTTTGATGTCAGTTTTGCCTTTGTAGTGTACAATCATAGCACATTGTTCAGCCTGTATTACTGAATGTCCGCAATACTCTTGCAGACAATCTATAACATGATCAAAGGTGTTAACATCGTCATTATAGAGTACGATAACCTTTGTCTTCTCGATGAGTTGTTTTACCAGGTGATCAACTAAAGTTGACTCTTCTGTTGTACAAGTTACTGATCCCATGTTGGTTATTTTTTAGCTAAGATATGTCTTTTTATAAAGACTTCCGATCTCTTTTAAGAAGTTTTTTACATCAAAAACAGGACGTCTTACATCCAAGTATTCAAAGCGAACATTCGATTCCTTTTTAGATGATCCATCAGTATGATTAGCTGTAACATAATCATAGGAAACTTTTGCTGTATTTCCTCCTGAATCTAATCCTTTTTCAACTTTAGTTACTCTGATGGGTCCAATGCCTGGTAAGAAGAAACAGTTACCTGGAGCATGATGTTTCTTAAAAGCATTGAAGTTTTTATCAGCTTCTGATAATTCTTTCTTAACTCTTTTAACAGGAGCTTTTGTTTTCTTCTTTTTAGGACCAACCACAAGAGCTACTCCTTGTCTTTTAGCAGTAGCTTTTACTTGCTTTCTTGCTGTCTTTTTTACTGGTTTTTTCATACATATCGTATTTTAGTTTGATCTAAAGATTCGAGTGTTTCCTGCACCCATCTTTCGTCCACCGTATTTCTGTAACAGAATATGTGGAGTATACATTTATCGTCTGGGCTTAACCTAAGAAGTCGCCCGAATTTTTGTTTTGCTTTTGGACTGGATCCGCCATAACTGTGCAATATGATACCTTCCTTAAGATCCGGAATGTTAATACCCTCACTTAATTGGTGTACAGCAGAAAGTTTCATAAGTGTACCTTCTTTAAAGAGTTCTAAATTTTCTTTAGAAAAATGGTTACTGCTATGAAAACTATGACTACACAAACGATCAGCCTGTTCCTTTGTATTAGCAAAAATGATGCATTTGTTAGAAATACTCGCAGAAACCTTTTTGCAAAGAGTCTCTTTACTTAAGAATCCTTGCATAGCTTTCATTCGCATTACACTAGCAATTTGTTTTTGCTTCGGGCTTACAGCATTGTCAACTCTTCCTGTCCAGTAGTCGTATGTCGCCTTCTCTGAAGTAAAAAACGAGACCTTTGGTGTTACCACAGGAATATTCTTTACATGATCAAGATCCAACATATGTACTATTATTTCATAGTCATTAAGAATACCATCTCCAACAGCATCATCAACAACATATTCATAACGGATAGGACAGAACTCATTGATAAGCTTTCCTTTCTCAGATGTTTTCCATTTTGGAGGAGTACCGGTTAATCCAAGAAATTCACCAGGATGAGCTTTGAGCCATTCCCGGTGAGTTTCAAGTAAGTTGTGCACCTCATCCAAATAGACATTATCATCATCCAAGTCTTGCTTGGTTAAAGAGAGATAAGTACTAAATTTCATATGAGGTATGAGTATTTCCAGACCGTTTTCGATAGCCTGGTTCTTCCACTCGTCGATTACTGTTAGTTTAGGGATAACAACAAGATACTTGATTGTATCATGATACTTTACTGACATATGCTTCAACCCTAAGAGAGTTTTGCCCACGCCTGTTCCCGCAACTGCTGTACTTCGACGGTAAGGCAAGACAGCTTCTAAAGCTTCCTGCTGTATAATGTCTTTATTTTTCATAATGTTGATTTTAAATCCCTGAAACAGGTAATCCAATACTATCTGCAATCATCACATCTATGAAAGCAAACCCGTGATCGAGTTTTACTCTAGTAAATAGTTCTGCTGCAGCTTCTTTTTTGATACACCACATATGACCCGAACGATACGGATTTTGTGGATTATCTGTTTTTGCTTCTTCAACTCCAATCAAGACGAAACCTTTAGTAAGAAGTTCCTTACATTCGTCGCATGGGCAGTCTTTATATCCTATAACCTTTCCGTGTAAAGCTCTAACATCCTCCGCGGCTTTATTTGAAAAACGTCTGTTCATAACAATCGGTCCTTCAAAATCCTTTCCGCATACAGGACAAGCTTCCTTTACAATGGCCACTCCTAGTTTATCTCCCATGTTAATATTTCATTTTATAAATTTGGTCTTCTCGAAGTATGCTTATGTCTTTCGTTTCTAATATTGATTCAACAAGAGTGAGACTTTCAAGATCTTTTGTTTGAAGAAGTCTAAAAAGCTGATCTGACTCTTCCTGATCAATCATTTGAACCTCAAATAGTTTAACAATAACTTTAGCTATAGCATCTCTTCTTGAGTGAAGAACTCCTTCTTCTTTAGTAAAAATAGCATGAGAATAATCTACCGAAAATCGTTTCTGCCAGTATTTTAATAAAAGCTCTATAGTCATTGTTTCAAGAAGATTTTATGTTTCTTTTTTGCCATAATGATCAAAGCCAGATCTCGACTTTCTTTATCCGTTGCTGTTAACATATGATAAAGATTGATACCTTCCTCTCTTTTCAGACGTCCTTCTAAAACAAGGCGAGTAAGAGCATCTTTCAATACAACAAGCATTTTTTCTCGATACTGTTTATGTCTGTTATTACTAAAAGTACTATCATCATTTTTAAGTACGTCCTCCTCCCATTCTTCTGGTGTTTTGTTTACCCAGCGATGAGTCCAAAACAGCCTGAGACGCTTCTCTTCGTAAGGTTGTTCTCTATCTGTAAACATCAGTATTTCTTTTTATGTTTTTGCTTTAGAATGCTCACCGCCAGAAGTTGATTTTCTATATCTTCACTCTTAATCATTAGTAAAAGATTCTCAGCTTCTGAAACAGTAATTTTTTTCTTATCCACAAGTTTCTCTATGATTTTAGGGAAGACTCTCTGACCATATTTAGGATAATTCTTAAAGTGTTCTTCCCACTTTTCAAGGGAACGATTCTTATAGAAAATCTCACCACCCCAAAAAGCCTTAAGACCATCAACAGGTTTAAAACCTTTTTTCTTTTCTCTGCGTGTAATACGAGAGGAAAACATTTTACCCGCCATACATAGTTTATTATGATAATCGCGATTCTGACAGGCCCGCTTCTTTTGCCTGGATGGGATTTTAATAAGATCCTAATCTAACTTTCTACCAAGATCTATAGCTGAAACTATAAGTCTTGTGTGTTGTTTCGTTTTGTATGTAACTCCAAACTGTTGTTCTGTGTACACTAAAATATAGCGCAGCCTCTTCTGACGATCTAAAAGACAATTCTTCTCCTGTATGCTTATTAGTAGCAATAACACCAGCTCGATTATTAGTTTTTTTCCTTGCTGCTGTTGGATAGATTTTATCATAAGATGTATCATCTGTATATTTCCAAGTAAAGCCATAAGCTGTAACTTGCTTTTTTCTACAACTCTTTACGATGTTAGTTTTTAGAAAGCCTGTTTGCTCTTGAATATCTTTAAGCTGCTCCCATATTTTTATAGGATTGCCTTTAAGATCCATCTGAGTTACTCGAATATTAAAATGTTTTGGTCCATTATGAGAATCACCTCCTTCAGAAAAGTTAACTAAAGAACCTTGTTGTAACCATCGCATTCCATACAGCGCTATAAACTCTTGTTCTTTTTTATTGACCAAGTTTTTATCATCACTTTCAAAGATAATCTCAACTTTAAAAGCTGTTTGAGCAATCACATTCTTCCAGAAAACACTTCTCTTTGCTATTTCAAAAGCTCGAGAATACTCTGTGTTATAACCTTTTATTCTTTTATCCGGTCCTTTTGTACCAACTCCTATGTAAAAAGGTTGATTGATATCAAGTCGAATATGCCTGTAAACATAATATTGCATATCTGTAGTATTTTGCTACAAATATACACCATTTTTTACAAGAAACCAATCTTTCTAGCTTCCCTTGGTGTCATATAAACACCATCTCCAATATAAACACCTTCTGAAGTAATTCTAGGATCTGGTAAAAGATGATGTTCTTTACTTACTTTTTTATTTGTCTTTTTGACCTTTTTCTTTTTAGCCATAGTATCATTTTAATAGATTGATTGCTCGAGCTTCTTTGCTATGCTCATGTATCCAATTATGGCAATTTCTACAGATAGCAATCCAGGTTTCCTCAACAAGGAAATACTTACTTCGATTACTACCTACGTAAGTATGATGAACTTCTGAAGAATTACCGGTACAGTTTGAAATACGAGCTTCACACATAGGGTGAGCAAGTAGAAACGATTTACGCTTCTTACTGTATTCTATATCTTCTTTCATTTTTTTGGAAGAGCGAGGAGGAATCTTCTTTCGCAATACTGTTGGTTTAGTATTGGTAACTTTAGTTTGAGCACTCCAGCACCGCTTGCAAAATCTCTTTCCTCCTTCATTCTTCCATATGTATTGCATGAAGTCACAAGGACCATCACACATTTTCTTTTTAGCCTGCATCTTGTTCAGATGTTGACTTCTTACCAATAACTAGACTGTTTGGATAGGTCTTATTAAGGATAACCACATTCGAGCGAGCTTCGACAATCTGATTGTCTTGTTTCAACAACTGCTTCAGCTGCATCTCTTCCATTTCATTTTCAGGAACGATAACCATAGTCATCTCTCCGTTTGATACGATCTCTACGCGCATGTTTGTTTTAAGTTAAAGTAAGTCAGCATTTGTGAGTAATGAAATAATAGTTTCTGGGTCCTTCATAGGTTTATAAAACTCAGGATTACTTACATCCGGCTCTGTATTAGTAAAGAGATGATTCTCATGATTAGGATTTTCCTTACCTTCATATACAAACCAAGCAGTATAACCTGCTTTTTCCTCTATAAATACTGTATGCATTTCCTCTGCAGACAGGAAGAGAGAATCGCCTGAGTGAATGGTTGTAGTATAACCCTTAAAGAACTTCTGAGATTTCAAGCGTATGAATTTAGCTTTTCCTTCTTTAATAGCACTTTGATAAGAATACTCTTGTAGACGTACAATATCAACACCCATTGCTGATTCTATATGAGTTGCTTTAGCCCCAATAGTATGATTATAAAGAGTGCCTTTTATTACGTTAAGTGTAATATTACAGTGATGAGGGTGAAAACCTATAGACATGGGTACTGTATCAGAGTAATTCATAACAGGATCATTTCTCCACAACTCATTATTTGGTGGAGCAATGTAAAGTCTCACTGTTTGACCAGGTGAGTTAATAAGCATGATACTATGAAGTCCCATGCAATGACAATTGAAGAACGAGTTAGCTGCAATAACAGCCATGTTCTCTCTCACTAAATGTTTGATGAGGGTTTTCATGTTGTTGCTTCTGTTTTATAAAAGTTTTCTGGTAGAAGTCCGGCTTTCATCAATCCATCAATGATTTCTACTTTTGTAAGATTCAAGCTTTTAAAGCTCATCTCACACTCACCTTGGATAGGTTTACCGTACTTATGTACAATCTCCAACGCCATTGGAGATTTGGGGAATAATGTTTTGAAAACGTAATCTGACAATGTTATCACGCGTTGTTGTTTCCAGGTATTAATCAGAGCCTGCGCCTTCCTATGGAAGAATACAATCCTTTTTTGCTTAGCTCTTTTCATGGCCTTTACTTCTTCTTTAGGAAGATACGAGAGTCCATATACTAACCGGTTATACAAGTAGTTCTGTCTTTCTGTGAACTCAACCTGTTGATAAATCCGACCTTTGTATTGTGGTGCCTCCTGCTGATAAGTTGTCAGTTTTCCGTTGTAATCTAATGTGTATCTTTTCATAAAGGTGTGTGGTTGGGTTAAATAAAAAAAGAGGGATAGCCTATAGACCATCCCTCTTTGTATAGATTACGGATTCAAATCAGGGTTCTTTGAAGCTTCCAACTTAGCAGCTTCAAATGCAACATGAATCTCTTCAACATTGGTGTGTTGAACGATTGTGTCTTCAGCTTTCAGGTTTGGTGTATACACAGTACGTCTGTAGATAGGACTTCCGTCCACACAGCAAACGATTCCGGTTTCACCAGCGATCTTGTAATCACGCTCAGGGTTCTTTTTGTTGAACGGAGTGAACTGTTCCTTCACGATGATCTTTCCGTCCAAGTCCTGGCCGGATTTCCAGCCTAAGCCGTTAAGATCTTTTACTTCACCCAATACAAGAGCACCTACCTCTTTAGGTTTAACAAAGCCTGTAGCTTCGTCAAAGATCTCACGAGTTTGTACTACACGGATGTAACCGAACTCTGTGTTGTTTTCAGATACGATCACAACTTTTCCTTCTGCGTTAGCAGTAACTTTCACTTTTTTCATTTTTGGTTTTTTTGAGTTAAACACGAGCCTTTATATCATAAAAAAAGACCGGTGGCTCTTTCCCGGTCTTAATACTGTTAATTATCTCTTTTATTAGTCTCCGATCATGTCTTCTGGGACATCCGGAAACTCACTTTCTTCTTCGGCACAAGTGTCAGATCCACCTCCATGGTGTTTTTCATCATCCTCATGCTCATAATCGATTTCTTTGTCGATATCTTCAGAATCTCTTTTCTTAGGGGTTTTTATTGCTGAACCGTGGAATGGTGAGGAGATAAAGTCTCCAGCACCTGTTCTTACCATCTGGTCAATATCGGCATCTGTCATGTCGAGATATTGCTCTACTGTAAGATGTACGACCCTTCCGGTAGGTAATTGGTAAAGCATGCGTAAAAAATTGGTTTAAGCAAAGATACAACTCTATTTCAGATTCACAAGACCTAAAAAGGGAAGTCCTCGTGCTTTTTACCGAATTGTGAAGGTTTAATCTTATACAGAGATTTGTCATTACGCTCTCCACCCTTCGAAATACAAGTGTACTGCACTTCATGAGAAGCCTCATCGTATATATTAAAAGATACAACCTTAACCAGAATCTTTTCATCTATTAATAGACCAGCTTCTTCCATTAGATCCTTATCAAAGTTCCAGCTATTCAGATTATAATAGGAGATCCAGTAACTGTTTCCTACCGAATATTCTGATTGAAGAGGTGTCTCTGTTAAAACTTTATAAAGCTGTTCTTTTTGCCAATCGTCCTTGAAATGACTCATCAGAAGAGCTGTAAACTCTTCCTTTTCAATGTTACTACTCGCCAGTTTCTTCTTTATCAGAAGTTCCAACGTGTGATCCGTTATTGTTATTGTCATGGATATTATCCTCCCTCGATTCGAAATACATCAATGTTTGTCTTGTAACCTTTTTTACGCACTTACTTGAAGGACAATAGGTAAAGGTAAAACCTTCTTTAATAATAGTACGGATGCTCTGTAAGAACACACTCCAGTCATGTTTCTTGTCAATATCATATCTGACGTTAGCATTTTCACAGACTTCGCACTTTAGCATGTAGTGATATCTGCTCATAAGCGTGATTTTTAGGTTAATAATTGTGGGCAAGAACAGGATTCGAACCTGCATTTCTTTGTCGCGTAAAACAAAGAACTTACATAGCGACGCTTCACCTGTTACACGCAGGTCCGCTATGTAGACGTCTACCCTTTCCGTCGTCTCCCCATAAAAATCCTCTCCCGAAGGAGAGGCTCTTTGTTATTTTAAGTTGATCATGGGCATACTACTGCTAAGTACTGTTGTAGGTAAGTGTCCATCCCATCCCTGAGCTTTCAAATAATCCACATATAAAGGGGATAATTGTTGTTGCTTCAGTTTCATGGCTTGAGCAGTACCTTCAGCTTCAATGATATCAGCACGAGCTTTACCAGAAGCAGAAATAACAGCCTCTGCGGAATCACCTTTTGCAATAGCAATACGCTTCCTCGTGTCAGCATCAGCTACCAATGCTTCCTGCATTTTAGCCTGTGCATTCTGAATAGCCTGAGTTTTCTTTACAATAGCATCTTTAAGAGCGTCCGGTGGTAGAATGTTAGTTCTTAACTGTGAAACAGTAAACCACTTGGATACACGCTTATTACATTCCATTACGATAGCTGATTCAAACTTCTCCCTATCGTTAAAGATTGCATCCACCTCCCATTTATTAGCTACGTCATTTACAGAACCAACAATAGCTGTCATAAGCCATCCTTGCTCTATTGCCTTAACGTCCAAACGAAGATTAGAGAACATGTCTCCAACTGCAGTCGGCTTAAGCGAGTAGTTAAATGTAGGTTTAATAGTTGCCTGGAATCCTCCTTTGGTAATTACCACCTGGTCAGCATATTCAATATGTTGCTGGAAAGTAGGAAACTCATAAAGCTTTTCAGACCAATTGTTACATATTACCCATCCTGTTTTATACTGATAGTCTGATACACCACGGGCATCGCCGGTAAGATTCACTTTAATACCAACATTACCTGCATCAACCCTTTCCCAGGAATACGGCTGAACAAAAGCTGCAATAAGACCAATGATAAAAACGAGAATCGGTTTTACTAAAACGGATCCATTAGGGTTATAGTCGCCATATTTATCTTTCTCACCCATAAATTCCTTTCGGCGGGCAATAAACATGGAGATACTGATGATAATGACAAATACAATGATAATGAGTGTGATCATAATTTTAAAAGTTTGGTTATGGTTTTTACTACGTATCTAAGGCCCAAAATGTCCACTGCAACAACAATTATCGTTGCACCTATGGTCATAAGTCCAGGCATGTCTCTACTAACGCAGTATTCAAAGTAGAATCCATTTAGGACTAATATCACGAGAACTACAACAAAGAGTTCCATGACTAAGAGATTATTTTTCATGTGTTTTGTTTTAAAAAGCTACTTCATCAAGAACTGGTCCGATGTTACGGTTAGCTTCTGCTATAGCCGTTTGATTACCAAGATCGAGTCTTAATGTACGACAATGTTCTGTTTCCAGATTACATTCAGTACGTAAAGCATCATACAGATCTTGAGGAGGAGGACCATAAGTTCTTCCATTAGCATGTCCCTGCAGTTGTCCGATATAAAAGTCACTATAAAACTTCTCATCGCCGCGATGCCTTACCTCTAAAGTATAACGTAAGCCCTTCCACATAATCGAGAATATTGCACAACGACCACTATTGATGTTATCTCCATATCCGGCTACACAATAATCTTGAATAGTACCTTCTTCAGTGAGTCGTTTACGAGTATTGATAAACTCGTATTCACCTTTAAAGTCTTTAAGGACCTTATGATATTTCTTTTGTGTTTTTACCGGACCTTTGTATCTCTCACGAAGAATACGTGAATTACGACGATGCTCTTCTTGGATGCGAGCCATAGCTTTTATCTTCAGAGATATCTTCTTGTTCAAATAGACATGTTCATTGATCACATCTCTCAACAAGTAAGTACCGAGCTCAGGAATGTTATAAACTTTAAGCAACAGCTTGTCCAGACAATAAAGATTGTCATAATCTGTATTAGGATACTTTTCTCTATCTGCAGCAAGCATTGTAGAGAGAACCTGACACAAACGATTATAATCATTCGGAACGATAATCTTTGCTATCTGAAAGAGCGAATCGATATTCATGTACTTCTTCAAAGCTTTAGGAAGAGTGGTCTTACAACATCTTTCAATGGTATTGATCATATTTCTATCCACTAAGTATTGACGAAGCAACAAAGGCGGTAGTCTACCTTCATCTTCACTAAAGCCACCAAAGAAAGGAGGAAGATCGTCTTGCTCTTCAAATCCAAGAACATCGTGTAAAGATTTTGATATTATATCTGGAAGATAATGTGAAAGCATAAGCTCTCTTACAGCAAACTTCTTTTTGTTATAACGAAAATACCAGAACTTATCTGTTTTCGTCAGAAGAGGAGTACTTTTTGCTATAGGATAAAGTCGATCTTTCTTAAAAGCATATCCGTATCCTCTCATATGTTGACCTACAGCAACTTTATCGGATGCCTTATTATAGATCACTCGAAAATAGGAAGTGTAGCAGTTACAGAATTGCTTATGTGACTCAAAGAATTTACAATCTCCGCTTTGCTCTTTCTCTTTATGATCTTCAGGAAGACCTAAACTAATGTTTATCAATGTGTCTTTTTCCTCACTAGAATATTTTTTCCAACCTACCTGCTCAATATGCTTTTTAACAGCTTCTTCATGCCCACTTCTATAGCTTACAAAGGAAACTATAAGGTACTCACCTTTATCTTCAATCTCCACGTCTTTATTACAAGAATTTGCTTCTGTCCTTCCTTTTGCAGACATGTGTATGCGAAGCCTTTCAGCAAATGCGTAGAAGAATTCTAAGTTTGTCATAGTTAAAATTGTTTTAGCATCTCCTTCAAGACAGTCTGGAACTCCTTCCGCTTGATTTCGACGATGTTTTTACTTTCTTTAAGCTTCCAGCCCCATGATCCTATCCAGGTAGAATACTTAATAAAGGTAATACCTTTCATGTAAGGTCTACCCTTTTTAGGTACACTTTCTGTGATGATTTGAAGAACATCTCCATAGGTCTCTTTTACTTTGAAATACCTCACACCTTGGTGAGGATTATCATACTTGTAGTAAATAGCCATTAGAGGAGTTGTTTATCAAGTTCACCAGCAAGAATAGACTGTTGGATTATCCGGATACGTTTAGTAATATACTCTGGAGTATTTTGTGCATCGCTCAATAGTATATCAGGAACAATAATCTTACTTTTTTGATCATCCTTCAGCTTCATTCCGTAAAATATAGCATCTACTATAGTTTTAGATATACCATGAAACTTCTGAATCTTTCCGTCGATAAGCATGGAAAGAGATGAATTGAAACACTCCCATTCGATACCTGCTTCAGGAAACCACTTAGGGTACCAACCAGCTAAACAGCATACTGTACCACATCCTTTTTGATCAGTCGCTGTTACGAACTTTACGTAATTAAACTTTTCAGGAGGAAGTACAGAAGACTTTTCTACTAACTTTTGTAAGGAGAGGCAAGCTTCGTTTCTCCTAAATAAATGTTCTTCATGTGTCATGCACCTACGTATTTTACGAAACGAAAGTAACCAATGTCAGCTTCCTTAAGAACCTTTGCCATAGCATTAAGAGTATCTTTATGATCCCGGGTAAAAACAACGATCGGTTGAGTATCTGTATCCATAAGATTGATCCTTTCAAGGATGTCATCAATGGAGAAGATATGTTCTGTCGATATGATGTCTCTATAGGTATACATTTGATATCTGTTAAGCTTTTCAACTAAGCCTCTCGGCATCTCATTAGCTTGGAAATCCATAAACTGATGAGTTTTTACCGAGAAGTTCATTTCTTAAGAGTATCAAGGCTCTTGATAGCAGCCTCGACATCCATAGTGAAATCAGCATTCTCTGGAGTAACAGGCTTTTCTGTCTTCGTTCCTTCTTTAATAATAATCTGGCCTTCCCATATCCCATAGGAAGAACTTTCTCTGAAATATTTCATTCCGGTTGTTGTATCCTGTGTGTATAACCACATGTCATCACCCTTCCAGGTAATGTTCAATAGGATGTTATTTTCCGGAATAGTGATCGATTCTGTCCCACCGAAATTACGAGCCTTCTCGTTATCGGTACAGCCAGCAATAAGTACTATGAATAGTATGCACTGTAATATCTTTTTCATTTTTCTTTGAATTTTTCTTTAAGAAAGTCATCCACTATCTTGACTCTTGGATCTTTATCAGAATGGTTAAACCAAGTAAAATCCAGCAATATTTGCTTGACCTCTGCTGCAGAAAACATTTTCTCCCCATTTAGAAAAGCACAGTAATTTTGAGCGGCTTCTTCTTTCCCTTCTGGAAATATTAGATACTCATGGCCTGTAGCTATCTCTAAGATGGCTCGACCTTGTTTTTTACCTACACGGTATTTCGGATCCATCTTTTTAGTTTTAATGATTAAATGTGGTTAAAGGATGACACAGAGGCTGTTAGTGGATCACCGTAGGAGCCAGTACTAACCTAACTCCCTATACACCATTCAGCACGCTAATGGTCTTCTTTGCAGTCGAGCATAACCTCATCCTTTTCCGCATGTGTCACCCAATTTTATCCCCAGACAAGATCTGCGAAGTCAGTACGAGCTACATTTCTTACATAGTCAACAAATACTCCTCCGTCATTCCAACGCTTAATAGTTCCACCTTCACAATCTTTGTGAGAGGCATCACCGTTTGCATGTCTAGGAATGTAGGTTACTTTAGAGCCAATGTCTTCTACTGTGAGCTCTTTTCCTTCGATCTTAAATCCGGGTGGATTATCTTTTGCTTCTGCAACTATCCCGCGAAGTACGCTAATAGGTTGCGTAGTAAAAATAGAGAGTACTTCAAACTCCCAATCTTCTTTAGGGACGAACATATGCTTTTGTAATGTTTCCATTGTTCTTTCCCACTGAATATTTTCTTCAGGAGCTTTATAAGAAGCATCATCTTGATTCCATTTAAGGTCTTTGATGAGCTCTGTTTGATCTGCCGGAATCTTTTCCAGCATTTCGGCTATTACTTTTTGACAATCTCTTCTCATGGCGTATAGTATTAAAAACACCGTGGACTTTTACCTCCACGGTGTAATTGGTTATCGAATCTGTTTCTTAAGGTCAGCAATTGACATACCTTTCAGTTTATCATCTTGCTTCTCTTCAATCATAGCAAAGATCTTCTGATTATGCTCTTTATCTTCTCTTGCTTTAGTAGCAGCTTCTTGCTCTTCTACTT
>Ga0193692_1000068_pt1 | contig 27513 bp, 34 predicted proteins | sample L3a1metaG_FD_144917 | JGI IMG/M metagenome (GOLD analysis project Ga0193692, IMG submission 144917) | Soil microbial communities from a riparian zone of the East river system, Colorado, United States - L3a1 | ecosystem: Environmental > Terrestrial > Soil > Riparian zone | place: USA: East River... | reverse complement strand
AAAAATGCGAAGCCCCGAAATTTTTACTCTATACCCATATTTCAATTATTGTTACCTTTTTGTTGCCTAGATTATAAAACGCCTTTAATACAACGATTTATAAATATTTGTTGCCTTTTTGTTGCCTTTTTTAAGCTTTGTTGCTATCTTTGTAATTAGCATATGCCTTTCCATTCAAAATCTGATTTTTGCGACAAATGTGGCATCAAGCCAAGGGAGTTAAGTACATACGTTTCCAGAAAAAACGTTATACTTTCAGGTGAATTTATTGATGATTCATTGCCACAAAATCAAAAATTCATAGAAAAGAGAAAATTAATCCTTGAGAAAAAATCAAAAAAGACAAATCCAACAAAAAAAAAATCAGTTAAAGTTGAGGATGATATACCGATCAAAGAAAAATCTTTACCTAAAGAAATAACAAGACCTCCAAAAATATCGGGTCCGGAATCAGATAGTTTAGATTGGGAGCTTGACCAAAAAAGATTACGGCTCCAAAATATCAAGATTGAAACCGAAACATCCTTACTTACATTAAAAGCGCAAAAGCAAAGAGGTGAAGTAATTCCAACAGATTTAGTTAAATCTCTTTTTGCTCAACATTTTAAATCAATTAGCACGGCATTTCATCATGCTACAGATAATTTACTTGTGAAAATAGCAGCTAAAAAGGGATTAACAAGAGCTGAAGTTGCTGATTTTAGGGGTGAAATTATTCTAATGGTAAATGAAGCCATAAAGCATGGAGCTAATGAATCAAGAAAAAACATACAGAACATTATAAATGAATACTCATCTACTAAAGGAGTTGGGGAAAGAGAATAAGATATTTTATGAGAAACAGTTGGAAGAACTGTTGGATAGCTCATTATTGTATCTGTCTAATATAAGCCCATCTCAATGGGCCGAACAAAATATTATCCTTACATCAGAAGTAAGTGCTTTTCCTGGTAGATTTTCATATGACAAAACACCATATTGTAGAGAAATAATAGATTGTTTAAGCCCAAATCATCCAGCAAAAGTTATTGCATGTAAAAAGGGAGCCCAAATTGGTTTTAGTACTGGAGTTATTTATCCTGGACAAGGTTGGATAATATCTCAAAACCCGGGTAATATAATGTTTCTTACGGGGCACGCTGAATTATCTGAAGAAGCTATGGGTAGAGTTGACCAAATGATTGATAGTGCTGGATTAAGACCACTAATTAGGCCCAATGTAATACGAAAAAAAAATATGAGGACTGGTGATACTAATAAAAGCAAAGAATTTCCAGGAGGTAGTATGGTGTCAGGTAGTGCTACAAATCATAAATTACTTGCACAACGTTCGATTCAATTTAGTTTTAATGATGATTATGAAAAGGCTAAATCTAGTTCAAAACAATCAGGAAGCATATTTGAATTGATATTACAAAGACATGCTGCATATGATAGTAAAATGAAAGCATATTTTATATCTACACCCGAATTGGCAGATGGAAGTAACATTGAAGATGTTTATTTAATGGGAGATCAAAGACGCTATCATGTTCCATGCCCAGTTTGTAAAGAATATATTATTCTTTTATGGTCTGTTGATATTGATAGTAAAGAAAAGGCAGGTATTTATTGGAAAACAGATCAAAAAGGTCGTTTAATACAGAGTAGTGTTGGCTATATATGTCAAAAATGTTCTAATTTTTTTACTGATGAAACTAAATTTGAAATGAACTTAGCTGGTAGATGGGAGCCAACCGCCGAACCTAAAGATGAAGGCTATTATTCCTATCAAATATCTTCTTTATATGCTCCCCCAGGTATGTTTGGTTGGAGACATTATGTTAACCAATATATTGATGCATATCCTGAAAATCAACCAATAAGAATTGCCAAGGCAAAAACATTTACAAATTTAGTATTAGGAGAAACATTTAAAGATGAAGGGCAAGAAATTAATGCAAATAAACTTCAAAAGAACACTAGGCCCTATCAAATATTAACTATACCAGAATCTTTATCTATAAAAGATGGAAATGGCAAAATTGTTTTATTAACCTGTGCTTGTGATTTGAATGGTAAAGTTGAAGATGCTAGATTGGATTATTTAATAACCGCATGGAGTGAAACAGGAGCAAGTTATAGCATTTCACATGGTAGTATTGGGACTTTTATTCCTATGGAGAACGCGATGAAATATAAAATAGATAGAATTCGTTCAACTTATGAGCATAATAGGCCAAATAGTGTTTGGCCAGAATTTGATAAAATCAGAAACATGGATTTTTTTACTGATACTGATAGAAGAATGATAATAGCTATTACCGGTGTTGATACTGGTCAATACACTAATTATGCATATGAATATGTTGACACTAGGCAAAATATAGTATGCTTAAAAGGAGATTCAGAAAAATTTTTAAAAATAAATGCCAATATTCGAACATTTAATGTTGGTAAAGAAAGACCTAATCTCTATTTAGTAATGGGAAATAAAGTTAAAGATGAAGTTGCTGAGATGATAAATCTAAGATGGGATGAAAATAATGATGAACAACAGCCTCATTGGTTTATGAATTTTCCAATTCCTTCATCAGGATTATATATGTATGAGAACTTTTATGAACATTTTGCTGCAGAGCATAGAGTTGAGGAAAAAGGAGCAGATGGTCAAATTACTGGAATGAGGTGGGTTAAGATAAATGCAATGAGGCAAAATCACTTATGGGATTGTTTTATTTATTCAAAAGTCTTATTAGATATTATAGTTTTTGACCTGGCAAAAAAATTAAAAAGAAGTAATTTTACTTGGAAGGAATATGTAGATATTGCTGTAGGAAGAATAATATTATAAAAAAATCCGATGTAAGTAATCTCACATCGGATTTTTTATAATTTAAAGGTCTTACTTTTTAATTTAAACTATGATTAGAGCAATACGGTAGATACCTAATTGTCGCTCTTATCAATTTTTTTTCATGTGAGACTTTTTGCAAATTTTTACTTGTATGTAATTGAAAATGAATTTTATTTATTTTTATAGTAGATAAGTTTTCACTTTCCCGCCACTCAATATATTCATTCAAGCAATACAAGTTGTTTTGAATTTCAGGAATTTCCTGATTTTGATTTTCAATTATAGTTATTGAATAACCATATTCAGCTTTTTTAGTTGGTGCCCTGTCAGAAGCGAAACTGGCAGTTGAAAACGTACAACACGGTATCATAAAGCAAATTAGAAATTTTCGCATAATTTTTTTAAAAGTTTTTTAGTTAACTGTAAATATAAAGTACTAATATAGTAATTTATATATAAATATTAAAAATGTTATCAACAATTTTAATATTTCTTTTCATACAAGGAATATAATGACCTGATGGAGCCAAAGTTCTCTTTAAATCTTTGTAATCTTCAAGATAAGTAGATTTTTCTATATTAATTTTTGCACTAGAATTCCTTAATTTACGCTCAATATCATTTCTAACATAGCTAAAATGATGCATACAAGAAGCGATTTTTACTACATTTTGTTCATTTACTCTCCTTGTAGGGTCGCACCACCAAGGATATTCTTGCATACCGGCTAAGGTATTCTTCCTTAATTTATGAATAAATGGCACAAAATAGTCCTCTTTTGGCTCCAATTGGTATGTTGGGTTCACCCAATACGTGAAAAGTTCACAAACTGAACCATCTGCATCAGAATCAATAAATTCTTTTTTTGCTTTACCGAAATCCTGATATGATTCATCGCAATCCATAAAAAGAAAATGGGTACATTCTTCTTCTTTAGCTATATCTAGACCAATATTTCTTTTGCTTGTTTCATTTGATGCGCCACTATTTGAAACTGGCTTATATTCTTGATAAATATATTTAACTGATGTGATTAATTGGACAGGTTTTTCTTTTTTGGCTATTCCTGCAATTTTTCTATGGAAAGCATCAAAATTTAGATTAGATTGACCAACTTCAGGATAATAATATTCTCCATAATTAGAATGTTCTTGCCAAATAATAATTATAACATCAACATATTCTAATATGCTTGCAATTGAGTATGGTAATAGTTCATCTCCATCCCATACATTATAAATAGCTGCTAATTTCATATTCTAAATAATGGTAATTTTTTAAATTCTTCAAATGATGGAAAAAGTTCGCTTGTCTTTTTCAAAATACTGTAAATATTAATACCGGTTTCACAATTTCCCATTGCACAATTTTGCCCCACTTCTTGTATTTGATACCCAGCAATTTTACATAATCCCAAATAAAAATCATCCGTTAAATATGTATAACCATGCCCTGGCCAATGGCCAGTTTTTGGATTTACATTTATCATTAAACCACCAATATTTAAAAGGTTATGTTTGTTTTTCCAACAGTTATAATAACCTTCTTCAATACTTTTTATATTACCCTTTGGGTATATTGAATTTATATGGCCCTCATGAAATGATATTGATTCAAATCCTTCCATTTGAACTACATGTTCCGAAGTTCCAAAATCAGTTACTAAATCAAATTGCCTTTCTACTTCTATTGGATTTGCTAAATCAAGTCTTATTGAATTATTATCTCCAGCTAAATCTATGCAAGCATACCTTATGTTCTTTTTTTCATACCATATACTAGCAAATGGAGGTTTTTCTTCATTAGATATGTATAAATTTTGAGAACCTAATTCACAAACTGATTCAATATTTTTACTAAATGAAATTGCTTTTTCTAAAAGCTCAATGTCAAATGCTGTAACTCCCATTTTTTATATTTTTATGTTATTAGATTCCTTCTGACCACAAAGAAACACTATCGGCAATCGGCAAAATTCCTTTATGCGATGCGTATGCAAAAAATGTTTCCTGGGCTCTTGTAATTTGTAAATTCATTTGTTTAACTAAAATACTTGCAACAGATTGGTCATGCCTATGACCTTTCACCCTCATATCTTGAGAAACTTGGCAATTTTCATTTGTCCAATCACCTAAATAAGAAATTCCATCAGAAGCGGCTGCAATATATTGATTTAAAAATTCTTTTGCTTTTGGATTACGTATATCGAATCCCATAACACATGCCATTAACATTTTACTATTAAATGCTTCTTCTCTACTCATCCCAAATTTTCTTAAACACGCATCAGAAGTATAATCACCGATTGAAAAACCAATATTATCAAAGAAAATATATCCATATTTTTCAATATGATTAAAAATTGGAGTTAAATTCTTAGTGGCATATACAACGGAATCACACCAAAGTAAGATTTCTGCACCTTCTTCAATGGCTTTTTTTATGGATAAAGCTTTGAATGCATAAGGAACTGCATCTGGTACATTCTTATGTAAAGGTGAATTTATGTGTCCGTAATCATTTATTCCTTTAAAATTACCATCAAAATTCACTTGTTTTAACGATAATTCAAGTCTCATCAATGCCTTTGCATAATGGCCTACACCATCTGCAAAACTAACTACTGTTCTTCTTTGCATATTAATAAATTTTCAGCGTTTTCATAAATAATTTTTCCCATTCCAAATCTAGCACAGTAATTTAAAATTTGCGCCTTCTTCTCCTGGCTAGAATTAAATTCTATGCAAATTAATTCAGTATCTTCTAAATTTATTTGGCTCAATACCTCATAGTCTAATCCTTCACAATCAATAGTTATAAAATCAAACTTCTTTTTACCGGTTAATTTAGTTAACTCTTTAAAAGTTATTGCATCAACTACTTCTTCTGTAAATGGAACTCCAGCATTTTTCCACCTTGTTGTTTCTTCAGGTTTTAAAGTGCTTAATAAAGCAAAATCAGAATTATCTTTTAAATGCGGGCCAGATTCATGCAAAATAACTTTACTATTTACCATTGCTATAGCACAATTGACTGCTATTACTTCTTCATTTCTGCCTTTATGGAGCTCCATTATTTTTGAAAATGCATATTTTGAAGGCTCCACTAATACAGCATTCCATCCTTTTTCAATTAGGGCAAGTGAATTAGAAAATGTTTTTCCATCATTTGCACCTATATCTATCAGTGTTCCTTGAATTCTTTTTCTAAAGAATTCAAGTATAAATTGTTCTTCTTCATTTTGACTATACATAATTTATTTATGTGTTGTAAATTTATAATGATACATGTGTTTATCTATGATAACTTCTTTTTTCCATAATCCTAGATCATTTAATTTATTTGCCCAGGCATAGTCTTCTCCTAATGTTATATGTGGGAATGGGATTTTAATCGCATGCTCTCTTTTCATTGGTGAAAGATGATTTGGGAATCTTACATAAAACTCTTTTCCATTTCTTTGAACAGCTTGATATGGATGCCCTACTCTTATTTCCCAATCAATCCTATTAAAAGAATCGGTGGTCATAAATCCATTAAAAGTTATAACATCTGGTTCCTGCTCAATGGCTATCAATATTTCTTGAATATAATAAGGAGGCACTTCATCATCATCATCTACAAAAACAGTATATTTTCCAGCAGATTTTTGTAATAAATCATTCCTTTTTTCTCCGGTTGTTATTTCTCTTGCTCTTTTATCAACCAGTATTTCTATTTCAAATGTCCTTTGGGCATTCAAATTACGAAGCATAGAATCTAAGTAATTGCTTCTTTCAGTTAACGTTGGGATTAAAATGGATAGTTTTATCATATTTTTTATTAAGGAATCCGATTAAAAGCTCTTCCCCATCCAAATTCTGCACTTCTCCTATTAAAAATATCAACTCCTTGATTCCAATTTAGATTACTTCTTTCATATGTTTCATCATTACCGTCTTTTTGATGTTCATGTCTAAATTCTAATTCAGGGGCTTCGATCATATGAGGTTTTGTAACAAAATAAAGATCACAATCCACCCACATACTTTTGTATTCAGGATAGAAGAAATATCCCAGGAGATTATAAAGACCCTTTGTCATTATTGGAATTGTTAGTACGCAATTATCCATTGGCTGGAGTTTATCATTTACTCTTAACATACATATTTCACGAAGACCGATTTTATTAATAATTAATTTATCCCAGTTCAATGGGCATTTAAAATCATCTGAAAGATAAAGAAAAATATCACCGGTGGCTTCTAGTGCAATTCTATTTGCCGCCATAACTACTGAATCATTTTCTTCAATAAAAATTTTTGATTTTCCATTGAATTGAATAATATACTGTTCTACTTGATTATCATCTTTATCAAGTGAAAGAATGTGTTCAATTTCATTGTTGCCACTGGCTCTTTCCATCCAATAGTCTAATGTTTGTTTAGCTTTTAAAGCTCTTCCTCTTGATGGGTGAATTAATGTTATTTTCATAGGTGGAATTAATTTAGGGTTTATTATATGTTCTTCTTGTACTTCTTGTGAATTGCCTTGACCAGGAAATAAGAATTTTTTTCCACCAATATGGTAAGCAATATCCCATGTTGGGCCGTTTTTTATCCAATAGTAGCCATTTTCCATAATATAATTTATTTTCATTCTGGTACCATCATAGGAGTACCGTTAATTATTTTTAAAGTTTGTTTTGTGAATGGTGGTAAATAATTTTTATAGAAATTAAAACTTTCTTCATCCATATGCTCTTCTAAAAATCCATATTGTCTAATATTTCCATTCTCATCAATTTTTAAATCTGGATTAATGAAAATTTGTAATTCATCAGTGTGCCCAATTCCCCCAGGTAGACCAACACCATGTTTTATTCCAATAGTAATATGCTTTTCCGGATGAAATATAACTTTGTTTTTTATTTCGTGACATTGGCTCCATAAATACATATCAGTATATGGGTCAGTATCTTGACACCAAGGAAATTTCAAATCTGGTTTTATTAAAGTGCTTAATGCACTTGACCGATCAATATGATGGAAAACAAAATAAGCTATTTTTCTTAAATGATAATAAATAGTATAATCGGTTCCTAACATATCAGGTTGTCCTTTTTCTAACCATTTATTAACCATTATTTCTAGGTAGTCTTTAGAATAATAATCATCATTTTCCCAAAATGCGATTATATCGAGCCCCTTATTCCTTAATTTTTCATATCCAGTTCTGTATCTTAATGTAATATCTTTTTCATGAGAATTAGGATGGAAATTTATAAGCTCAATAATTTCGGGTTGTAAAGTTTGCGCCTCAAGCATCCGCAAACAATTTTTTAATAGTTCTGGTCGATCATTTCTATCTGGAATTATAATACCGACCCGAATATTTTTTATGCATTTCATATGCACAAATTTATAATTTTTATTTTTAATAATACAAATTTGCTCAATAAAATAAATTTATTCCTATGTCTAATGCTGTTGGCTCTGAAAGAATATCAAGAATAGTTGGTTATCTCTTATCGACAGGAGATTTCAGCGAAACTTCACCGAATCTACCTCAAAGAATAGTAATTTTAGGAGAAGCTAATTTTGCTAATCAGGGTAGTTTAGACATATCGGCAAAAGAAATTACTTCAGCAAAGCAAGCTGGCGATCTTTATGGATATGGCTCTCCAATCCATATTGCAACGAGAATTTTAAGACCTAATTCAGGTGCCGGTATTGGAGGAATCCCCACAATTGTAGTCGCGCAAGCACAAGCAGCAGGTGCCGTATCAAAAATAATAAAAGTTACTCCTGTTGGAACAGCAACAGCTAATGTTACACATACTTTAAGGATTGCTGGAAGGAAAAATGTTGATGGCTCTAATTATGATATTAATATTGTAAGTGGAGATACGACATCTCAAATATCTGCAAAAATAAGAGATGCTGTAAATAATGTTCTTGGTTGTCCAATGATCGGAACTTATTTTGGATATGAGGCAAGACTTGAAAGTAAATGGAAAGGATTAACTGCTGAAGGATTAACGGTATCAATTGATACTGGAAATAATGCAGCCGGAATTACTTATACAGTTACTTCTATTCAGTCTGGGTCTGCAACTCCAAGTATTGCAGCAGCATTAGCATTATTTGCAAATGAATGGAACACAATTGTTGTTAATACATATGGTGCAGTTACTTCTATTATGGATGCTCTTGAAGCATTTAATGGGATTCCAAGTCCAGAAAATCCAACTGGAAGATATACTGGCATTATCATGAAACCTTTTGTTGCGTTAACTGGCTCTGTTTTAGATGACCCAACAACAATAACTGATAGCCGATCTTCACAAGTAACAATTTCAATTTGTCCTGCACCTCTTTCACCTGGTTTAGCAATGGAAGCTGCTGCAAACGTAGCATTGTTAAAAGGAAGACAAGCACAAGATAATCCGCATTTGGATGTTTCCGGAATGTCATATCCTGATATGCCTATACCAATCGATAAAAACATTGGTTCAATGGCTGACTATAACAATAGAGATTCTTTTGTTAAAAAAGGTTGTTCTACTGTTGATTTGGGAGCAGAAAGATATGTGATTCAGGAAATAGTTACAACTTACCATCCGGTAGGAGAAAACCCAGCACAATTCAATTATGTAAGAAATTTAGATATTGATTTCAATGTTAAATTTGGATATTATTTATTGGAGCAAATAAATGTTGTTGACCATGCTATTGTTGCTGATAATGCTGCAGTGGTAGTTCCGAAAACAATAAAACCAAAACAATGGGTTCAAATTTTAAGAAAATATGCGGATGATTTAGAGCAAAGAGGACTTATTACAGATGCCGCTTTCATGAAATCTTCTATTAAAGTATCAACTAGTACTACTAATCCAAATAGATTTCAAACTAAATTCCGTTATAAAAGAAGTGGATATGTAATAATATCTGATACAGAAGCAACTGCAGGATTCAGTTTTGGTTCACTTAACGTAGCTTAATTTTTTAAAAAAACAATAATGGCAACTTCAGGAGATTTAAGAGAAATAACAGTTAACCATAAAGTTCTTGGCAGTGGTCGATTTTTCCCAAAATCGAATGAAGATAGTAACTGGGATTTAGGTGGCCTCCGTTCTGAGGATGACCCTAATATGATTGATGGTGGTAGAAACCCGATTAATAAAATGAATTTTAATCGTTGGTTTGTTGAAACGACTATTGCCTGGGATATGAATATAGCCGGAACAATGGAGTTTTTAAATGCTTTAGCTGCTCATCCAGATGATGCAGAATATACATTAACCCATGTTAATGGAACGGTTTGGGGTGGCACAGGAAGACCAGTAGGAGATATAAATGGAAATGGTAATGCTGGAACTATCTCCATAAAAATTTCAGGTGGCGGAGAATTAGCTAAAATTACAGGATAATGCAAAATAAACTCACAAGAGAACTAGCCATATTAGAAGTTGAATCGTGGCTTAATTTTAAACAAATTGGTGACCGAAAGAGAGAAGCAATAATGGAAGGTACCTTATCTTTGAAGGAAGATAAAACATTTGTGCATACTTTGAAATTTGATACGGGAGGAGAAATACCGGTTAAGGTATTAGAATATTCTCCCAGGCTTAAAGTTTCTGTCGTAAAAACTTGTTTACAAGGAGTAGCGGCTTCTGATGCAGATGGCCGTATATGCGCATATGTTGCTGCTTTAACTTCAAAGGCTACTGGTATAATTAATGCATTAGATACAGAAGATTATTCTTTAGCACAATCTATAGCGGTTTTTTTTCTCTAATAAAGAAGAAATTCTTTCAAAAGAAAAAAGAACAAAAAAGAAAATGGATAGAAGAAATATTTTGCTTAGATACAGAAGATTACAATATAGCGAGAGCAATAACGCAATTTTTCATTCATGATGGTGATGGATTAGATAACATGATAAAAAGTATAATAAGAGAGCATCATTTAACGCCATCCGTTATTGATGCTTTTTTTTTAGATGATAACGATTACCATGGCTTAGAATTTTGGTATAATGATGTGGTAGAAGTAAATAAAACAATAAACAAAAAAGCAACCCCATAATGCCTACAACTTTTACAATACCTTCAATATTTACAGCCATTGATAAATTCACTGGCCCTGTAAAAGGTATGGGAGATGCTGTAAGTAAGTTTGCTAAAAAAGGAGAAGCTGAAGTTGCTAGGTTTGAAAGAAAATTAAGAGGAATTAGTACTGCTGCAATGGATATTGCAAAGAAGAGTTTTCTTATTGGTGCAGCACTAGCCACTCCTCTTATTCTTGCTGTAAACGAGGCAAAAACATTTGAAGATTCATTAGCTTCATTTCGTACTATTGTAAGTGATTTATCAGATAAAGATTTTGCAAAATTCAATGACAAAATACAAGAAATTGGAGATTCTCAGAAACGATCTTATAATGATGTTGCTGCTTCTTTTGAAAAGATAGCTGGATTAAATGCGACTTTTGCAGAAACGGCTGAGGGAATTGGTGCTGTTTCGGATGCTGCAATAACATTATCTAAAGCTTCAAGAATGGAGCTTGGGCCTTCTGCAGAAAGTTTAGTTGGTATAATGAATCAATTTTCATTAGGAGCTTTAGAGGCAAATAGGACTATTAATGTGTTAGCAGCCGGTCAAGGTGTAGGTGCGGCTACAATCGCTCAAACAGCAGAAGCATTTGTAAATTTTGGTTCTACTGCAGCGTCATCCAATATTACTTTAGAACAATCAGTAGGATTAATTCAAACATTAGCTAAATTTTCATTATTGGGAGCGGATGCAGGAACTGCATTAAGAGGAAGTATCGTAAGATTACAAAAAGCCGGATTAGGTTATAAGAGTGGTCAATTTAAAATAAACGATGCTTTAGAACAAGCAACTCAAAAGATGGAGCATTTAAAAACTGCAAAACAAAGAGATGCTTTTGTGACTAAAATTTTTGGGTTACAAAATATTACTGCAGGAAGAATCCTATTAAGTAATGTTGATACATTTAAAAAGTTTACAGAACAAGTAACAGGGACTTCAGAAGCTCAGAAACAAGCAGCTATAAATTCTGCTACTATGAATGAGCGGTTTAAACAATTAAAAGCACAAACACAAAATTTAGGGGTTAAATTAGGCACAGTTTTATTACCAATAGTAAATGAATTTTTAGATAAAGTCATTCCTGTTGTTAGTAATATAATTAATTGGACAAAACAAAATCCGGCATTAGCAAAAACTATAGTATATGTTACAGCAGGATTAAGTGCATTAGCATTTGCTATTTCTGGAGTTTCATTTGTTGTTGGTATTGTTACAAAAGCTCAATGGCTTTGGAATGCAGCAATGGCAGCCAATCCAATTGGCTTAATAATTATTGGAATTCTTGCATTAATTGCAGCAGTTGTTATTGTTGTAAACAAGTGGAATGAATGGGGTGCAGCCGTAGCTTTATTTTCTGGCCCTCTTGGGTTAATAATTTCTTTGATTCAGTCCTTTAGAAGAAATTGGGATGCTATTATCTCAGCATTTAAAAACGGAGATATTTTAGGTGGAATTCTTAAAATAGGTGCTACTATAGTAGATGCCATATTAATGCCATTGCAACAGGTATTTAAGCTGATTGCGAAATTCACTGGTTTTGAATGGGCTTCTAGTGCAGCGAATAGTATAGGTCAATTTAGAAGTTCTATTGGCGCTAATACAACCACAGATGAAAGTGGCCAACCTCTAAATAAGAAAGAATTGGTTAATCCTAAAGCTGCACAAAATGAAGCATTAACTCAGACTTTTGAAAAGAGAATAATGCAAAATGCGACTTTGAATATTAATGATGGTACAGGTAGAGCTGAATTAGACCCAGGTGTAGGCCCAATGAAAATAAAAATGACATCAACAGTAGGATTTAACTAATGGATTTAGCATTATACGAAACAGGAAATGGTGGTGATATACAGCTTAAGGGCCGAGATATGGCCATATATTATGGCTGGGAGAATATGGTTTATTTGGCTTTATTTGGAGGTAATCCAGGATTCCCAAGTAATGGGCCTAAGCTACAGAATGAACAAGCATTTGATTATTGGGCTAATGAATTATTTTGGCCAAATGATGAAAGCCGGCAATTTAATTCATTAACAGAAAAAAGACTTCAGGAAGTATCTTTAACAAGTGCTGGAAGAATTTTAATAGAGCAAGATATTATTTCAGATTTAAAATTTATGGCATCATTTGCTGAGGTTTCAGTAAGTGTTGAAATTATTTCTGATACGAGAATTAGAATGAATATTTTAGTTAAACAACCAGATAACCTACAAGATAAAGCATTTGTTTTTATTTGGGATTCAACGAAAATGGAATTAGTAAGTGATGTAAATGATTATACTGCAAAACCAGTTGACGGTGACCATAGTGAAAACGATTTTAACCTAATTGATTATTTTTAATTATGAAAACAACAGAACAGTTTATAGAATTTGTTGCAGAAAATATATTAAGTGGTGGTAAGCGTACTACTGCAGAAAAAGAACGTGCAGTATTTAATGAGATTGCGTTACATGCAGATGCAATATTATCGCTTCTTGAAGTCGCTTTAGTACAATATGAGGATGAGGGTGGTATTGGGACTGAAAAAGGCACTCATTTAATTATTCCTGGGTTTAATTCATTAACTCCAGAAGAAACTAGTTTATTCAAAATAATGCATACACAAAGTGGAACTATCTTGAATTTTTGGATAGATGCGAATGGGATAACAAGATTAAATGTAAGGGAGCCCGATACTGGAAATGAAGAAGATGGTTCATTTATTCAACCAAGAGGAACAGTAAGAATTGAGGCATCAGCAATTTTAGAAGTAGGATATGTTGATTTAGTAGAATTAACCGGAAGCGGTAATATTGCACAAATGACTAGGCATATATTAGATACAGAAGATGCTAAATTTCCTGAATCATATGAAATAACATTTATTTTCACTTCAGATGTTACAATAAAACATAATCAAGGAGGCGATTCAACAATTCTTGCTTTTCTTTTAAAAGGAAGTGTAGATTTTGTAGGTCATGCAAATGATACCTTGACAGTAAAATATTTTAATGATAAATGGAGAGAAATTAGCCGTTCTACAGCCTTATGATAACAATACCAACTATATCACAATTATATACAGGCATCCTTTCAAATTTAGAAACTGAAATGGGTACTAATGTACCTTTATTTGGTAAAAATTTTCTAAGAGCTTTAGCCTCTGTTCAGGCCGCTAAGTTGTGGATATATTACAAAGCAATAGCTCATTTACAAAAAAATATTTTTATTGATACTGCAGATAGAGAAAGTGCTGGTGGTACATTAGAAAGATTTGGACGAACAAAATTAGGCCGTAATCCTTTTCCTGCTACTGCAGGAAGTTATACCATCCAAGTAACTGGGCAAATATCTGCCACTATTCCTGCAAATAGTACATTTAAAAGCAATGATGATTCTCAAAACCCCGGGAAATTATTTGTTTTAGATGCTCAATATATTCTAGTTGCAGAAACTGATAGCATCACAGTAAGAGCTCTTGAAGCTGGATTAGGAAGTCAACTTTCTATTTCTGATGGGTTGACTTCAACTGCTCCAATTGCAAACGTTGATTCTCTTGCAACAGTTATGGCAGAAAACATTGAGCCATTAGCAGCAGAGGACATAGAAGAATATAGGAGAAAAGGAATTGAAGCTTATCAATTGGAACCACAGGGAGGTGCAGCTACTGATTATAGGTTATGGGCCGGTGATGCACAAGGCGTAAAAGAAACATATGTTTATGCTAAATCTGGTGCTTCTAATGAAATAAATTTATTTGTAGAAGCAACTATTGCAGATTCATTGGATGGTAAAGGAACACCTACCAATGCAATATTAACTGAAGTTCAAGATGTAGTTGAATTTGACCCAGATACATCTAAGCCAATTACTGAAAGAGGAAGAAGGCCATTGGCTGTTTTCCAAGTACATTATTTACCTGTAACAATAAAAATAGTAGGATTTCAAGATTTAACGGCAGAAATTGAAACTATAATTTTTAATGCATTAAAAGAACAGATTGATTTAATTAGACCCTTTGTTTCTGGTGCCGACATTTTATCAGAAAAGAATGACATATTAAATACAAATAAAATAATTTCAATCATTTTAAATGCTAGGCCAGGAAGTATTTTCACTAATGTAATTTTAAAAATTGATAATGTGGATTTACCAACTTATCAGTTTATAAATGGTAATATCCCTTATTTAGATACAGTAAGTTATACATGAGTATAATAGATGAAATAAGACAATTAACACGACAATTTTACCCTAAAGGTAGAGCATTTAAAATGCCATATACTGCATATCTTGATTCAATGCATAAAGCTCTTGCTATAAGCGAAACACAAGCATATCAAGATGCATGTGCAATATTAAATAGTATTTTACCAGATAATGATGAATTTACTGAAGATGATGCAACGGATTGGGAAAGAAGACTAGGTTTAATAACTAATGATGCTGTTTCTTTAGTTGATAGAAAATTATCTATAAAGAGAAAAATGAATCATCCAGGAGATATACCTGCCAGGCAAAATTATCTTTATCTGCAAGGTCAATTACAGGCAGCCGGTTTTAATGTTTATGTCTATGAGAATAGATTTTCTGATGGAATTGGTGGATATACAACCTTGAACCCTGGATTGTTAGCATATGGGCAAGGATTAATTCAAATTCAACATGGAGATATTCAGCATGGTTATCCAATACAAGGTGGCTATAGATTTCAAAATATTATAGCAAATCATATTGATGAACAATTAGATTGGCTTTTTGATTTTGGAACTAATATGAGGAGTACATTTTTTATTGGTGGGTCTTCATTGGGAACATATGCAAATGTTGATGAAGATAGGAAAAAAGAATTCAGGCAATTAATTTTAAAAATTAAGCCGGTTCAAGCAATAGGATTTTTATTTATAAATTACAACTAATTATGGCAAGGAATTTAGCAACTCAGCAAAATGTGATTGTACAAAATTCACAATATCCTTACGGGCGTATAAAAGACAATCCAGGTGATAATACAGGCACACCTGTTAATGAAGCTGTATATGGAGATATACACCAATTTTTTGCAAGATTATTTGCAGTAAGTGGATTAGTTTATAATAATTTACCAGATAATGCATACACTGGTTTTCAATTTTATTCTGCTTTTACATTGTATGTCCAAAGAAATGGGCTTGGCAATTTTTTACATGATGCGGGTGCTCCTCCTGGAGGTACGGTAAATGGCCGTAGTTATTTTATTGATACAGATACTGGGAATATTTATTATGCTGCCAATAGCGCATATTCCCAAATAATGGCTGGATGGGTTCCTTTAGCATGGATTGAGGTAGGGTCTGGCGGAGGTGCTCCTGCATTTCAAAATTCATGGGATAATCTTACTGTAGCTACTCCTGCAAGATTTCGAAAAACTAGTTCTGGACTAGTAACTTTAGATGGTATTATAGATACTGGTGCAAGTGGAAGCGTTGCCTTTACCTTACCTGTAGGTTATAGGCCAACCAAACAAGTTACAATAACTGTTACGGGTTCTGTAGTTGGTGTAGTTGGCTCCTTCTTAACAATAGAAACCAATGGAGATGTAAAACCATTTGTTACTGGGGGAGGTACTGTTGTATTAATGACATTGAATGGGCATTTTTATAATTCATAATGAACAATCAAATTAATATAAATACTGATGCATGCGTTGTCTTTGCAAATACTTTGGAGAAGATTAACAAATCCGCATTACCAGTTGCAGTAAGAACCGCTTTAAACTCTGCTGCATTTGATGTCAAACAAAGGACAATGCCAACTCAAGCAAAATCAGAATTTATACAGCGTTCTAAAAACTTTTTTAAAGCCAATAGCCGTGTAGAAATGGCTACAGGATTTAATGTAAATAGGATGCAATCAAAAGTAGGAATGATTTCTGAAAACTTAAAAGGACAACATAATTATTCAGTAAAAGAATTAGAGCAACAAGAGCATGGAGGTTCTATAAATAGAAGAGGTTTTATACCATTAACAACAGCTCGTGCAGGTCGATCATATACAAAATTAGTAAGAGCAGGTAATAGGTTAAGTAATATCAATCGGATAGTTGATGTCAATAAAATACAGGGTTCAACTGCAAAGCAAAGATTTATAAAAGCAGCTTTAAGAGCTGGACAAGGCGGGTTTGTACTAGGTAATTATGGTAAGAGTAGAATTCTTTGGAAAATTGATAATATAAAACTTGGTAGATTAAGGAATAAAACAGAAATTAAAAAAACACCTCTTTATGATTTTAAAGATGGTAGGAAAGTGAGTGTTATAGGAACTCATTTTATGAAAGAAGCAAGCTTAAAAAGCGCAAGTAAATTAGAATTCTTTTTTAGATCAGAAGCTAATAAACAAGTTGAGAAATTAAGAAAATGAGCTGGGTAGAAAAAGTACGGAATGATTTTATTATCAAAACTGGGGATGGGAAAAAATACATTCCCAATTGGCTTAATGCTACTAAAGCAAAAGAATATAATATTTCAGAATTTGATTTTCCAAATATTCCTGGGACACTTGTAAGAAGAACTACAGTAAGAGGGGCAAAATATAATCTTGAAATTTATTTTCAAGGGGATGATAATCTTGATATTTCTAAAGCCTTCGAAACTTCAGCAGATGATAATAGAAATTGGGTTATTTCACATCCGTATTATGACAATTTAATTGTACAGCCTATTTCGTTGAGTTTTGACAATTCAGAGCATAATGTTACTAAAATAACCGGAACCGTTATTGAAACGATTACTGAGGATTATCCAAAGGGTTCAATTTCACCAGCCGATAAGATAAATGCTGATAAAGAAGCTTTAGATTCTACATTTTCACAATCATTTGCAAATAATGTTCAGCCTAAGACGGCTGATATAAATTTACTTTCACAAAATTCTAATTCATTATACAATCAAGCAACCAAAGCAGTTATAAAATTTAATGAAGAAGAAACATCAAAATATTTTAATTTTTTCACGGCAGCCAATGCCGCAATATTAAATGCTACTGAAGCTCCTTTGTTGCCATAACAACGTTAAATGATCTAATTAACTACCCTGCATTATTACAGGATTCAGTGAACAATAGGCTCGGTGTTTTCACACAGCAATTAGCACTATTGCGTTTAGGCGTTATAAGCTTATTAACACCTTCATCTAAAAAAATATATGAGAATAATGCTGGCTTATTAATTTCCGCTATGTTACTAACTGCATCTACACCATTTTATAATACTGATTATGGCAATAGAGATAATGTTTTTAGTGTAATAGAGTTGTTATTAAATTCATATGATGACTTTGTTTCTGATTTAGATTCACTTCAAACTTTGAATGGTGGAGGTCTTGAGAGTTTTGTTCCTGATTTTTCTTCATTATTGGCATTAAACAATTTAATAACATTTACTATTTCAAATTTATTTTCAATAGCATTAAATGCTAGGCAAGAGAGAATAATCTATTTAGAAGATGATAGTAATGTTATTTTATTGGCCCATAGATTTTATGTGTTAAAAGAAGATGATAGTACTATAGAAGAATTCATAAGAAATAATTCAATTGGCCTCAATGAAAATTTAATAATAAAAAAGGGCCGAAAAATAATCTATTACGTATAATGGAACTTGAAATAGATGATAGAATAAGAACCAGGAAAGTAAAATTTTTCAACAATTTTACTTTAGACTTAAAGTATGATGCTGTTGGGTCTGCTTTTGGATTTAATTTTTATTTCAATTCAGATAATATTGAACTGAAAGAACTTGCATGTATTGGGCATTATCATATTTGTAGGATAAAACATAATGGAGAATTATTATTAACCGGCTATATATTAAGTGAAGATTTTACGGATTCTTCCAAAAAAGAGTTTACTTCTTTTTCTGGATATTCAAAACCAGGAGTTCTAGAAGATTGCCAAATTCCACCATCTTTATATCCTTTACAATCTGATGGATTGACATTAAAAGAGATAGCAACAAAATTTTGTTCGAAGTTTGATTTTAAAATTGTTATTGACCCTTTAGTTTCATCACTTATGAATCAAGCAATAGATGAAACTACTGCTAAAGATGGACAAACAATAAAAAGTTATCTATCAGAATTATGTGCTCAGAAAAATATAATAATTAGCCACACTCCAGAAGGCGATTTATTTTTTACACGTGCTAAAACAAAACAAGCTCCAATTATTTCTTTTGAAAGCGGTAAAACTGGGTTCACTGATATGAAACTTTCTTTTAATGGTCAAGCAATGCATAGTGAAATTACGGTTATAAAACAAGCAAGTGAGGAGGATGATAATGCTGGACAAAGCACAATAAAAAATCCGTATGTTCCATACGTATTTCGTCCAAAGGTTTTAACACAAAATTCAGGTACCGATAATGATACAGAGAAGGCTGCAAGAAATGCTTTATCAGAAGAGCTTCAAAATTTAAAAATTGTTATTGAAACAGATAAATGGGAAATAGCTGGTAAAGTAATAAAACCCAATAATATCGTTTCTATATTAAATCCTAATGTTTATTTATATAAAAAGACCAATTTTTTTATTGAGAGCGTTACATTGAAAGGAGATAATACGTCATTAACTGCAACTTTAAATTGCGTACTTCCTGAAGTTTATAATAATGAAATACCTAAATATATTTTTGCTGGAATTAATTTACACTAATGAACTTTATATCAAAAATAATATCAACTGATTTTGATAACCTTAAAAGAAGGATTGTAAAGGTATTGGTTAAAGGTAAAAGTGATTTCCAAACGGCAAAAGAATATTCTAATTTCGGAGATGATTCAAATCCTCCGGCTGGCACCAGGGCCTTATTTATGGAAACCGGTGTTAAAGGTAAGACAGTAATTGTTGGTTATCTTATAGAAAATAAATTGGCTGCTGTTGGAGAAAAGAGAATCTTTTCTCAAAAATCTGATGGTTCAATTTCTACTTTTATTTGGTTGAAAGCTGACGGAACAATGGAGGTAGGTGGAGATACTGATTTTATGGTAAGATTTAATAAATTAAAAACTGGTTTCGATCAATTAAAATCAGATTACAATGATTTAGTAAGTGCCTTTAATTCACATACACATCTAACAGCTGGAACAGGCTCCCCATCACCACCAACAGCAGTACCAAGCATTATACCGGTAACACCTAGCTCTGCGTCAATTGATGATTCTAAAATAGATGAAATCAAAACTATTTAATATATTTGTATTATGGCAGTAGTTTTTGATAGCACTTATGAATACGTTTCTTCTTGTTCTTCTTTACAGGAGAAGGTTAGAAGATTAGACGTTATCATTTTAGCTCTTATGGATTCTGCTTTGAAAGCAGCTTTTGCAGAAGGGAAAAAAGAATATTGGTTAGATGATGGGCAAATAAGAACTAAAATTGTTAGAATGTCTGTTGAAGAGATGAGTAATTCTATTCTTGCAATGGAAAAAATGAAACAAATGTATTTGAATCAATTAAATCGCCGTCAAGTAAGATTAGTCGACAGTAGAAATTTTCCAGGGAGGAGCTAAATGAAATTTTTTGGTAAAGATTGGCTTAAAAAGCCTAATAATAATGTAGATTCTTCTAAAAAGCCTAATGCTGATTGGGATTCTGGAGAAATCAGGGGTGGATTTCATAATCACCTTTTTACTATTTCATATGATGGAGAAAAGAATCTTGGAGAGATAGGGCCATTAAAACATTATTTATTAAATTATGAAGCTTTAAGACTTAGAAGCTGGGAAGCTGTATTAACAAGTGATATAGCAAATACAGTATTATTAAAATTAACTTCTTGGGTTATCGGTTCAGGATTAAAAGTCCAAGCAGAACCGAGTAAAGTGGTTTTAAAATCAGAAGGTATTACTTTAAATTCAGAAGATTTTAATAGGGTTTCAGAAGCACGGTTTAAAATTTATGGTAATTCAAAAAAATGTGATTATGCTAAACAATCTACGTTGGGTGAAATCGCAAATATTGCATATAAAAATGCTGAGATTGCTGGAGATTTATTAGTAATTCTGAGATATGATAAAAATAATTTATCGATACAATTAATAGACGGTTCAAATGTTTGTTCACCTCTTGGCAATAGTAATTTTTTTGGTGATGCGGCGTTAACCGGAAATAAAATTCTTCATGGAATAGAGTTTTCCAAAACAGGAGAACATATTGCTTATTATGTAAGAAATTCTGCACTGTCTTATGAAAGAATTCCTGCAAGAGGAGAAAACTCAGGTGCAAAAATGGCTTTTTTAGTTTATGGAAGAAAGCATAGAATAGATAATTGTAGAGGTATTCCTTTATTGGCAACGGTTTTGGAATCTCTAAGTAAAATAGAACGATATAAAGAAGCAACAGTTGGAAGTGCGGAAGAAAGACAAAAGATAGTTTATGCTATTGAGCATGGTATTAATTCCACTGGAGAAGACCCTAGAACTGGAAATGTTACCAAGGCAATTATCCAGGCTCATGATGCAGATGCTAAAAAAGAAGTTCCGGTTGATATAAATGGTATTCAATTGGCCGATAAAATAGCAGTTACTACCAATAAGACTACTTTTAATATGCCTAATGATTCCAAATTGACTTCTTTGGATAGTAAAAATGAATTATCATTTAAAGATTTTTTTGAAACTAATTTTAATTTTTTCTGTTCTGCAGTAGAAGTTCCTCCCGAAGTTGCAAAAGCAATGTATAATAGTAATTATTCTGCTAGTCGTGCAGCAATAAAGGAATGGGGCCATACATTAGATGTAAAAAGAAAATATTTTTCAGATCAATTTTACCAAGAAATTTGGAATTTTTGGCTTTACATAGAAATTCTAAAAAATAAAATTCAAGCTCCTGGCTATTTAGAGGCTATAGCAAAGGAGAATGATATGGTTATAGGTGCATACCACAATGCACGTTTTATTGGGCCTTCTGTACCACAAATAGACCCGGTTAAAGAGGTAGAAGCAATAAGAAGAAAATTAGGAGAAAGTGCTGCAGCTATTCCATTAATAACAATAGAACAAGCGACAGAGGAATTAGCTAATGGAGATTCTGATTCTAATATGGAACAATTTGCTCTTGAAATGCAACAAGCTAGAAAACTTAAAATAGTTCAACAGCCTGAAAAAGTAATTCCACCTAAAACTTAGGCTTAGGCTTTTTCATCTTTTCTGGAAAACCTTGTTCCAGTTTAGTAAATCCTATTTTTAATATAGCTGCATAAGAAATATCTAAGTTATCCGCGATATTAAAAAGCTCATCAATAACTTTTGTAGGAACTCCATATATCGCACAATGCTTACATTTTTTTTGTGATGGCTTTCTTTTTAAATATTCCGGATAACTATCCACAATATTTCTTACTTCTGGCCTCAATAAATCTGTCATTGTTACCCCCATATTATCTGCAATATTATTCAATGGAGTAAGTAATACATCGGGTGTTTTATCAATTCTTAAAGGCCTATTTCTTTTTTGAGATTTTTGTTTTGTCATAACCAATGATTAAACAAATTTAATAATTTTTTATGCATATGAAATGCATATTGTTTTTTATACGAAATATATATTAACAAATTTGCTTCAATATTATGGCAAAAGAACTTTATATATACTCAGGAATCTATGATTTTGTCGCTGAAAGTTTTCTTTCTAAAATGGAAGAAAATAAATCAGAAGATATAACGATCAGGATGAATACCGGCGGAGGTCGTGTTTTCGCTGCTTGGGGTATGATTGCTAAAATGAAAGAACATAAAGGTTCAATTGCAATAAAGGCTGAAGGATTAGTTGCATCGATGGGTATTCCATTTCTTATGTATGCTACACCCGGGAAAGTTTCCGCACTAGATGTTACCCAGTTTATGATTCATAGGGGAGACATGTTTGTTGAATCAGAAGAAGACAAACAATTGTTGGCTACTATCAATGCCGACATGAGAAAAAAATTAAATTCAAGGATTAATAATGATAAATTAAAAGAATTAAAAGGCTATACTATTGATGAGCTTTTTGATGCTGAAAAAAGAATTGATTTATGGCTAGATGCAAAACAAGCAAAAGCTGTAGGTCTTATTGATTCAATCATTTCCTTAAATCCTAAAGAATTAGAATCCTTTTACGAAAAAATGGATTCTCTTGCTGCAGAGCAAACGCCAACAATAACACCAAAACCTATCACTATGACCTTAGACGAATTAAAAACAAAACACCCTGAAATTTATGCCCAAGTTCTTAAAGAAGGAGAAGCTAAAGAAAATGATAGGGTATGTGCATGGCTGACATTTGTGGATGTTGACCCTGAATCAGTTGTAAAAGGTGTAAAGGATAAAAAAATTATGAGCCAAACTGAAATGGTTGAACTTACAAGAAAATCCTTTTCTCCAGAAGCTCTAAAAAAATTAGAGGCTGATAAATCAAAATCAATTGAGACCCCAGAACTACCTGCTGGAAGTAAGGAAAAGATAGAGGCTAAAACTCTTCTAGATGGAAAAGTTTCAGTAGAAGAAGTTGCAGCTTCAGAGAAGAAATTATTTGAACTTTTAAATATTAAACCTAATTAATATGAGCACATACAACCAACGTAACAACACAGGGCAGCAATTAACTACTGATTATGATAACAGTAAGATTTTTATCTGGAATAACAGAACAATTGATGCGCTTTACAATAACTCAGTTTATTCTGATGTTACATTGTATTCCGGAACATTAATGGGTCGTGTAACTTCTACAGGGTTTGTAAAACCTTTAGTTTCTTCTGCTTCAGATGGTAGCCAAGTTCCTATAGGAATTTTAAATGAAACAAGAACATTTGGCCCTGGTTTCTTAGGGAATGTTTCTCTTGTTATTTCTGGGCAGGTGGTTGAACCAAAAGTTATTTTAGCTACTGGTGATACACTTGATACAACAGTTGCTTCAGCAGGTGAATCTCAAAGATTGAGAGATAGGATAGCTTATATGGGAATTATTTTGGTTCCAAGTACTGAAATTACAGAATTCGATAATTAATAAACTCTAAAAAAATACAAAATGATTCCAGCAATTCAAGCCAGAGACTTATATACAAAAGCATTAATTGCAGTATATAAAGAGAGAAAACGTCCAAGTAGTTTTTTGCGTTCATTCTTCAGAACAGAAGAAAGATCAACAAAATATTTAAGCATCGCTGTTCGAAGAGGTACTGAATTAATTGCTGTTGATGTTGAACTTGGTGCAAGCGGTAACAGGAATTCTGCAAGTAAAAATACTGAGAAAATATTTAAGCCTCCTTTTTACAAGGAATGGTTTGATGCTACAGACCTTGACCTTTATGATGTAATCATGGGTGCAGGAATGGTAGATGAAGTTCAAATAGCAGAGTTTGTTAGGGCTCTATCTGAAGAAGCTGGAATGTTACAAGACAAGATAGAAAGAGCTTATGAAAAACAATGTGCAGAGGTTTTTGAAACTGGTATTGTTACATTAAATAAAGGTATAAATATCAATTTTGGAAGAAAAGCAGGTTCATTAATTGATAATTCAGTAAGTGCTCCTTGGACAAATGATGCTAATGACCCCAATATTTCATTAGCTGCTGCAGGAAAATTCATTGTTGAGGAAGGAAAATCAGGAGGTGCTGTATTCAACGTAATTTGTGGTGGTACAACTTGGTCTGATTATCTAAATAATGCAAAAGTAAAATCAAGAGCTGATGTAAGAAGGTATGATATTATGGTTGTTCCAATGCCTCAAAGAAATTCAGTTGGAGCAAGCTTACTTGGTGAAGTTGCAATTGATAATTATAAATATATTTTCTGGGGTTATCCGGACATTTACGAAACTATCGTAAATGGCGTTAAAACTAGAACACCATATATGAAAGCAAATAAGGTAGTTGTATTACCTGAAATACCTTCTGATTTTGTGTTAGGTTTTGCAGCAGTTCCTCAATTGATGGCAATAGGTGTTGACCCAAGAGGTGCTTACAAAGTAACTGAATTCAGAGATGAAGAAAACGCTGTTCATAAAATCATAGTACGTTCAAGAGGGGTTGCGGTTCCAGTATCAATTGACCAAATTGTTACTATAACAACAAAACCGGCAGTATAAATTTTTCATGAGAACCTTTAAAGTAATTACAAGTTCTGTAGGTGGCCTTAATAATAAAGTTTATCAAGGCGGTGATATAGTACAGGAGAATAATTTTCCTCCTGGTAATGCGAATGAATTAGTTGCACAAGGGTTTCTTTTTGAAACAACCGAACCTGAGCCAGAAAAGAAAGAGGAAACTGCAGAAGAAAAAGAATTAAGAGAGCTGGAAGAATTAATAGCAAAAGAAAAATCTGAAGCAGATGCAGTAAAGACAAAATCTGCGAATAAAAGCAAAAAATAATTAAGTTTTAACTTATTAATGATGGGGAGGGTTTGCGCCCTCCCTTTTTTGTAAAATGGGGCTTATACAACAAATAAAAGAAGACATTGAAGATTTTACAAGTAATCTTGAAGATTTTGCAATACCACTGAATTTAACAGCTCCAACAGGACAAATTGCTGCAATAACCGGTTATCATTCAAAACATCATCAGGGATTTAATACTGAGATCGGCAAAAGAATAAATAGCAGAAATGCTCATATATCTTTTTCTGAAAAGTTTTTAACTGATTTGGGTTACCCGGTTCGAAAAGATGGTCAAGTTAATTTAGAAGGTCACCAAGTAACTGCAAAAGATAGTACGGGAAATGATGTAACATATGTTATTGAACAATATTTTCAAAATGAAACTATTGGTTTAATAGTTTGTATTTTAGGCGCAACATAATGGCAAAAATATTACAAGTCATACCAAAGCAAAAATTTGAATTTCTTGCTCCTAGGATTGCTGAAATCTTGACGGATGAGATATTAAACCAGTATCTTTTAACTTACAATTCAGATTATTTAGTTAATGTGTTTCTTGAGAGAAGTAAAAACCTAGATGCTGAATTATGTCCAGGAATAATTGTTTCTTTGGCAAGAGGAGGTTTTGGAAATGAAGATGCTATTTCGTCAGATGGTACTTACAATATCAATATTGATGTTTATACCAAGGCTAAAACTACAAAGCCATTGAGAGGAGATTCATTATCTTCATTAAAACTTCAAAGGCTTCTTGGAATATGTCGTGCTATTATAATGAATCCATTATATGATACTTTAGGTTTCCAAGCTCCTTTTATTTGTAATAGAACAGTTTCTGAAATGCCTATAGCTGTTCCGGATAGTGATGATGTTGATAATGTTTCAATGGGCCGATTAGTAGTTAATGTAAGATGTGATGAAGGTGTATGGGTAGCCACTCCTCCTTTAATAGAAGGTTATGATACTCAAGTTAAACTTGGAGAAACTGAACAAGGGTATATTTTTTCAGGAGATAATATCCCTAGTCCTCCAATAGATGCAATAATAATAACAGCACAAAGCACATTAGTAACATCATGAGCGGAATTATATATAATGGCCATGTTCAAAATTTAATCCTAAAGACTGCAGGACAGGTTCCTACTGTTCCATCACCACCGACATTAACTCCATTAAATGATGGGTGGAATGATACTACGGATATTTTAATTGGCGAATTTGCTTTAAATGAAGTTGATGGAAAGTTGTTTAAAAGGTCTCAATTAGGAATTGAAGAAGTTGGAAGCGGAGGAGGTTCAGGTATTCAGTCTGTAAATGGTGATGGAGTAGATAATACCGATCCGAATAATCCAATAATAAGTTTTCCTACTATTGTAAAAACTCAAACAGACTGGATGGGAGATTCTACTGTTTATGCAGAAGGTTACATCCTTTTTTCAAGTGATGTTCTTTTTACCGGGACAAATTTTCAGAAGTATAAAAAAGCTGATGGTGTTCAAACTTGGGTTCAATTGGATTATTTTCCGGACCCAAATACTAAACAACCTTTACATACAAATCTTACTCAATTTTCTAGTATTTCTTTTTTGAATGGAGATTTCTTAAAATTCAGTGGAACTTCTCTTATAAAAAGAACAACAGCAGAAGTAAAAACAGATTTAGGCATTGCTGCAGATGATGCAGCTACTCTTCTTGCCGCCCAGAACTATGCTGATGCTGTTAAGGCTGGCCTATCTTGGAAAAACTCCGTTCGTGTTGCTACTGTTGTAGCTGGTACACTGGCTACTTCTTTTGCAAATGGTCAGACGGTTGATGGAATCGTTATTGCAACCGGTGATAGCATTTTAATAAAGAACCAGGTTGATCAAACAACAAATGGAATTTATACTGTTAATGCTTCTGGAGCTCCAACAAGGAGAACGGATTCTAATAGTGGATCAAAATTAGAGAACGCTATTGTTCCCGTTGAAGAAGGAACAAGTAATGCTGATACTACCTGGAGACAATCAACCGATGCCGTTGTAATTGGTGCCACAAATATTGTTTGGGTTTCCTTTGGTGCAACTGTTCCTGATGCTACAGAAACGATCAAAGGTATAATGAGATTGTATAACGTGACAGGTGTCAATACGGATGGCAGCATGACACAGGGAGCTATAAAGACCGAACTTGATCTTAAGGCTGCTTTAGCTTCTCCTATTTTTACTG
>Ga0193692_1000067_pt1 | contig 27792 bp, 24 predicted proteins | sample L3a1metaG_FD_144917 | JGI IMG/M metagenome (GOLD analysis project Ga0193692, IMG submission 144917) | Soil microbial communities from a riparian zone of the East river system, Colorado, United States - L3a1 | ecosystem: Environmental > Terrestrial > Soil > Riparian zone | place: USA: East River... | reverse complement strand
CGAATTGCCTCAATCTAGTCATGCTCGGTGTCCAGCGGGATGGCGGGTTTGCCGAGCAGGTCATCGTGCCACAGCGGGCAGTAGTCCCTCTGCCTGCAAGCGTTGATTTCAAAACGTCGGCCGCACTAACGCTCGCTGGCAGCACCGCGATGCACATGCTGACAAAACGCACGCAGGTGCGGGCCGGTCATTGGGTCCTGGTGATCGCTGCCGCGAGCGGGGTTGGTTCGGCTGCGATTCAGATTGCCAAGGGGCAGGGGGCGCGCGTGATTACTACCGGCTCTTCTCCGGCGAAACGCGATCTTGGCACTCGCCTCGGCGCTGACGCAGTTGTTGATCTTGCCCAATCGGATTGGCCGGCCCAGGTCCGGAAGATCACGGAAAAAAAGGGAGTCGATATCGTCGTTGAGCACGTCGGGGGAAAGGTTCTGGAACAGGCCTTCAATTGCCTGGCCCGTGGCGGAACGATCGTTACTTGCGGTGCTACGGCCGGTCGCGAAGTGACTCTCAATCTTTGGTCGTTATTCGTGAAGCAACAACGCCTGATCGGAAGTTACGGTCGCGACAGCGCTGATCTGAAGGCAACGTTGGAGTGGGCCGCTGCCGGCAAGCTTAAGCCAGTGATTGATCGTGCCGTTCCGCTCAATGAGGTGCCTCGGGCGTTTCAAGCTCTGCGCGAACGGAAAGTGCTCGGCAAGATTGTGGCCGAGCTGTAGTCAGCGGATTCAGATTGCCGACGCCGGTGCTGTTCCCGCGCCGATCTTTTTGTCTGGCTCGGAAGGCTTGCGGGGACGCCGCCCTTCGACTGCGTAGTAGATCAAGTAAGCCAGGCCAATGCCTGCTGGAATCAGCCCAAAGAACGCTTCCTTCTTTTCGCCCTCCTGGTAGAGAGCGATCGTGAGTCCCACTCCCAGAAAGAGCCAGACCAGACCCTTTAGGAGATCGCGCCCCGTCCCTTGACTGGCCGGATTCATGAAGAAGGCATCAGGGATTGGCGGTACGTCGATCCCTTTCTCGATGGCCGCCATGCGTTCCTGATGGTAGAGAGTGAACATTTCCTTTTTCTTTCGATACCCGAGGTAGATTGCCAGCATGACCGTGCCTAAAGTCAGCACGACAGCCAGGATCGGAAGCAACAATGCCATGAATGGTGCCATATGTTTTCTTTCTGTTGCAGCTTCTGACTGACGCAATCGCCCGAAAGTTTCAATATTTTTGTCCCCTTCTGCCGGCGAGCGGCGATTATAATAGTTGAAACTTTTCCAGAGCCGCCGGCGTATAAAGGGAACGTGCATGCGGTCGAGTTGGTTCGCACTCAGCATCTAATGACCACGGAACGTGCGGAAATAGATGGTGAAATAACCGGATTGCTGGGGGCTAAAGAGTACCGCCAGGCATTCGACCTTTTGCTGCCTCATTACAAAGATCGGGTGTTTCGGCTCTGTATCAGCATCATGCGCAACGAGAGCCTTGCAGAGGATGTCGCGCAAGAGGTCTTCCTTCGGATTTGGAAGGCGCTTCCGGGATTCCAGGGACAAGCCTCCCTCTCCACCTGGATTTACGCCATAACGCGAAATCGCTGCTTTACGGAACTTCGCAAGCCTTCAAATCGACCGACGCTCTCCATCCACGAACCTGAGACGGAATCGCTCCTGCACGCAATCTCCGCTCCTGTCGAGGAATCGTCGGCCGGCAGAGAGATGGACATTGAGTGGATGCTCAGCCAATTGCCGGAAAAGTATCGCCAGGCCATTTCGCTTTTTTACCTGGATCAACGATCTTACGAGGAGGTCGCGGCCATGCTCGGCGTCCCGCTCGGCACAGTGAAAACCTATTTATATCGCGGTAAACGGGAACTTCTCCGGATTGCCGGTCGCAATCCGATGATGCCCGCCGCCACGAGGTGAAGTATGAAATCCACAGGCAATCACATCAGCGCAAACCTTCAAACAATCGTCGCCTGGTCCGAAGGCAATCTGAGCGCCGCAGATCGGCAGAAATTCGAACAGCATCTCCAATCATGTCCAGACTGTGCCGCGCTTGTGCATAGTGCGGAGCGACTTGATGCCGCGCTCGAGTCTCACTTCAGCGAGGTGAAGCTGTCGCCTGCTTTCGAGCAGGGCATTTACGCGCGTCTGGAACGTGAGGAGGCTCTGCGCGAGGCTGCTGCCGAACAACGGGCGCGATTGTCCGCTGAGTTCGACGAATACTGTGCGCGGTTACGCCGAGGGTTGTTCCGGACGACGCGTCTTCTCGACATCTTAAGTTATGCTCTTGGCGCTGGCGTGCTGGTATGGTTGTTGATGCACTTTTCGGCAACGACCGGGGACCGTCTCGAGACTTATTGGTCCGGCTTGAGTGCCTTCCACGGCCTGCTTGTCCCGGTCGCGACCGCCGCGTTGATTGCCCTCTGTCTCTTCGGGCTCAAAGGGGTGATCAATTCTGTGACCGAAGAAAGTTAAAAGGCCCAGAGAGTTTTTTCGGTGCGGAGATAGAGGTTATTTCCAACCGGGGCGGGCGTAGCGAAAGCCCTTTCTTTGAAATCAGCCTGATGCAGGATCTCAGGCTTATCGCCGCCTGCTTTCAACACCGTTAACTTGCCAGGAACTGAGATGGTGTAGATGCGTCCATCGGCAGCAACCGGGGAAGCGTAGTAGCTCCCGACGGTGCCAAGGCGTTCCTGCAGGTAAAACGTTTTACCGGTCTTCGCCTCAAAAGCCGAAACCATTCCGCCATCCTTGATTAGATAAAGTCGGCCATCATAGAAGAGCGGGGAAGGGACATACGGCAGGCCGCGGGTGAACTTCCAGGCTACGTGAGAATCAGTGATATTTCCTGTTCCATCGGGTTTGATCGCAACCAGGACATTTTGACCTTTTGCAATCCTACCTTGCAGAATGTCCCAATCCTCCTTCGTGATCTTGCCGTCATGATTGCTGTCCATGCGTTCGAGGAAATCGCGGTCGCTTGGCGGCATTTCCTCGAACGTGACTTGTCCGTCTTTGTTTTTGTCGTTCATGTCCAGGAAACTTTTCCAGGAAGGAAAGGGTGAATCCGATTTACCGGGAGACCACCCCGCAAAATAGAGCAGACCGTCGCCAATGACCGGAGTAGTGCACGAAAAGGTGGTTACGCCATCCACCATCCAGCGTTCCTTTCCGGTTTGAAGATCGTAGCTTTGAAGGCGCAAACTTCCGGGGGTAACCAATTCCTGCACGGATCCATGTTTCCACACAATCGGTGTGCCGAAGCTTCCGAAGGCTTCTGGTCGCGGAGTTTCCCATTTGGTTTTGCCTGTGCGCACGTCGAGCGCCATCACGGTCGAGCCCTGGTTTTGGTCGCGAAGGAGGACAACATGATTGCCGAAAATCGCCGGTGACGTGCCGGAACCGAATCCGCCCGGGCTATCGACCAGCGGCAAGGGATGACGCCAAAGTTCCTTGCCGCTGAAGTCATGGCAAAGGAATCCAAAGGAACCGAAATAGCTCACCACGCGCTGGCCATCGGTAGCAGGAGTCGAGGCTGCCGGGCTCCCTTCGGAAGCATGATAGATTTCGAGCTTTTCCGGCTTCACGATGCGCGACCAAAGTTGTCGTCCTGTTTTTCGGTCGTAACAGCGCGTCTGCAACTCGCCATTATCTATAGTGGTCAGGAAGATGCGATTACCCCAAACGCAGGGAGAGGAAGGCGACCACGGAACCTCCACGTGCCATAAAGCGTTTGTTGGAGTGATATTCGTCGGCGGTTTTGCGCTTTCGGAAACACCGGAACAGTTTGGGCCGCGAAATTGGGGCCAGTTCGCCGAGGCCGTGGTCAGCGCGCACAGCAGTAATGTGGAAACCGCAAAATACCTGGACGTTAAACCTTTCACGCCGGTCATAGAGACTTAAAACGGTCGCGGGGGCAACTTCGGAATAGCATGACGTTTTGGCTTTATTCACCGGCTTCTCGATTACTCGGCTGAAAGTGCGCGGAGGTGCGCGGAAGTCACCGATTTGTGAGTTTCGAGTTTCGGGTTTCGGACTGCAAGGATTACACCGCAAGAGCGCCGAGCGCAAAGGAGAGACGTCGAGTGAGCCTCGTCACCTCGGCTGCTACAGGGGCTCAGGGGTTTTAGCCGTCACATCGTCACAGAGCAATATTGACGGGGATGGCGTGAAGGTGGCGGCCGTCACAACGCCGTCACGTGTGACAGGAGAGGCGTCACACATGTGTGCGGAGTGCTGAGTGCGGAGTGCGGAATTCCGGTGGTGCTGAATCTTGCAAAACCATTAATCAGTTTTTTTGGGCGCAATTAAGTGCAATCTGGTGCAAGCAGACGCAACGCTCGGTTTCCAAGCGATCTTGCCCTGTCGGCCGGGTGCGCTTTACAATTCAAGGTCGGACAGTGTCCGACTTCACCGCGGTCCAAGTGGCTGATTTGCAACGATGGGACATTTTAAAAAATGTGAAAGTGTCCGAACTCTTCGCTAAACTTTAACCACCGGATTACCGGATTCCACCGATGCCGAAGAATAGCCGTGCCATCCGATTCCCCACAACACCGGCCTCCTCATCTGGAACCTTGCAGAGGCTTGCAGAAGCTTACTAGTTCGATCGTTCGATCCCTGGACAGGTTGAGTCCTTCGGAGGATGCAACCAGCCGCGGCCGCGCCATCTTCCCGACCTCGCAGGCAAGAAGGGAGCGCGGCCGCGTGCCCGTTTCGGTTCGACCACGACCTATATCCGTTTTTCAATTGTCAAAGAGCCGCGAAGCGGACCCGCAAAGGGCATTTGTGGACGACCTCGCACAGGAACATAAAGTTCCTAAAACTGGTAAAGACTACAGTATTAGAAGAACGCTGCAAGAAAAAACTGTATATTGGTAATCGGCAAAAGTTGGCAGAAATGGGTGCGAGCCCACAGTGAGTGCGGAGTGTGAAGTGCGGAATGCGGAAGGGGATTGACCACGGATTTCTCGGATGGAAAGGGATCGATCCGCCTTCGCACAAGGCTACGGCTCGACAAGGCGACGAGTTGGTGGTTGGCGAAAATGGTGCAAAAATGGGTACGGTTTCAAATTCTTCTGGGCCTCCGCCTAAGCTTCAGGTATGGCCTTCGTAGCAACCAGAACTTCTTCTCCGCTCAGGACTCGTTTCTCGCCTTCGACGATTGTGCCTGGAACGAATTCCCATTTCTCGTCAGGTACGTAGTCCGGTTGTGCAGATAATCTGTATAGACAATCACCGACTCTCTCCGCTGAAACGGGACGGAACACCTCAGTTCCCTCGTCAATCAGGCGAACGTATATTTTCACCATAATTTAAAATCTATACTTTGGACCGCCGAAATGCCCAGATCAGGCGATTTCTTCGCTATATATCCCAGGAGATGGGAAGGGCGCCCGCGCAGGCACATCCACCTTTGAGGTTGGCAAAAATGGTGCGGAATTGGGTACGATTCGACTGTTGAGTGACGAGACGAAAAAGCGGTAGCAAGCGACACGCACTCCATACGCTGGCGCGAGATTCGGCTGTTCCTAGATGTTCCGTTGCGTTTGTTCCAAGATCGGCAGCCACTTTAATCGCACTGAGCAAAAAGTTGGCAAAAAATGGGTACGAGCCCAATGTTGAGTGCGGAGTGCGGGAAGGGGAATTGACCACGGATTTCTCGAATGAACACGGATCGAGGACGACGACGAAGCGCCGGATGGCTGATGAGGAGGCTTCCTTGAGAGGTTCAAGCAGACGTTTGAATTCCGAATCGGGCTTCGCCGTCGCGCCCTGGTTTGGGGGCTGTGTCACAGAAACACTCCGCCAAAATCGTCTGCTGATGACCTCCCATCCAGCGGGTCCTTTCTTAAGCATGTAAGTCGTGCCTCCTTTCACGCCGCCTGCGCGAACCTCTACAGTCCCGTCGCCTGCGACGTCCATACTGAGAATGCGATCTGACCATCTCATGCTCACCGCGTGTGGGAGCTTTTGGATGCTAGCCCGGGAAAGGTCCGGCAAAATCTTTGGTTGCTGTCCCATCTCGCGGCGGACTCTATCAGTAATCTCCGCAATGTCTTGAGCCGGCAAGTTGCCGATCAGCTTGGGTCGCGAGGGGGACAACAGCCAGAGCGCGCCGCCGAACAATACGAGGATAGTCAATCCCATGAGCATTCGCTTGTGCATGGCGTGTTCCGGCGGCTAGCTGCCTAAGCTCAGCACGGTGGCCACAAAGGGCGCCGATTGCAATTGCGATAAACCCCGATAAACGACATCGGGGCAGGCGGAGGAAGGAGAAGAAAGGGCAGGGCTCAGGGAGCAGAACGTGAAGGAAGAGGAAGTCGGAGCCGTGCGTTTTTGTTACCTGCATTGTACGTAATTCCAATCGCGGCTGCAGTTTCCGGATCAAGTTCCTGCAAAGCTCTGGCGACCCGTGTCAATTCACGGATCCATTGGCTACGCCAAAAGTGTTCGTCAGTGAGCGGGAAGAACCATGCCCTGATCGAGAAGCATGTGCTTTCATGATCGTTGTGGGACAAGAATTCCGAAATCTCCGCATTTTACTTTCTTGATTCGTTCGGCGGATAAAACTGCCAGCCTGCTGAGAGCAATGCACCCAGTCCTGAATCATCATTCGGCGCAAATCTTCGTCCCTGCTCCAACTCGCTTCGATGTTGCACGATGAATTGCTGCCAGCGTGCCTTTTGCGTGCCAGTGTCGATATCATCGCTAAAGCCGCCTGAGACATGGCCGCCGCCGCTGACAATCTCAAATAGTGCACGCGTGGCTTCGTGCGGCATTGTCGAACCCGGGCCGTTGAGAGAATCGTTGAAGCGTGCAGCTATGATCTCCGCAGCCTCAGCCCGCGCGTCATTTGTCATGGCCAGTGATACCGCAGCGCTAAACAGCCAGCGATCAGACGTGGATGACAAAACTCGCAGTGCGTTGCTGCGAATGGTAGGCGAGCGCACGTTGCGCAACGCTTCGAGCGCCCAGTTCCGCACGGCAACATCTGAGTCCAGCATCAGCTTCACGAACTCCTGCTGAATTTGAGCGGGGGCCGGCTTCGGAATGGCCCAAGCCGTTTCCGCACGAATGAATGCCGAAGAATCGCGTAATAGCCCCAAGCTGGTTCGTTCCCAATTTTGCGGGCGCGCCGCATTCGTCTGCCGCAGATAGCCTAGGAACAACAACGCCTCGCCTGCATTCTTCGGTTTGGAAAAATCATGACTGCCGACGCCCAGTTTGAATGCGGTGGCGGCGAGCGAGCGGGCGACGCTCTGATGATAAGGATAGCCGTGGTCCGATTGCCACTGCGTGTCCGTGAGGGTCGCTGCTCGTTCGAGCGCTGATTTCAGCAACTCAAAATCTCCGTTGCGCCCGACCACGCTCAGCTCACTTGCGGCCAGCAGCAGAGCGTCATGATTTGTAGTGAGCAATTGCGAGCGCGCGAATTGGCGCACTGGCTCGGCGAAGCGCGGATTCCACGTCGCTTGCAATCGCCGGCGCAGTGGCTCTTGTTCAGCTATGTTGTAATCGACGGGTGGTGGAGGTTTCGGCAGCCGAGCTTCCAAGTATCTCGCAGCAAGCAGTGCATTGGTCGTTGCTGAATCAGCTCTCCTCCTGGGCGCGACCATAAGATGAACGAGCGCTTCGGTGCCGGCGGCAGTTCGCACGCTGTTGATGCCGGTGATGGCCGTGCTCGAACCTTTTTCGGCCTGTTCAATAAGGGCTGGCAAATAAATGGGGTGATAAAGCACTGTGATGTCCGGCAATTGCCACCCGCGCTCGCCCCACGTCCAGCCAGTGTGCTCAGGAGCTGAAAGCGTGTGCTCCACCAAGGCACGCGCCTCGTCTTTCGTCGGCAGCCGCAACCGGAGCTTCGCAGTCACTTCGCGGACGTCGTTCGATTGCCGGGGCCCCCAGCCGAGATCGTGGAACACGGTGAGGGTATAATCGCCCGGCTCCGTGATCTCGCAGTAACGCGCGATGCGGACGTGCTCGAACCAATTCGACCCGCTTCGCAAGTCGCGATCCCCTCCGAACCCACCCATCCTCCACTGAAACGGTTCCGGATCGGGAGCGATATAGCCGTCACTGCGCACGGCGGTGACGTTGAATCGGTGCGCCCTTGTGCCGCCGCGATAATCGCCGCCCGTGCTCACTCGCACGACCGATCCACCGCCGTTCGAGATGACGTAGTTCGCAAAAATGCTTTCACCAATGAGGAAATTGGTTTTCTCGAAGTCCAGACGAATGACTGCGTTTGTGGGAATCTTGAGAACTGTCGATTCAAACTGCCCGAAGAGAGGCACCGCCCACGCGAGCGCCAGCAACCCAATGATTCGTTGCGCAGTCATGATGAGTTAGAGCAGTTCAAGTTCAACCCTCTGCAAGAGCTGCACGAAAGTCAATGGCCACGACCTCGGCCGGGTTGGCCGACGGCTTGAGCGGAGAGAGTCGGGAGGTTTGCATCCAGCTGGGGAGGTTGTTCAATGGGTTGCTACGAGATCGGCACCGACAGATTTCGCTGATCTGAATTTGCCGTAGGGGTGTTCATCTCTGTTCGGTTTTGTCATTCTGCGGAGACTGCATTGTGACGGATATGGATGACCAAGAACTATTGCGTGAGTATGTGGGGCGCCAATCTCAAGACGCTTTCCGACAACTGGTCGAGCGTCACCTTCCGATGGTTTATTCGGCCGCGCGACGCATCGTTCATGATGCCCACCTTGCCGAGGAGGTGGCTCAAAATGTTTTTGCGACCTTTGCGCGGAAGGCACGGATAATCCGCCCACCGCAGGTTATCGGCGGCTGGCTCTACAATACGACGCGTCATCTGGCCTTCAACGCCGTGCGTGGCGAGCAGCGCCGACGCGAACGGGAGCAAACCGCCATTGCCATGCAAACAGTTGATCTTACCGTGAACAATCCCTCGATCGATGAGCACCTGGAACCCGCGATGGCGGAACTGGAACCCGGCGACCGTGACGCGCTGGTCTTGCGCTATCTGGAGAATCGGACGCTCCGCGAAGTGGGGGTAGAGCTTGGCGTGAGTGAGGACGCTGCTCGCATGAGAGTGAACCGCGCCCTGGACCGATTGCGCACGGCGTTCGATCGCCGCGGAGTCACCGCAGGCGCAACAATTCTCGCGGCGGGAATGACCGCGGGTGGAATCTCGGTTCCAGCGGGACTCGCGGCGACTATTACCGCGGCGACCATCGCGCCAACCGGCGGCCTGGCTGCAGCAACGTTTCAGATGGTGACCACCGCGAAGGTCAAACTGATTATCGCAGCCGCACTGAGCGTGTCGGTTCTCGTGCCGCTGCTCCTGCAGCAGCGGAAGATCGAATCCTTACGGGTCGAGAACAACCGTTTACGAAACGAAATGGCACATGTCTCCGACGCGGAGCGGTCCCCTAATGGAGATCAAGTTTTGCCCGAACTCGGGAGCCGTCCCGAGCAGGTGAAGCAGCTGCGTCAGGATCGAAGTGAGTTGTTGCGATTGCGCGGCGAAGTTGGATTGTTGCGGCGAGAATTAGCCGAAAGAAGACAGAACCAAGGGGCCAAAACTGTGGCTGAGGCGCAGGCGGCGGTTCCCGAGCTGCCGGTGGGAAGCATTAAATTCGTCGATTATGACGTGCAAGGGGTCCTCCCCATCTATGCGGAGCTCGCTGAACTGCGATTGAATGTTGAGCCGAGTGTGATCGCTCTCAAGGCGAAGATAACGCTCGAGAACACCCAGGCATTGACTCGGCTGGAGGCGGTAGCACTTGTGGAACAAACGTTGCGGGACCAGGCTGGGGTCGTGGTAATACGCAGCAACGAAACACCGGGCGAAGCGACGGTGATGCAGGCGAAGAGAGCAGTGAGTTCTGTTAAATAATGCCGTGCTGAAGCCAATCGTGTCCTAAGCCATTTGGATCTTGGTATTGGAGTAAAAGAAGCCTATAGAGGCCGCTGATTCTTGGGTGCCGCACTTATGAAAACAGTCGCAACTATTTTCCTTTTGGCCACGGTTTTATCTATGATGGAGACGGCGCGGGCTGGCGATAATTCGTTGGAGCTTATTTTGATGGATGAACGTGTCGTATTCGCCACAGCAACCAACATCTCGATGGAGATGATATTTCGGAATGTTGGAGAGACCGATCTGAGCCCAGCCGGGCTGCTTGCGGGGCGGTCTATTGTTTTAGACGGTAAGGAGTTCAAGACAGACCCGAAGGGTGGACGGTCTCTCAATATTCTGCTTGCGTTTCAGCCCAAAAGCGCATGGAGAACCCATATTTCCTTTTCGGAGTTTCTCATTCCAGCAGAGGCCCTAACTCCTGGGCGCCATAGTATCGCGTTGAGGGATATGAACGCGGAATCGAATCCACTGACGATATTCATTGAACCACGGAAATGACGATGCGTAAGCGCCGCCGCGAATTCCGATTGGGTAGCACAGGACAGAAACATGTACATTGTCGGCCACCGGCGTCCAAGCCGTTAGGATTGGGCAGTCAGGATTTAACCAGGGATTCGAGGGGTCCCGTACGTGACGACAACGGTCGGGTTCAATCCAGTATCACCGATAGGTCAGTCTGCTCTGATGTAATTGTTCCCACTCTTTCCTGGAACCTGTAAACGTTCGCACCATTTGTTTTGCCGATAATATAAACTGCGAAGCTCCGCACCATCTTTGGCCGGATTCCCAGGAGAGTGTCGTTTCCAGGTCCGTTAACGCGGCGCACCTTCACTATGCCATCAATCACGCTCACCTGATTGCTTCTCGTTGAAGTGCGTGCCCACTGAGGCAGAAACTTCATCGATCCCAGGATCGGGTAGAGTCGTGTTTCCCAGACGGTCACAGAAGCGCTCACCGGCTTTTTGTCCGCATCAACCAAGTGCACGGCCAACCGATCGTCCACGCGGTTGAGACGGACGAGTGCGACGACGATCGCAGCAACAACAATCCCGCCGATCCAAAGCGTCGGTTTCACACCTGAAAGCACGTTTGCAGTTAAACCCCAACGGAACGTTTTCGATTCGAGCGCAGTTGGTCCAGTACGAGAGATGCGCGCAAGCGTCCTCACTGGCCAAGTGACAGCGGTGAGGCGGAGATAGGACGGATAGGACCAATGGGACCGATGGGCGGAGGGGAATTTCAGATTTCAGCGTAACCGCGAGAAAGGATTGAAAAGGGTGGTAAGAAACCTTGAAAAGGATCGTTCACGGACAGCCCCCTTTGGTGTCCCTTCGCGGAGTCAGGCTCGATCGTGGATCGCCTTTGATCGGCGTTGTTATCCCATGAGAATCCACTTCAAGGACCTGTGAGAGTTGCCAGCTCGGAGCTGGATCGCACAGCCGTAGCTTGGCGCCCCAGGAACGAAGCCAAGTTTCGACCTTGCCAGGAAGACGACGCGTTTTGACTAAAATCGTCCAGGGTGGGCGATAGTTCCATATTTGCGCCCTGAATTGGCGCACTTGACCGGGCGCAAAGGTTTCCTCCTGCCCACGAGGAAAGTCTGGAGGGTATTGCGGACGCGGGCCCAGAGAGATGTCCATCGGTCTGGATGTGGTATTCGATACGGCAAACATCAGGCCTAACAGTAGTACTTGGGGATTTTTGGGATCTTTGGGAGGAGTAGAAATTAGCCAAACTGCGACAGCTGGAGCCCGATTCGGCAACCACCATGCGAGACCAAGCGCGAGTGAAAAAGCGCCTACGATCAGAATCGAGGCCTTAGAGCGTGTCTTCATCTTGACTGTGGCTGTCCACTGACGCCAACGGTGCCCATTTTCTCAAGGTCCCCAATGATGATCCGGCTGCCGAGGGGACCTGTGTAGTCGGGGTCCCGCCAGGAGCTAAACCAAAAACTCAAGGGGCCCTCCTCTGCAATCCTAGTATCCTTCGTGAAAACCGGACCAAGGGATTCAGTAGGTTTTTGGCCGTCTGGCCGACCATCGATTATTGTTATTTCCACCTTCTCGAGAACGCCATGTCCAGAGACTCGCGGGACCCGCAACAAACCGTCGCCAGGACAATCCTGCTCCCGGGCCAAGGTAAACGTGCTCCACGACTGTGGAACACCCGGCAGCGAAGAAATGACCGGGATACGATGAACCTTACTGATCCTGATCTTCACCAGGGAATTCGTGAGAGGCGCGCCTTTCAAGCCCCGCAAGAGCACCGTTACCTGGTCGTCTGCCGACCGAAGGCGCACGTATGCCGCAACTGCGACGATCATAAGCCCGAACAAACAGATCCAAAATCTTGTCGCCTTCGCAAACGCTAACGCGCGTCCGACACTCGATTCGTGCAAGGCTTTGCCCACGTTCTGAGGCTCCGTTCGGAATCGGAAGCTGTCAACGCGATTAAGGGCACATGGTGTGGAATCAGGAATCAGCAGTCAGGGAGGCGGTCGTTGAAATCGTGGCTGATTGTTTTTATCGGGGGCTGGGATTTCAAAAGGGAATGGGGATAAAGCAAACGCGAATTTTTTAACGGGAGATCGCAAGAGGGAACGGACGAAGGGAAGTGATCAGGGAGTCAGGATCCAGTAAACAGGAGTCAATTTGTGTGTATCGTCTCAGTGGTGCTTTTCACTGGCAAGCTGAGTTGAAGGCGAGGTCTCTAGAGGATAGGAACCGACCCGTTTCCGACAACGTTCTTCCCCAATCAACTTCGAGGGTGCCGGATTTCATTTTGCTTCGACTTGGAAAAGTCGTGCCTCGTTAGTGTTTATCTGAACGAGTTTAATCTCTGAGTTCGGAGTTATGTCACAGAGCCTCAATTTGGATCCATAGGTCCGCAGCCATTGCTCGAGCTTTCCTGGTATTCGATGACTCGCAAGTGAGACGGTCCATGGTGGTTGCTGGTACGTTACATTTAGAAGGAAGTGGTGTTCGGAATGGGGAGGCAGTCGTCCGAACCAGTCGGGTGCGCCTTTCCATTTCGTGTAAACTGAAACTTCCATCGGCGTTGAACTCGAGTTGGTCACTGCAAACGCAAGCCGCGAAACGGAGAATGGCCATAGCCCTGACCATGCTGGCGGGGTCGTCCCCCCAACGCATTCAATTGTAACGGGGGATCGACCGGTCGATCGCGGAAACAGCAGCACGAAGAAAAGCAGGCAAAGGGCGGGAAGCCAGACCTTGGTTGGGATCTTCATTTGTTAGGCGATGTTACCGAAAAACGGAATCGGCCAGAAGGGCGCTAAGTATCGCAACTGCGATGTGCAGGACGATCAATTTGGAGCAATGCCGCACGAAAGAAGCCTTAATGCCGCTCAAGTGGCTAATTGCTGGATGGCGGCGCAGCCGAAACCAAGACCGATTAAGAACGCTTCGCCCTCGCCACGGTTTACCGATTTTGTCCAATGGGTTTAGGGCGATGATATTTGTGTGGTATACTCGATGGAGGATCTGCACCAATAGAACCCTCATTCCAAACAGCCGTATCGTGAATTGGGCACTTGGCGAACGGTCTTGAACCACCGTGTATCCATTCTATTCCCGGAGATACCAGCCGGTAATTGATTTGGGCAGGATCGAATTCTCGCCAACCCCAGAAAATCGGTTGTTGTGGCGTACTGGGGCACACGAAAATCATCGGGGCAACGTCTCCTTGAAGATCCAAGAAACTAGTAGGAGCCCGGTCTCCGTGAGCTTCCGCCCACCTGGCAGCCGCTCGCCCAATCTGCTGCAGATGATTCATGCACATGTAGGCCTCGAAGGCGTCCCCATCAGAAGGTACATCCGTGCGTTCCCGTGTGCCCTGGTTGGCTGCTTTCGACTGCTCCGGCCGCGGGAGCGGCTGATTAGTTTCCTGGAGAGCTACTTGCCTTTGCAACGCGGCAAGGCTCGCATGAGCCAACTCCCCTTCGAGCACACATTGCTTCCACTTTTGATCGAGTTCCGCGAGTCTTTTGATGAATCCGTTCGATTCCTCCACACCGGAATTCGCACTCGCTTCTCGGACAGCAAGCTCCCGCTGAAGCTGCTCAACCTGATTAGATAACTGGTCAATTTGCAGGTCCCTGATCTTAAGCGCGCTCTCATCGGAGGGACGCTGACGCTGCAGCCAGTACGAACCAGCGACGAGTCCAAGAAACAGGAGGATTGAGACCTTCAGCAATTTGTTGGTGGGCAGCAGCATGGGACCTTCCGGGCTTGTCAGTCGCCAGCCTGGCCGGGCAGATACACGGCGATGATCGAGGGCATGGGTTTTATTCTACACCCTCGCAACCAAAAGTAAGCAAGTATGAAACCTTTGATCCGGTTGGTCACAATCAAGTGTTCGACGGCAGTCAACTAGTGTGCGGAGTCTGAAGCTACCAGTCTTGCAGTTTTTGAAGTGTTCGCATTGGTTGGGTGGACATTCTAGCACGATAGGACGTAGAGGAGGAATTTGTTCCCGGGCGGAAAATTCGACACGGTATTGCAGCGCCCCCGAACCTCCTCACCCCGGCCCTCTCCTCCTGAGGCTGGAGGAGAGGGAGGTGTTCTACGTCACATCTCACCCAGGGTAGGCACGCGGGAAAACGGAGGCGTGCCAACCAAGAAGCCATCTCATAAATGACCGCGGTGGCGTTTTGATGAAAATGTGACCGGGCGCAACAGAGCTGGACATGACGAACCAGGAGCGCGCGATCTTTTTACCGGTGACGTTGTTGCTCCTCGGTTAAAGCCCGCTGCGGGGATTCGCCCTGCGTCGCGCCTAGTCACCGGCCAAAATCTCTGCGCGCGCCAACCGCTCCCATTTATGAGATGGCTTCCGGGCTGAGTGCCTTATCCCCGTTGGGGAAATGAAGGGTTACGAGAACACCGCGCCGGAATAGGACGGATAGGACTCGCGATTTACGAATTACGATTGCCGAATGACGATTGAAGAGAAGAGGGAGTGGGACAGATGGGGATGGATGGTTTGCGATCGGACGTTCACTGGCTAGAAGCCGCTTTCGATTCGCTCGCTGAGGGCCCGGTTGATGTCTCGCTCGAGACGGCGGTGAAGGTCCTGGTCCAGGTTTTCACGGTTGTAGAAACTAGGAGCCGACCCCTTTCTCGGTTGAGTGAAGCCCGCCAAAGATCGCGAATTACGGTTTCGATGTGATTGCAGAAGGTGAAGAAGCCTATGTCGAATTCGTTTGGAAAGTCTCCCGGCTACTTCGCGTCGAAGTCGACGATAATCGCGCACTTGCGAATCCCGATTCTGCTCAACTCCACCTCAAGAAGCGCGAGTTCGTTGCTGGACGCGACTTTTCCGTAGATTCGATTCCAGCCGGGCTTCATCTGTGAGACGCCTAAGGACTTGAACTCCACGTGAGCTGAAAGCAGTTTCTCAATTCGAGTGCGATCCGCCTCTAGGCGCCATTCAGGAATGCTCCCAACGACACCAATGACAGCGAGAATCGCCACCCCAGAGAGAAGTTTTATTTCCTTTTTCATTTAGGTCAGGGAACTCCAATGTATTTGCTAGTTCGCGGGACGGAAACCGGATCGCCCCCGTTCGCACTTTTTTCGACGGTGTTGACTTGCGAGCCGTGCAGAGGTTGGTCCTGGCGGTAGCGTCATCTCAGTAGATCGAAAGCGGATTTGAAAGCTCCTCGAGGGTGTTGTGGTAAGAAAACAATCTTCCCTTCGGCGGTAAGTGCAGCAAAGTTGGTGCTCGATTTTGAAGCTATCGGGCTTGGATCATAAACGATAACACCGCGTCTAACACCGTTGGTCCAGACGCTCGGTTCGGCTGCGAAACGAAGCCAGTTTTGAGTTTCAAGAGAGCTGCGCAGAGAATTTGTGCCGAGGTTTTGTGCGCAATAGAGGATTCGCGACCTAAGGTTGAACTCCATGTTCGTGTGCCGTTCAATTTGCTCGACAGCCATGGCCGTGTCCAGGCGATGGAGCGTCCAAGTTGCTTCATTTCTTTGAATGGTGGCTAAATCGTCCGTCCTTACACAGCCATTGAGGAGCGCTGCTAGTAAGGGTGCGAGAAAAGTCGCTCTTTTCATTCTCTTCTGGATCTTGAAGGGCATACGCCCTTGAAGGTGAAGCGACATTGCTTCCGTAAAGACTGCCATAGGGCCCATTGATATTTCCGTTTCCATCGGCTCTAGCAAAACAGCGCTACTTGTTTTTTAGAATCTGCATCGTTAGCGAATGCAGATCGTCGGCGCAGTCGCAGTACGTGTCTGCTGTCAGAAACATGAGTGAATCACCTGAGATCCGGCAAAGGAGATTGCTGTTAGAACCGTCAATTGCAAAAAAGCGCAATGACAACCGGCTGGAAATGGTCCGCCCCTCTGACCACCTGCGCAGGCGCAACGGACTCAGGGTATTTGAGAAAAGGCGTTTAAGCTGTGCGATTTGAGTTATGTTAGATGTGCCAACGACGAGCGCTTGAAAGGGCTTTTCCTGATCTCCGACTGTTGTGCCGAGAACCAAAAGATTTGTTACAGGACCCCACCGATTTCGAAAATCAGAAACCTGCTTCGACGCACGACGTAACCGGCCCCCGAAGGCCACGGCAGCTATTACTACAAGAGCGAAGAGCGAGATTGTGATAAGTTTCTTCCATTTCATATTCCTAACGCGAAACCCAAAACTTCATTCTTAAGCGTCAGGTTGACGGACGGTCTGGTCCCGGATATCAGGAGATTGGCCGACTGGTTTCTCGCCAAAAAACGGGTTTTGGGCGAAGGCGTATTCGGTGACGATCTCGCCTTTGATGAGGTGGCGTTGGATGATTTTTTCGAGCACTTCAGCGGTGCAGGAGTGATACCAGACCCCTTCAGGATAAACGACCGCGATGGGACCACGCGTGCAGATGCGGAGACAATCGACTTTACTGCGATAGACGAGCGGTTCCGGGTCGGAAAGCTTAAGAACTTTGAGGCGATGCTTGAGGAATTCCCAGGCGGCAACGGTTTCCTCGCGCGAAGCGCATTGGGGATCGGTTTGATCGGCACAAAGGAAGATATGCCGTCGATATTTTACCAAACCAAGTTTGCTGGCCGCCATCCGCAGGGCGTCATCCATCATTGAAGCGGTAGAGTAAGGAAGAATTGTAAAAATAGCGAGATAAAGTGCGGGAAAGATGAGAGATGGCGGGGTTGTGGATTGTGTGGCGACACGCCCTACCGAAATTAAGCGGCGGTCGGCGGAGCGACGCGCCCTACCGAAAAATCAGACGCCTTCGACGCCGGCGAAGGAAAGGGCTTCCTCGAGCCAGTTGTCGGTGCGAAGGACGCCGCGGCGCTGGGCGGCGGCGAGGGCCTGGGCTTTGCGTTGCGCGATATTAATGGCGAGTCGCGCGATGGAGTTGCTTCCGGGCATTTGCGTGGAGACAACTCGCTTCAAGCTTTGATGAAGTGGGACGGGCAGATAGCGGCGCATGAGCTCGTCTTCGGCGCTGATGAATGCCTGGGCGCTGCCGGGGTCACCCTGGCGCGCGCTGCGTCCGAAGAGCTGGCGATCGACACGGCCGGATTCGTGGCGCTCCGTGGCAATCACGTGCAAGCCGCCGATTTCGCGAACGCCGGGGCCGAGTTTGATATCGGTGCCACGGCCAGCCATGTTCGTTGCGATAGTGATATGCCCTCGCTCGCCAGCAAGGGCGACGATGGCGGCTTCTTCGTGGAGCCGAATGGCATTCAACAACCGGAAGTCGACATGGCGTTGATGGAGCATGGAGGCGAGACGTTCGCTGGAAGCGACACTTCGCGTCCCGATCAACAACGGACGGCCGGTGGAGTGGAGACGAACGGCTTCATCGGTGATCGCGGCCCATTTCTGTTCCTCGTTCGTGAAGACGCGATCGGCCCAGTGTTCCCGAATGCAGGGGCGGTTCGGCGGAATGGTGACGACTGGCAGGCGATAAGTTTGCCAAAATTCTCCAGCAGCTTCGTGAGCCGTGCCGGTCATGCCGGAAAGTTTATGAAAGCAGCGGAAGAATCGCTGAAAGCTCAGGCGCGCGATTGTTTCTGAAGGATCGGTGACCGTCAGACCTTCCTTGGCCTCGATGGCCTGGTGCATTCCCTGCCGCCAGGTGCGTTGCGGCATTGGGCGGCCCGTGAATTCGTCCACGATAACGATTTTCTCGCCTTCGATGATGTATTGCTTGTTGAGATGAAAAAACTCCCGCGCGACGAGTGCGTCACGGACCAGTTCCGTTCGCCGTCCGAGACCGTGCCAGAGGCCGTCGAGGCTTGCGCAGCGGGCGCTGATGCGCTCGCGTCCGGCGTTGGTAATTTCAATTTCCTTGTAGCGAAGGTTTGTCCGGTAATCGACGCCGGGCATCAATATGGCGGCCATTTCGGCGGCTACTTCGCTGGCCATTCGCAAGGCGTCGTTTTTCTGCGTGGTCGAGATAATCAGCGGTGTAACGGCTTCATCGATGAGAATGCTATCGGCTTCATCGACAATAGCGGTATGAAGTCCACGCAACACCAGCCCGTCCTGCGCGGTAGCTGCGGGAGCGAGCATGCGACGAATCAAGCGACGGGTTGGCTGCTTGAGTATGCCAACACGAAGGCGATCACGCAGGAAATCAGCGAGCAGTTCCTTGCTTGTGGTGTAAGTGACATCGCAGCCGTATCCCTTTTGCCGCTCGCCCGGACCCATCCATGCAGCGACGTAACCAACGCGGACTCCGCAGAATTTGTAGAAGGGCTCAAGCCACTCGGCATCGCGTTGCACGAGGTAATCGTTGACCGTGATGATGTGGCACGGTTGCCGCGTCCAGCCGGAGAGGGCGGCCGCGAGGCCGGCGGTGAGCGTTTTACCCTCGCCCGTTGCCATCTCGGTGAGATAGCCGCGGTGCAGGGCCAATGGGCCCATCAATTGTACGACAAAGGGCCGGAGCCCGAGAAAGCGGTCAGAAGCTTCGCGCAACGCTGCCAGAGCTGGAATCAGGAGTTCCGAAACGTCTTTGCCGCCGCGCCGAAAATGCTCCCGGAAATCGATCAACTCTTCATGGAGTTGCTGATTGGCCATCGCTTTCCATTTTGCGGCTTGTGCATCGACCTTCTCGGCATCCCGGCGCAGCTCGGTCAAGAGGCTGCCGCGTCGCCGATAAATCCCGTAAACGGTATCAACCCGCGCATCGAGTCCCTGCAAAGGCTTTTCGGGGACGTGATAGCCGGTGCGGCGATAATCCTGCGTGGGAGTGATCACACCTGGTAACGTTTCTGGAACATCTGCTGTAACCGCCGAATCCAACGCGGGAGCAAGGGCTCGGGCTGGAGGTCGAATCGGATTTTGCCAGTGCGTCCATCGAGGAGGGCGACGTTCCCGCCGGGCTTGACCTCAGCGAGAACGGAGAAAAACGGTTCGGCCGTTTTCCGTCCCTGTGGATCCTGAGGTGAGACCTGGAGTTCGCCACCCGCATGCCATCCCAGCGCTGGGGAAGGCAAGGTCTGCTGTTCGCCCGGGATCACTTTCCAGTGGATTGCGGGGATCTCCTGGCCGGCCTGGCCCTTGAGCCGGATGCTGGCGAGTGGAGTCCGTTGCGCGAAGAGCGCATCCGCATCGTCCTGCTTAACGGTGGCGGTGAATTCGAAAGCATTGGAGTTGATCAGCAACCCCATGGGTGTCCCGCGAGTGAGCCATCTGCCAATGAGATCATCCAGATGTGGAGCGACCAGAATTCCATCCTGGCGCGCTCGAACGATCAGGTTTTGTTCATCGATTTCGAGCTTATGCAGGCGGTTGGTGATCGACTCGATCATGGAAGCGAGAGGCTTCAAATTCGGCGTTGCTTCCTTCATGGCCTGGCGAACGCGCGCCTGCAATTCGTCGTACTTGGCCCGGGTGTTAGTCAATTCGAGCTCGAGCTCCGGGTTTTTCATCTGGAGAAGAGGCTGGTTTTTCACGACCTGCTGGCCGGGCGGGACCAGCAGCTTGTCGACGATGCCAGCGACTTCATTGACGACCTCAGCGCGTTCTTTCGCCTGCAGGACGCCCTGCGCGCGGAAATGCGCGGGAAAGGGCACAAACTGTAACAGGACGAGGATGGTCGCGCCGATGGCTCCAGAGACAGAGATGGCCCGCAGGCGTTTCCGTTCCAGCTTTGGGCTCGAGGAAAGATATTGCACGAAACGGACGGTCGGGACGGTCACCCAGGAGATGAAACAAACCACGGCCATGATGATTCCGAGAAGGAGGAAGCGATCGGCGATTACCAGGAGCACTCCGCCGAAGACGACCACGCGGTAGATACCGCTCGTTATGCCGAAAATGCAAAGCCAGAACCCTTCTTTAGGTGAATTGGCCGGGCTCTCTACTTTTTTCAGGCCGAACAAGTAACGCTCGGCAAAGTAGCGAAGCTGTTGAAGAGCGCGCTGGTGCAGGTTCGGGATATCGACGAGGTCGGACAGGATATAGTATCCGTCGAAACGGAGCAGGGGATTGATGTTGAAGACAACCGTGGAGACGGAAGCAATGAACATCATGTTGTAAGCCAGATTATGAATCGTACCCGGGCCGCTTTTGGCCCATACAAAAGTGGCGATGGCAGCCACAAAGAGCTCGACGATCATTCCTGCCGCGCCTACCAGCACGCGTTTCCAACGATTGCGGAATGCCCAGCTGGAAGTGGCATCCATGTAGGGCGCAGGGGTGAAGATCATCAGCATTACCCCCATGACATGGACTTCGCCGCCGAATTTCCTGCAGAAGAAAGCATGGCCGAATTCGTGGAGTGTCTTGATGATCACCATTCCGGCGTAGAGCAAGAGCAGGTTATCCGGCGCCAGAACGCTCTGACTCTGATCTTTGATGACACTGAAATTATCGGCAACAATCTTGAGGCCGAATCCAACCACGACCAGCCAGATGAGAGCACCGAGCGGACTAATCAGCTTGCCGACAAAAGGGAGCGCGCGCTGGAGAAAACGGTCCGGATCGAGCAGGGGAAAGCGCATGAACATCAGGTTCATGAATTGCGCCCGCACTTCGCGTTGCCGTCGCTTACTGTAGCGCTCGAACAGTTGCGCGCTGTCCTCAGCCAAATCGTATTGCAAAAGGTTCGCGAAATAGAGCTGTGAAAGCAGTTGAATCACCGCTTCCTGGCCGGGGGCATCATCCGGTGTGCGGCTGACGCATTCATGCCAGGCTTGCTCGACGGTTTTTCCGGGGCGCAGCCTGGCTACGAATTCATAGGCGGCAGGGCGGAGCCGAAAGAACTGGTTGCTGAAAGGATTTTCCAGAACGTACCAGCGTTCCCCGCGGAAATTCTGACGCCGGACGTTGATGCCGGGGCGGAGGCTGATCTGCTGGCCCGCAATCCGGTACCAGGACTCACTGAATGTTGGCAACGGTTCAGCCATAACTCACCACCAGAGCCACATGCGGAGGAAATCAACGGTGCGATGCGTGAGCATCCAGAACAGAGTCCGTTTTTCCACTTCCAGTTTGCAGAGACCGCTCATGCCGGGGCGCCACCATTTTTGAATCCCTCCATCGACCTGGCAGCGCACCAGGAAAACGTTGCCATCGTTTTTCGGCACAGCAGCCGGTTCGATGGTGGTGATGCGAATGGGATACTTAAGTTTCGGCTGACTCACGAAAGCGATCTCACCGCCCTTTCGGTTGAGAATCTCGTGGACATCGCGTTCCTTGACCTCCGCTTCGACATAAAGGTTATCGGTGCGAGCCACTTTGAAAAGCGCTTCACCCTGTTTCACGGGAGCGCCGATTCGTTCGCGGAGATCGCCTTCGACTACGACACCATCGAATCCAGCTTTGATACTGGCCTGTTCGATGCGATAGCGAACGATGTCGAGGCGGGCTTTGGCCTGCTCAGCGAGTGCTTGCGCGATCCGCATTTCGCCGAGATTTTTTGCGGCGCGGGCCTTATCAGCCTCGCGTTGATAGCGGGTGAGGTCCGCGGCTGCTGAAGATTCTTCGAGTTCGAGTTCGCTTGTTTTGAGGCCGACCAGCTTATCGCCTTTTTTGACGATGTCACCGGCTCGCACCGCGACCACGTCGATATAACCATCGAAAGGTGCGCTTAAGAATGAAACCTCGTCACTACGAAGCATGAAGTTGCCTTCGACGCGATACCGGAATGGAACAAGGAAAAGTATAACCAGGGCGGCCGCGCCAAGGAGCCCCGACACTTTAACCCACGTATGTTGGGGACCCACCAGTTTTGCAAGCTGTTCGCGGGTCGCGGAGGTCCAGCGGGCGCCGAACCAACGGTCATGTTGCTTTAATTCCGTAAGGCGTCGCGCGGCCTGGTCGCACGTCAACCGCAGTTGCTGCAGTTCGATCCCGGTAAAGGAGCCGGATTGACGTTCGCAGGTGAGCACCGCCACAGCCTTGCCATCGATGCGCAGCGGGAGAGAGCAGACGTTTCCGGGCGACTGCATCTTCGCGAACTTATCATGGTCGCGAGTGACGTGAATGGCCTCATCGGCGGGCGGCCAAAGAATCTCTTCATCCTGGTCGAGGGCTTCCTCCATGGCTGTCTCGAGGGCTCGAACGGCAGCCATTTGTTTGTCGAACTTTTCTGTCCGGCTGATGGTGCGCAGGCGAATGTAACCATTTTCGAGCCAGCCCAGGCTGACGCGCTCGCAATTGAACCGGGTCGCGACGCCGTTGCACAGGGCCATGGCCGCGGCGAGGAAGCGCTTCTCGGCATTGACCAGGACCATGATGTCGAGCGTAGCCGCAAATTTTTCGACGTCGGAGCGGGCCTGTTGTGAAGTGAGGGTTGCCTGAAAGCTCGCCGGCACATCGGCGACGAGGCCGAGTCGAACGAGACATTCGCGGGCGGTCGCCTCATTGATGGCGGTGACAAGCAGTACGGCGACGCAGACGTCATCCACTTTCTGGAGACGCAAACGAAAAGCCAGCGCGTAGGCGCCTTCGCGCCGGTCGCTCACAGGGCTGGACTGATCGCCCTCAACGAGGCATTGCGCAGCCAGCGCTTCGACTTTTGCCGAGAAATCGACGAGGGGTTGCGCGGGACCACGATTGCTGGACCAATCGCCGAGGCGTCTCCATTTGCCGGTTTGCGCGGCATCCTGCAGAAGGATGACGACTTTGTTGGCATTGGTGAGTCCGGCCATCGCGACCAGGTAGCGCGGCCAAAACTCCTTTGCCGTGCCGCTCCAGCGGCGCAGGTCGATCATCTCCTGTTGGGCCGTCTCAAGAGACGGATTGATGGAAGGTATTTGGGTGGGCATAACTATTTCACGGTTAAACGGCCAGCCAGTCCCGGCCGGATTTTACCCTCAGGATTTTCGAAAAGTACTTTCAGCTTCAGGAGTCCGCTGGCCGGGTCGGCGACGGGTGAGAGGAATGAAATTGTTCCCTGTACGGGCATGGCAGTGGAACCAGTATCAATCGAGAGCTTTACCTGCTGGCCCGCCTTGAGAAGGGCTGCAGTCCTGGCCTCAATGTTCGCGACGAAGTAAACGCGGCGGACATCGACGACCCGAACGAGCGGTTGGTATGGCTGGCAGGCTTCCCCCACGTCGAGCATCATTTCGGTGATGGTGCCGGAGAGCGGCGAGATCACGGAACGGCGTTTCAACTGCTCAGCTGCCATGTCGTGCTCAACGGCGGCAATCCGGTATTCGACCTGTTTCTTTTCGCGCTCTTCGCCGCTGACAGCTTTGGTTGTCTTAAAGAGCTGTTCAGTCGCTTCGTAGTCGACCTTTTTGTTATCCACTACGAGTTTCCGGCGGGCTGTTTCGAGCTCCTCGAGTTTCTTGTCGAGGTCGAGGATGACGTCGCCCTCTTTGACGAAGTCTCCCTCCTTGAACTTCTCGGCTGTGATGATACCTGCGACTGAGGCGCTGAGCGTCACATCGAGAAAGGGTTCGGTGATCCCTTCGACATAGGGACTATCGGAAGCCTGCAGTTGGCCGCTCGCGGTGACGCAACCGAGCAGAAGGCCAAGAGAAAACAATTTAAAGATGGATCGTCGGATCATAAGCGGGTTTGGAAGGCAACCTTCATGCCTATTTTGGGGTCGCGGTTTTCGGTTGTTCCCGGAGTATCTGGCGGGCGCGAGCCTCGGTCGGGGAATCAATCGGGGCCTTCTGCTGGAACTGCCATTGCAGCTGGCGGATGAACTCAGCGTACTCACGATCAGTGATATCGCCTCGGCGGACAAGGAGAGCTGTTTGTGTCTCGAGTTCACGCTGTGTAAGGTCGATATTGCGGCTCTTGAGCAAGGTTCCTTCGATCAGTTCCAACTCGAGCAGCGCGCGACGAAACTGGACCTCCGCGTCGAGCAATGAATTGCGAGCCTCAAAAAGTTCAGCATCCACCTCGAGCACTTTGCGGCTTTCGACTTTGCCAACATCGAGCCGGGCTTTCTGCGATTGGAGAAGGTTCTGGCTATAGTCGACGACGGTTTGATAACTGCGGACTGATTCCTGGGCCGCGCGGACTTTGCGCATGGCAACTTCGAGCGCGCTCCCGATCTGCGTTTCGATCTCCTTCAATCCGACGAGGGCTTGCTTTTGCCGCAATTTGGCCGCGTCCAATTCATTCCGCGTTTTGATTCCGCCGGCGATCGGGATGTGCAGCTCCACGCCAACAGACCAGGAGGGGAAATCGTGGGTTTCCATGTCGTGATGGGCCTCGTTGGCATCGTGCCCGAGACCGTTGAGGCCGTAGCTGGCCTTGAGATCGAGCGAGGGGAGCCGCTGGTTTTTGGCATAGGCAACGCGGATTTTTTCGGAAGCGATTTTCTTTAATTGGCCAATGTAATCAGGATTGAGTTCGGTAGCAGCGCTGAAACTATCGAAATAAGAAAGCGGAACTTCGTTGACGATCGGCGCATCGATAGCCACCACAAGCTGATTGGAATTGGGGACGGTGTCAGCGTAGAGCGAAACTAATTTGCTGGCAGCTTCAAAGAATTTCTGGCGCGCATCACTTTGTTTGGATTTGCGCAAGGCAAGGCCGGCTTCAGCTTCCATGACTTCCAGTTCAGCCCCACGTCCGGCGTTGAGGCGGGTTTGATTATCGTTGCGGATGCTCTCGGCAAGGGCGACCGAATCCTTGAAGAAGAGCATTTGTTCCTGGGCCATGTAGAGGTTCCAGTAGGTTGCCTCAGCCGTAGAGATCAACACCATGAGCTGGCGGCGATACTCCTGGAAGGCGATATCCGATGCGAGCGCGGCCAACCGGATACTGGCCAGGGACGTTCCGAATCCGAAATTCTTCAGCAAGGGTTGAGTGGCGGAGATACCAGCGAAAGAAACCCATTCGTTGGTGAGATAGGGAAGAGGTCCGCCGGCAAAAATGTTCGGATTGATATTGTTGTTATTATCTCGAAGGCTGTAACCAAGCTTGATGCGGGCGCCGGTGGGAATCAGACTCTCGAGGCCTGCATTATAGATGTTATTCTTCTCGTCAAAGACGCCGATACCGAGGGACCGGGACTCCGAGAGGCTGGTGCGGCGCCTGTTCTCGACATGGTCGTAGGTGGTTGCGAGGTCTGGCTCGAAGATGCCCTTTTCGGCGTCGTACTTCTTGCGGGCGATAGCGAATTCGAGGATGCGCCCCTGCATCCCTTCATTCCGTTCGAGGACGCGCTGGATCAACTCGTTGAGGGTGAGATCGGCGGTAACGCGCGCGTCTCCGCGGGCGGAAAAGCTTAACAACAAGCAGACTACGGCTGGGAACGCGAAAACCCACCTTAGTACATGCCTTGACCTGAGTACCAAAACCGGAGGCATCATGAACTAGGATGAAGGCTAAGAGAGGGGGTGACTTTGGGTCAACGAGATTCATCTCCGTAAATCTACGGGATGGCACTTTTTTCAAGTGATTTTGAGCGGTTCTCTCTTGATTTTTTGGTTGCGAATTTGGTCCACGGCGCTGGCGAGAATGATTATCTCCCTTTAGCGCAGGAATTCGCGATAAAACGTGACCACCGAAAGCGTGAGTCCGATCGCCGTAATCACGTGCCGAACTCTCGCCTGGGAGGCGAAATAGCCAGCCAGGGCCCCAGCTGTCATAATGAGCGCCCGAGGCCAATCAACCAGCCCGGCGAAAATGAATAGGAGACCAGCAACGAGGTTAATCACGGCGCTCAGAATAGTCTTGAGCGCATTCATTTGGTGAATGTGCTGAAAGCCGATGAAGCCGAGTGATGCGAGCATCAGAATCCCGATGCCTGCACCGAAGTACCCGCCGTAAATCGCGACTAATAATTGGAACAGAAGCGCGACAGCGATCCTCGACCGAACCGGTCCGGAGGCTTCCTGTTCCGCCCTGGCCAGACGGCGGAAAGCGCCCTGCGCCAAAAAAAGAATTGTGGCAAACAGGATCAAAAACGGGACGAGCCTGGAGAAAGCCTTATCGGTGGTGCGGGTGAGAAGATAGCTCCCGATCAGACCGCCGATCAGACTCACTGGGAGGAAACGCCAGAGCCATTCACGAATCGATTGCAGATGTTCTCGATAACCGAAGACTCCGCCCGCCGTTCCAATGACAAGGGCAAGGGTGCTGGTTGCGTTCGCTACAATGGGCGAGGTTCCGAAAAAAAGCAGAGTTGGGAACGTGAGCAGAGTGCCGCCGCCGGCAATGGCGTTCATGGCGCCGGCCGCAAAGGCGGCGGAGAGGAGGCCCGCTATTTCTGCGGGTGACATTCGAATGTTCAGGATTGCGGTCGCGCTTACTTCGGTTTTGCAGTGGGCGCGTTCGTCTTCGAGCCGCTCTCCTTTTCCTTCTTGTTGGAGGTCATGAGGAGAATCCAATCGCCTTCGCTCGGTGTTGGGAACTGGCATGTGTTTGCGGTGACGACTGCAACTGCCGGTGTTTTCTCGCCGGTCTTTGGACTAACCCAGGAGATGTTTGGCGAGGGGGGGAGGGCGTCGAGCTTGATCTCGATCGTTCGGTCTTCGGGAATATAAACGACCATTAACTCCTTAGTGTCGGTGCGTGCGGCAGCCACATAGTGGGAGGAATTGGAAGCGCCTGGTTGATTCACGACAAAGACCGGGGTCGGTCGAAGCCTCGAAAAATCGACTGAGTTGAAGAAATCGACGAGGTTCTTGACTTGTTCAGCGCCCGGCATGGTCAGCGCTTTTTTCCATGGCAGCGGAGTGCCTGTGCCTTCGTGGTCGGTGGGGGGGCGGGTGCCGTCGTCCCATCCCCACACGCCATGGCCTCCGTAAGTCACGCCAGCTGCCGGATTGTTGAGCACAGTCCAATACATGGCTCGGCGAGTGATCTCGGGGGTGATTGGTTTTTTAGAGCCGTAAGCGAGATGATTTTCGTAGGGGGCTTCCAGATTAATGAAGGGGCGATTGGGGAGTTTCATCCAGTCAATAGCCGGTGGACCTTCAGTCATCCAGCGTAATGTTTTGTCATCGTCGCTGTGGCCGCTTTGATAACCGACAACGTCATACCATGGCTCGTCTTTGAACTCTTCCCAAACCCATTGCATGCCCCCGGGATGCATCGTTACGGGCCCGTGCGGGACATCGCCGAATACGGCGCGGCCGATCTTCTTCCATCGATCTGCTTTCGGACCACGGTAGTCACCGTCTCCAGCAAGAATCCACAGGACAGGCAAATCGCCCCAGCGCGCGAGCATATAACGGGCGAGTAGAATGGCCTGATCATCCGGCAAAGAAACACCTGGATTGACCTTTGGATTCCCTCCGCTCGCAATCGCCCAAAGCATAACGGGCACGTTGAGCAACCCAGCTTTGGAGAGGGCTTCAGCTTTTTGATCGAGGGCCTGAAAGAAAGCAGGGATGATTTCAATCCGATTATTGCCGCCACGATAAGCAACACGATTTTCCCGATCTCCCTGCGGAGCCGCACGCCACTGAGTCGCGACCCACTGCACGGCGCTGAACTTCTGGCG
>Ga0193692_1000066_pt1 | contig 28876 bp, 31 predicted proteins | sample L3a1metaG_FD_144917 | JGI IMG/M metagenome (GOLD analysis project Ga0193692, IMG submission 144917) | Soil microbial communities from a riparian zone of the East river system, Colorado, United States - L3a1 | ecosystem: Environmental > Terrestrial > Soil > Riparian zone | place: USA: East River... | reverse complement strand
AATACATGCTTACAGCTTCTGGGCGCCCTTATCCAGTATTGTTATACTATCACTATAATGCCACACTGGTGTGATCAAAACATATTCATGGTAAATGGGGAAGCTTATGTAATACTATTAACATGTTAATAATTATCAAACATAACAAATGATCAGTAATTGGTTGATCAGACAATACATGCTTACAGCTTCTGGGCGCCCTTATCCAGTATTGTTATACTATCACTATAATGCCACAGTGGTTTAATCAAAACATATTCGTGGTAAATGGGGATGCTTATGTAATACTATTAACATGTTAATTATTATCAAACATAACAAATGATCAGTAATTGGTTGATCAGATAATACATGCTTACAGCTTCTGGGCGCCCTTATCCAGTATTGTTATACTATCACTATAATGCCACACTTGTGTGATCAAAACATATTCATGGTAAATGGGGAAGCTTATGTAATATTATTAACATGTTAATAATTATCAAACATAACAAGTGATCAGTAATTGGTCGATCAGGTGATATATTGTTACAGCGTCTGAGCGCCCTTATCTAGTATTGTTATACTATCACTATAATGCCACACTGGTGTGATCATAACATATTCATGCTAAATGGGGAAGCCTATGTAATACTATTAACATGTTAATAATCATATAACATACCAAGTGATCAGTAATTGGTTGATCAGACAATACATGCTTACAGCTTCTGGGCGCCCTTATCCAGTATTGTTATACTATTACTATATTGCCACACTGGTGTGAACAAAACATATTCATGGTAAATGCTGTGTCATGTTTCAGATCTGGAGATGGTGAATATGCTTCAGATTTGTAATGATTTAAAAACCTCCACCAGTCCTCTCCTCGGCAATGAGTTGCCATCCTTGCTAAATTTTATAGCTTACATTATTATCAGTTGTCTGGTGTGTCTGGCATGTACATCCTTTTATAATCATAATTATATGTCACAAATTCATCATATATCATGGTAGGGCCACCACCTGAGACGCATCTTGGGCCCTTGTTTTTTTTATCACGGAAGAGAACATCCTTCTTGATACTCATTGCAGAAAGAGTCCAAACCCGATAAACTTTCTGTGTAAATAGCTTTTGTAAAAATGATACTTTTCTGACTGGAATTGTTCAAGCTGACTTAGTAAGTTGATTTCTAAGAGTTATAGAATTTTAAGAAGTGATGAGTGCTATTAGTATTTGTGACAAAAGTAGTTCTTGCACCAGTGACTGGTGGGTAACAAGAGGGTAGTTTTGGCACACATGAGGAAGCTAATCAGACATGTTATAATCCAAATAGATTCACTAAAGTAGCTACTACATTGCAGGTAGTTTATAACACTCTAATAAAAGGTCGGTGTCCAAAAGGAGGTCAAGAAAAGAGAGTATTTTCCAGGTGCTATCCGGATAGGGAAGGAAAGGAGATGATTTATTAAACTATAGACATTTAGAAGTGTGGAAAAGGCTGAGAAATACTATGAGACTCGAGACAATAAGAGATGGTCGAAAAAGAAAAGAATAAGGGTATTCGCTACAGTATTACTAGGATCAGGCAATATCTGCGACACTACTTGACATGCCATCACTCCAACTTCAAGACTTAACTTTGCTCTTTCAGTGAAAACAACAACAAGGGTGATGACAAGAAGAGCAGTATTACTACTGTACTATTTCGATCAATTTGTCCATCACATGTCACACACCAAGTGGTTTTGGATGAAATCGGTTGCATGTCCCGCGTCACACGAAGAGTGGTCGGCTTCGAAAAACCATTGGCAAAAAAAAATTTGAGGTAACTTACTGGTAAGGCCAATTTACTTACCCAACCCTAAAGTGGTTGGCCAAAATTTCTGGCCGGTCACAGGTCACCCGTCAACTGGTCGGTGCCAAAACTTCGTCCACTTGGTCACAGGTCACACCCCCGGACGAATTGATCGAAATAGTACAGTAGTAGTGGGATTAGGTTATATAGTAAAATAGTAAAATAGTGGGATTTTACCCCAGATAGTGGGATATAATAATGAAATAGTGGGATTAAATACTGAAATTACGAGTCCTATTTATAGGACTCGTTCTTTTATGGAGCGGGCTCCCCAGTGATCTTGTAACGCTTAATGCGCCGGCAAACGCCGAATTTTCAACACAGCCACATTAGTGCCACGCAATGTTCGTCTACGTCTCTTGGCGATTCAGCCAATACCACGATTCTATGGAAACCCGGAGCACCATGCTCGTAAGGTCGTTGCCAAACAATCTATATAAAGTAATTGTGCGCATTATTTGTCGTCAAAGGTCTAGTAGGACTTCGAACACTGCTAATAATTAGTATTACTAGTACTAGTAGTAGTGGATCATGGTCCAGCGACAACAATCGTGCCCGAGACACATTTGGTTGTATTCCTTTTTTTTTACTTTTACTTTTTTGTTTTGACTAAATAAAATGTATCTTTACAGGAACTAGGACGACATGGCAGCAAGTGTCATTGGGCGTCTTCCTGAAGAGGGAAAACGGAGTAAGCGACAAGAATCACCTCGTATCGAACTTTTCATACTGACAAATAGAAAGGTCCAGGCATATTTGGCGTACGATGGTGATATCCACAATGCACAGGAACTATGGAGAAGCACTTCAAGTTGAGTATCACGAGCGTGCAGTCAGAAATATGAAGGTCACCCTTGGAGAAAAGCACTACTTCACAGGGAACTGTTTCTACAGCCTGGGCGTTGGCTGGATGCGACAGGGAGATACCGAGAACGCGAGGTGAGCTTTCTCCTGATACCTCTTGCAGGTAAAAACGCACCAGTTTGTTCACACCACCCCTGATTTCCTTCACTTCAATGTTTGTATCAACATGGAGTCCACTACTGTATAAAAGCGGTCCTTTAGAGATGCGCAATCTTTTTGGCATGTATCGATACATGATTTTAAATCGCCGAGTTTGATTTTGCTAGTTCGCTCTGAAAAAAAAAAAGATTAAACTTGAAATGTAACATGGTAAAGGAGAAAATCACCTGGCTTGGACAATTTTGTATATTCATGAATGAGCGACGCAACCCATAGCGATTGGTTGAATTTGACGGCTGATGTCTACAATGACATCGGTTGTGTCCGGGTTACTCGTAGGTCAAATATTTGCACTGGCAGTAGCTAGCATGGTGCCAGCTGCTTCTCGTATGAAATTGTCCTGAGGACCCGTCTCCTGTACAGCCTACTCAGCAGATAAATTAACTGTCTTGCTTGACGATTTATAGAATGATTCACCTCGTAAACATTGGAAACAATGGTCCACGATGCATTAAGTATCGGGTGTAGTACCTAACCACTGTGGCACCTCGATTAGCTTATTTGCTATCATGAAATTCAAATAATAATTGTCACTTTTGGGATGTAAAAGCCATTATATTCATCTTTGAAAGTAATCATACTGAGTATAGGGAACACATTCGGAAATCGTCAGGATGGTAGCAACGATGATGCTAACAAATGCCTACTTACCAAGGGGTGATACTAAATTCCAACGTGATGATTCTTTCACAACAACATTGATATACGGCAGAACGTGAAAATCTGGGAAAGGATTTTGGCCGAAGACAGCGTCAATTTCTGGATAGAGCGCCGTCGCCAGGAATAATGTTTGCACGGATGATGCGGCCTAATGATGCAATTAGTGATATAATATTTTCGACAGGCCCCTCGAGGACGATGAAGAAGTCAGGGAGATTCAAGATTTGCTTATGCACGGTCACGTAGTACCTGCGTATCGTCTCTCTCTCCTGCCGTGTCAGCTGTCTCTCCCCCCTAGGCTACCTGTCCCTCGCTCCTCATTCCTGTGGTGGCCATGATGGCCGTTCGTCGTCCTGGTTCCTGTAAAGGTAGTATTCTAAACATACATTATTATTTAGTAAAAACAAAAAAGATTTAAATATTTATTTCTAAAAAGGGAAATTAGTTACCTAAAGTAACGCTTTCTTTGAGAATAATAAAAAGTCCAACTTTCCGGTGTGACTATCTTAGACTATCTTAAAACTGAAGCAACAAGGTATACTAGTATAGAACATTTTGATATAAAAACCACTTAAAAACCACAAGATTTGAGGTCTCCCCGCCTTGAAGGTTTAAAACCAATTTAAAACGGGTTTGAACCGGCTTGTTTTAAACATCCGAGTTCTCAACCCAGCACTAGAAAAATGACATTCTCCTGATGACTTCTTTGATGGGATCTAATAGGCATCCCCAACGCATGAACTTGAACACTTGAACTCAGTTCTTCCCCAACACTACTGGAAAGAAAGTGCCAGTGCAGTTCTGGGACGCGTGTATTGAAACTGCGAGTGAAGCGTTGAGAGTGGCATGCCATTCAGTTGAGATTAGATCTTGGCATGCGGAATGTGTGTTGGCACTGGCAGCTGGCGATGTGGAGTGTTGGTAATTTGACGTGGGTGGTTTCCCCTCTCAAATGAAATAAATTTAATGACGCATTGTTATTATTACTCAGCGGTGTTGAAGCTCCCAGTGAAAACCCCATGTAACCAGATCAAACAACACCAATCAACATTGTACCGTTTGGACAAGTTTCGACAATCTGGACTGGGCAAGATTTGAATCGAACGAAATTCAAAGCAGATATTATTACATCAAACAAATTACTATCTACCACGCTGAACCCCATCGATCCGTTCACTACCAAAAGGTGCTTGTTATTCGAGCACCATCAATCCACTTCAGGATCCAATCTGTTCCAGATTCCAACTCCAATTGAATCCGAGTCAATCATCATCATATTGCTGCGAGCCACATTCTACCAACGAAAAAACGTAAGTTTAGGCAGAAATTGAAGAAACCGAGTATGCACCAAGTTTTGTAGATGCGCAATGCAGCGAGAACTGTTGGCAGAGTAGTTTTGAGCGGATCGAAAGTGCAATAGGGCGGACAAGATAGGTAAATCCATGGACTCGGTTGTACAATTGAAATAGCAGGCATTGGCCATGAAAATTTTCCAAAAAATTTTCAGAGCAGACGCGCATCAAGATATTTAGAGCACCAGAGACCTGGACACGAGCGCAGGAGGTAGAGCAAAAAAAAATAGCAAGAGAGCAACAGCACTGAAAAGTCCGAAGCGGGCAACAGAGAATGTGGGCGAATATAGCAAAGCGGAGCCAAATTCGACTTGAAGCAGATAAATAAAAAAAAAAAAACACCTACGCGATACCTGAGCGCCTTCCATTTCTGAGAATGACAGGTTGAGAATGAACTTTTTTCATAAAATTCAAACATACCTTTTTTTCTTCATCCGTTTTCGGCAAGTTTATCGCGAGCCAAGCTACACCACGAGAATGAAGTGTAAGTATATGTGTGCATATGTCATATCTCAGGGAGTATACGTACCGGAGCTCATCATAACCAAATTTGGAGGTCTCTTTTATCCTGACTATTAGCCCAGACCTGTCATGGGCCGAGAACTTGAATTCACAGCCGAAAAACATCATGTGTGTTCAGAGTGGAGCGTCCAAGAGGATGAATGATGACAACCTGAAGGTACCAATGATTCCCATTGATATGAACGGGAAAAAGCAATATGTCAATCGAGCGTGGATCTTTAATTCGTGTATGCCATTTCTTGACAGCGTCCAGTCCGTCCCTGCGTCTGACACAACCCTAGTCAGGGATCAAGAGTGATTAATTGCATTGTACCAGGCTCACATTTTCTCCAGGAAATACGTGCTACCAGATATCCGACCGCAGGAAGCAGATAGTCGTCCCGGTCGATCATACGAGAAGCAACCATGACGGATTTCATCCTTTCAGTAGGGGGATCGACTTCTCCGAGAATACATGCTCTTTCTTCATCAACCTGATAACCCTTCACATATTTGTAGCCAATAATCATCTTAGCAAGCGCAAGATACGATAGGTCCAGCGTTCCGAAGGTGGGCCAGGTAAGGGCTATCTGTAGGCCTGTCATTTTTGCAAGAAACAAGGGTGGTTCGACTCGAGAAAGAGTCACACTTGCGGATGTCGCTGGGGAGGTAGAGACGAATAAAGGGGAATGAAAACGAGAGGTCCAACGAAGCTCGGATCCAAGAGTCGGCAGCCATAGGTGTTGGCACAGAAGCTCGTTACTGAGTGCGTGCCAGCGCGATGAACTTGGTCCACCCTTCTCATCCCTTTTAAGTCTTTTACGCTTGCGTTCGCGGTCTTGTGCAACGGGAGCTCTCGAGTGCGTTCAGAACATTCATTTCTCGTGACGGGAGGAATAAAGAGAGTTGACGGAGCAACAATGCCATCTCCAGTGACGGCCCCACTGACAGATCGCACATTCGAACATAGCAATGTCCCTCTCACTCAACTGTTTGGTTTTCGGTGACGAAGAGGACAAGATATTCACTGTCAAAATCCCCAAGACGGAAAACGTCAGCATACTCAAAAAGTTGATAAAGGAGGAGAAGGCTTCCCTTTTTAATCATGTCGATGCATCAGATCTTGACCTCTGGAAGGTTGACCTCCGTGAACTCGGGCCAGGCCCGGTGCGCGTTAATCTCGATAGCTCTCCAAAGTTATCACCTCGCAAGAAGTTGTCATCAGTTTTCAACGATACCTTGGATGACCAAAGTCTTCATATCATTGCAAAGCCTCCCAGTACGTCGCACTGATCTTCTTGGAACCGCATCTTATACCTCTCTAGAAGTGACTCAGCCTGTTCCAGTTCTCGATCCCACCCAACTTCTCTCCCTCAACTGCTTTGTTCTCGGTGACAACTTGAATAAGGCATTCACTGTCGAAATTGAGAAGACGAAAAATGTCAGCATACTCAAAAAGTTGATAAAGGAGGAAAAGGCGTTTCTCCTTAATCACGTCGATGCATCAGATCTTGACCTTTGGAAGGTTTCTATACCTGCGGGTGACGATGCCGACAAAAGACTCAGAAGCATCAAAAATCTCCAACCGTTGGACGCCTTCCTGCTATTGTCAGAGTTCCCTCCTGTCGAAGAAAGCCACCTGCACATCCTTGTCCAAGCACCAACCAATGGTAAGTTGCTTCAGGCCCTTCTCAACATGAGTGACAATTTCTAAGTATTATTGTAGAACAAAGTGATACCGCAGGCAATCTACCTGAAATCAGGCGTACGTTATGGTTCCTTTTCTTGTCCCAGTTCCTGACTCCCTGTACAGGCTATGAGACTATCCTCAAGACCAAAGGATTGACACCATCTCGAGGTGCCAAGTCCACAGAGTACCCCGCAGTCCAGGCTGATCCACACACTGCAATCCACGACGGACGCTACCCACCCAACCCTATGTTTTCTACAACAGCTCCGCCTCTCGAGATATTTCATCCTGTCTTTGCGGGATTTCTCCACCTTATTCGTGACGAGAAAATACAACCCACCAATCAAGACCTCAAACATGTTCGAGAACTTTTCAGTTATGCGGCTATGGTCGGCAACGCAGAGGTACCACGCAATGCAGAGATACGCACGAGGCTTACAAGAATCTTGGAACTGCCGGTTCATGAGGAACCAAATACTGATAGGACATGTGCAGATGGTGTCCATATGATTAAGGTGGGGGACGTACGTATCCCTCTCTTGATCATGGAGCTCAAGCGAGAGCTCGGTGAAGGTGGCTGCGATCCATCTACACAAGTGGGTATTACCATGAGACGATCATGGATCCAAGGAGATGTGAGTCTGTTTATGTCACTTCTTGTTCTATTCTCACAATCCTTGTATGCTCACAGCGAGCTGCAATCCGCGATAGGTGCTGCTGCCCTACTCTGATGGTGGTTGGTGGAGGGCCTTGGCTGGGCGTCATGGGTGGCGTGTTTACGGATAAGTTCATTGTTCAACGGTTGACTTCCCTGATGTGGATGGCTGAATCATCGACTGAAGAAGATGCCCGAATATACGACGCTGCACGAGTCTTTGTTGCCCTCCGCAAGAGCCTCAAACAATTGACAACATTTTATATGATGATCGGCGAGTTTAAAATTCCTCCCGTTATTAACGGCCAAACACACACACACCCTCGTTTCTATCCTTATCCAAATTCATTTACTGTGGAACAACAGACCTTCCACTTCCAATACCTGAAGCCTATGGAAGACCATGTCGCTTGTGAAACCTATCTGGCAAAACTTGACGATGCCCCTGATAACATTGTCGTCAAATTTGTGTCGAGATACAGCAAAGACGTGCATGAGTTCCTGGCGGACAAAAAATATGCCCCCCGTCTTCGATACTATGGCCCAATGCCCGATGCACCTCTATCACCGCCGCGTCCCAAAAACGCGCCGGCTGGCTTGGCATTTGGTTTTATGCAGATGGTTGTCATGGACTATATCGTCCCTAGTATAAAGCCACCCCCAGATGCCCGTCAACAGATTCGCGACGTTTTGATCACTCTTCATGCATCCGGGTATGTATTTGGCGACTTGCGCGAGCCTAACATCCTATTTGACGCAGACCTCAAGATCAAGCTCATTGACTTTAACTGGTGTGGTCGCTATGACGCGGATATGGGGATTTCAGATCCAGCCATACCTGTTGATGTTCAAAAGATGATTGACGAGAATAAGAGTAGCTTCCCAAGGCTTCTCCTGAATGAGTATGCCCATTACCCAAATAATTTGTCCACATCGATTGAGTGGCCAGACGATGTGGGATCCTTAAAATCGATTCGACCTCAGCATGACTGGTTTATGTGGAAAAACTTGAAAATGATGTGTTAGCCAACCTACTCTCCGGTACGTTAGATATAAAAAGGCCTTTTACAAAATAATTACGATTTTGTCATTGCTACTTCTAAGTAAGAAGTTGGATGTTCAAGTTAGACAATGAAAGAATGAATGAAGAGAATGAAGAGGCGATTAGTGACGCATCGGGAAAACGATCAGAGAATTCAAGGGCATTGGCTTCCCCATCTGATCTTCGCCCTAGAGTTTCTTCGGGCAGTCCTTTTCTTAGAGTGCCGGCTCTTTTCTCCCAAACTAAATATTCCTACCATATATAAGGTAGGAATGATATTGATCACATGACCATTGAGTGACATTTGAGTGACATTTGGCAGAGGCTCTATCGAAAAATCTAATGCACCTCGCAAAAAAAAAGTTTTAAAAAATCTGTTCGCAAGGAAAGATTTAAATTTAAAATTACTATAACTCTGTGCGAACAGAATTTTGATTTATGCTTGTTAAAAAGTGCCATTAGATTTTTAAGTTTCAACCGCCAGCCCTAATTCCCTATTTAGAAGGCAATACACAACTGTTTTAATGTCGTGTCGCGTCACGTCCACACGCTCATATTCTAGAACCTCTCATAATTATGCAAAAGACACAACTCTATAATATCAAAATCATAATAAGGCCGGCAGAAGAAGAAAAATACTAGTAATGGTGAAGAGGAGGCAGTTCGTCGTGACTTGGACCAGGAAAATGTGTGTGTTTGCCTTGTAATACTGCACCGAAAACACTAAACTGATAAATTCAAATAATGGAGCCCAAGCAGCTTCGCAGAATGCTGATGGAAAAAAAATGCGTGCCAAAACCTGTTAACAGCAGGCAATCTTGGAAATGAGAGACTTACCTCGGCAAGGGTATTTTCCTTTTAGGTAATCGCAGGACTTCACGATGCGAATAGCGTCGAGAGCGAATAAATCAACTAACACAAATGCCGTGTCACGCGTAGTTTCCGGTAGACCCTTGAATGACTAGATACCGAGATGATCTTGTTTTGAGAAAAAACACCCATAGTATCGGGATCCTTCAAACGAAGATCAGTTTCATGAGCGAGTAGTGATTAAATTATGGATACTTCACCTTGTAATGAAATGCACCCTTCAAAATTAATTTATCATAAAGTGCCCGATTCCGGGCCACCGCTTGAGGGGTGGTCTTGCGAACGAAGCCGTAGATGGCAATAATTTGAAGCCGAATGCAAGAGACGATGTGTCCACAAATTCATGAGCCACGTTTCTTGACCAGTAAGGCAAAGTAGAAAACATTAGATTGGCTTAATGGAGACAGAAATGAATAAAGGCGAAGGCAACAAAAGTTTACACACCAAGATCACCATCCTCTCCGAAATCTTGATCCACTCTTCAGCTCTTTCAGCGCCTGCTTCCAGCACCACAAAGTCCACTGACGACGAAGAACAACATCGGGGAAGGCATTGTGTGTTGACACCAGGCCTTCGTAATCGAACATTTCTCGAACAAGAAGGGCGGCAACCACTTCGTAGTCAGCTGCCTTCGGGCTTTTGCCCATCTAGGAACTTTGTGACAGATTTCGCAGGCTTTTTGGCTTGAGTCGGGGCCACTGAAGTTGGGCGGCTAGATGACGTGACACCGGCGCTCAAAGGAGATGTTGGTCGGTGTGCAATACTGGCAGATGAAGATGAGGTGCCACGTTCAGGAGAGATGCTGGGAATCCAAGTCATGTCAACGTCGTCTAGTAAGTTGTCATCTTGAACTCGAAGTTCCGGAGAAGATGATCGGCGCTTAAGTGACAAGAATGCTGTGTTGGCGACCCTTGAGGAGTTTGCGAGAGCCGCTTGCTCAGCTGTGAAGCATGTGAAGTTTGTCTTGCGAAGCTTCGATACAGTATCGTTATTATCAGCTACAGCGCAGAATGACAGAAAAGATCAAAACCATAAGCAAACATCAAGTAGATTGTACATGAACTTACTTGAAATTAGTATGGACTTCCCTGAAAGAAAGAATAAATTCCAGACAAGAGTCGTAAAGTCTGGTTGAAATGAGACAATAGGACAATTCGAGTCAAGTTGACCGTAAGTTAGATGATTCCTGTGGCGGAGGACGCCCATCTTTGGCTTGCTCTAGACTTGTGTCGGCCAGAAATAACTTGTCCAACACTGGCTTATAACACCTTTCTCAAACTGGTATATTAAAATCATTGACGTACAAGAACTTTGTATATTAAAAAATCAAACCCCCCCAATTCATGTTGCAGGCGGCCACAAGGCAATTTGCGAATTCGGGCGGAGGCATTCTTGGAGCGCACCGGAAACATGCTCAGGGCTCTCTCCAACAACCGCAAATATAGAAGTAGCCCCCGACGTACAATATACCTGTAATGCCGAGTAAAAGCCAAGTCTTTGAGCTTCTTTTAGGAAGCTCAAAGAACTATCCATCTCCTCAAAGACAAAAACATGAGTTTTCGAGGAAACAGAAACGTTACGCAACCTCCTCAAAAACAAAATGGCATCAGTGCCGGAGTGTATTATGAGAGAGCCAGAAGTGATCTGCCAATCTCACGTCAAATTATGATGATACTGATGGAAATGAATATACCGACATGGGATTCTTGACTATCTTCGGTGGGTGAACTGGAAGAGCGTCGGGTTGAAGATGAGGGCGTTGAGGTTGTTTTGGGAGAGTGAACAGAAGAAGAAGAAGCACGAGATTTGGAAGAATCACAAGCTTCTTTATCGTGCCCCAACATGTAGTTCTTGCAGAACTTGCATCTTGGTCTGGACCTTCCAGTTGGGGTCAGAGGTGACGGTGGCATCCGAGCGTCAGTTTTTTGTTTTTGAGGAGTGTCTGGGAGAATATGTTGCAAACTATATCAGTTAGTGTAAACAAAAAAAGATATACCGGGAGGTGAGGTAACTGGCAGAGTGGCTGCGGAAATGCTTGGCTTCCGTGTTTCCAGGCCCTTGACCTTGGTAACATCTCCCTTGGCGGCCATGAAAAGTAATGCGTCGCGAAGCGACGTAACTTTTCTAAAGGTGCTCTTTGACTTCGTTGAAAAAAGAGGCTTGATTTCACTGAAAGATGTGAGGTAGATTCCTTCTTATATTTCAAAAAACTCACAGGTAGTTTGTATATACCATCCTCACACTTTCACCTTGAATGATTCCCTCAGCCACTGGATAAAATTGACCTTCTATCTTTCCTACGTCCAATTCGGCGCGATCAATGTCCTCGCAGAGAGCGGACAAATCTGTATAGAAAGCCTTGATAAACCGATGATACGAGAAGTAGCTGTTAGCTACTTCTTGATTTGCGGCCTTAATAATGATGGGAACCAATGCATTCTTGTCAATGATTGGGCTATCATACTGCACTAAGCAACGTGATTAATGACAATATCGTAGGACGTACGGAGTGCTTAAAATCTTGGGGTTATCTCCCCCAAGGACCACGAAGCAAGTTGTTGGTGTAGGTAACATCATGATTCACAGTGTGGGGTTGGGTTGGGGTGCAAGAAGCGTTTTATATTGACCAATGATAGTCGAAAGTTAGACCGGTAACCGTTCTGCCTCCCCTCAAAAGATCACGTGTCTTCATAGACGGTCTAGTCGAAAGTCACGGTTCCACCGGGCGGCATCGGATTCACGATGCTCATAAGTAGGAAATTCTCCGCCATCATGATGTTCTTGGAAACACTTCATGTACTTGTTGGTGAGGGCCATCGCAACGCGTGGCATTTACGAGTCCCTCTGTTTCTTTTTTTTTGTTCACATGTAGTACACGACGGATCAAGGGAGAGAGGATAGTAGCGAAATGGAACTAGACGTGACAAGTGAGCGCTAGTGAGCATGGGTAAGTCACTGATTTGTAGAAGGAACGGACTAACCTCGACTGACTTGTCTGCCCATTTTTGTATTACACTTTGAGCATCTATCAGAGCTTGGACAGCAGTTGGAACTATGTGAGACCTAGATATATTCATTACTAGTAGCTCACAACCTGAACGCGAATCATGAAACTAATAGTCGAGAAGTCAAGACTATGGCGCGCAGAATTGGAGCTCTTGTTCTGTCTCGCCTCCGCCTCTAACACCTGCGTCATTCCATGGCCTGTCAGCAGCTTTGACGTTGGTCATGTCCCTGCCGCGTCGCATGTGTTTTTTGACATAATTAACCAAAACTGATTGAAGAACAGCTTAATTAGGATAGGAAGCTCTCCTCAAATTTGTAGATGATGCCAGTGATACCGGGCGATGGAGGTGTGATATTGATCTCTGGGTTGGTAACACCTTTCTTACAAAGCGGCACACTGCGGCAAAAACTTCGCGCGTCGCTTTGCCATCCGATGAATTACCACGGAAAATAACTTTTCCCAAGAAGACACCTCGAGGAAATTCGATGCGGATAAACAGGAGAACCAACGATGCAATGATCAGGGTGTAAAGTCCATCTTCAATGGAAGTGAATATAGTGACGAGAACTGCGGCAGTGAAGATATGCAGCAAGCATAAGAATGATGAAAACAAGGCATTTCGCAGAACGCTGATGGAAAAAAAATGCGTGCCAAAACCTGTTAACAGCAGGCAATCTTGGTGTTGAAGCTTGACACATCCTGTGACCACATTGTGACCCGTGACAAGCGTACCTTTTTTCAAGACCAACAACTAGAAAATGACCGAAGCTCAAATTACTACATATCTCGGTACAAATTCAGGTAAAAATGTGAGTGGTCTTACACTAAAATGATCGTAGAAGTTGATCATAAACAGCTGAATCAAATACACGCGTGCGGCGCAATAATTTTCAACCCCTCGGATTACTGTCCATACTCCGAAGAGTGCCTTTCATTCAGAGCCCTTGCCCGAGGTGACAATGGCAGGAAGGGGGTGCAGTCACATTTAAGAAAAGTACATGCCAACATTGTATTTTATCTCGTCCCTTGTAATGTATTTTATATTGTTATATATATAATATTACTGATGAATATTAATTACAGGTAGTCTTAGAGATTTTATGCAATATGCCAAGACACACCCGGAGAAGGTCAAGAATATTACGGATGGGATTATGGAGGGCCGCCTCAATTTCTGCCCTGTGGTATCCTCCGAAATGGAAGCCGCAAGTGTAGAAAAAAAGTTACGGCTATTATTTGCGGAAAAACGGTTCAAGGACCATTACAAGACGTTTTTGGACCGAGCGATTACGTCGGAGTCACGTGAGATAAATTCCCAGGACATCCAGGCTGCACTGGAAGCCCTGACCGATAACTGGGCTCGGGGTCCGGTATCAGACGTAGGAACGAGTGGAAGGGCTGATGCAACAAGGGTAAGCATATCCATTTTTTGTGAATTTACAGTGCTTGACGCAATGCTTAACAGGCCCGTATGCATGCGATATCCCGGGCTGTCAATGCAGATGAAGGGGAACAGTCGTTTGAAACCATTGCGCGCCAGGTTCCGGCACTTCGCAAGCCTGATTGGCGTGTCCCTTCCTAGCTGCTGTTTTGTTTTTAATGTCATTTTTTTATCTTTAATTACTTGTTTATGTGGGCCACCGCTTCGCGTGGCATATACGAGTCCTCTGGGACCAGGCCGCTGATACAGCTTCAAGGCTGTATAGGGTTCAACAACTTCATATCCTGAAGCTTCTGAACGAAAGTGATCAGTTTGTATTGACTACCAAAATAGGTACGTTTAAAGTCTTCATTCAAATTACTCCAACTTCTGCCACATTAGAGGATCTTTGACGCATACTAGTAGTCCTTTCTGTATCCTACTACGTGCGCTGGTTTCATCTGCCATACCTGCAATTCGAACGGCTCTTTCTTCTCTTCTTCGACACGTCCTATATCAAAGTATTTTGTTTCAGGAAGATCCACATGAATCCGACCCTTGGCTGAAAGCCCTTGCGACGATGCGACCTTCGCAGATATCATCTTCCTTCAAGTTGATGATTGTGTTCAACGCTGTCTCAAAACACCTTACCAATATCTCGAAGACGTTCGCTCGCCCGCTCGCTCAGACTCTAAATACAGCATTCGAACAAATTATTCATTCGAGACTTATCCCAGCTCTTTGTTTATGACGATCGTCAAACAACTCGAAGCCAAAGTGGCTAATAAACTACTCATCCCTTCGCAAGTCCTTGGCATCACTTCTTTCATTCGCAAACTCTTGTTTTACCTATTAAGCAAGCAACTGGTTCTACAATTCTTACATGCGGTTGCAGCAAAAATTGATACAATTTTACGCCCCGAACGCCAGTTTGAAGGATTTCCGATCTTTTCAGGTGCTATACGACGCGAAGTATGCATGCTCCATTCCAGCGGCTCCAGCCTAGCGTTCCAGTGACCTTCTTTGAATGGTTCCACTCTCGAGAGCAGCACCGAAGTTCAGGCCTATCTAGATGGAGCTGAGCGGATACCTATTCGTTTATTTATCTGGTATATATTCCGTGTTGATATCTTTCTGTCAGCTGCATCCAAACAACTTCGAGTTTCCCCTCCCATCACCACCAACGTGGCACCAAGCGACGACGAAAGGCCCGACTCGGAGACGCATCTCGCCCAGGTGTGTAATTTTTTTTTTGGTACTAACATGCATTTACTATTAAATACAACTATGTCTATGTCCAACAACACCAGCAGCAGCAGCACCCCGACGCGTCAAGACAGCACACAGGAACCCAAAAAAGGCCCAAACGACGGCGTATACCGTCGTTTAGGCTCAAGGTAAGTTTTTTGACCCCCGTTTTGGGTCCGACGAATAGGTATCTTTATTTTTATCTTTTTGTTACTTAGTAGTATTTGAATTTTCTGATAATCATATGTCGCCAAAACCATCGGAACTATCAATTATACAATCATGATTTTTAAAAATCTCACAAGAATGATCATCACGAAGAGCGTAAAAAACAAGATCACCATATCGATCTTGAAAATAACGACGTGAAATAATAAATGTCCACGGCCGCGTACGACATATCACGAAATTGACATCGCTCATAACGAAAATCATATCTGTAATCACTTGTATGAAATCAACACAAAGACAAGAAATACGCAATTTCTGAGTCACTGGCACATGCTGAAGTACAATAACGCTGAAAGAGACATTGAAAAATTCCCATCACTTTGAAACAACCATGGAGGTGCATCAAAAACAACCGCTTCAGCATACATAGCATTCTCTCCGCTTCTAATATATACACATGATACTAGTAGTAGTTTTGACATTAACTGAACTTGAAGGAGTAAATGATATAAAGTAAAACAGTGAACACTCGATATAAAGGAAAGGGACCTCTTATTTCAAAAATGGGAACAATATAACGGACATTATCTTCAAATTGTTCCAAACCATGTTGTAAAGGAACACAAGAACAGCAACGGAAAGAATGGATAACGAAGAAACCGTGACTGTTGTTAGTCACGGTAGTCATTGGAGATGTCACAGGTCACGGAAAACGTTTCGCGTTAACGTCGCTGGGCCTCCCTTAATCGATATTGTGATGAACACCTCATACTTGCCAGCCCGGCTCCACGAGTTGTACCCTCTGGATATAATACCACTAGAAGAAATTCCGCAGGAGGGAGAAGAAGACTTTTATGTACTCGACAAAATCGCGGATCGAATCATCCAAAGGCTTGAGGATGTAGGTCTGGCAAATTTTCACTCGCCCCTTCACTAAAGGCTTTCAAAAGGATTATACGAGAAAAATTTTTCCCGCCCAGGTTGGTATGATCGTTAACACCTTACCGGCAAATAACTCCAGAAACTGTCCGTTCTGGAGTTGCCCGAGTGGCGCGGACTTCGTCTCGTACTCGGAACTCCAAACACATTTGGACGATGCTCATCCGGATACCTTTTTTCACTGCCTGAAGCTGGGTAAGTCAATTTATTTTATTTATGATTTATTCCTCTGATTGGAGGACAGCTACTACAGAAAAGAGCGAAGCGCTCTGGAAACCCTCGGTTTTAACGCACTTCGTCTTAAAAAAAGCACCCAAGTACTCTGCGATCTTCAGAGTCTGTCCAGAAGCTGGACTTGAAATCAACAACGCAGAAATTAGACTCTCTGTTTTTTACAATCGGATGCTGAACAACCGCGTCGCACAGGGTCTACTGACAAAGGAAGATATGATGAAACGACTTCTTGTTCACATCCCGAGGTTGGCAGACATGCCCCGGAAGCTTCCTTTAGTACTCAAGGGCGTGACAGAATTTGAGCAGGCGTGTCTTCTGATGGATGGCGAGTAAGTCGTTACAGTCCAAACTTTTAAGCAACAACCGTTTATTACTAATGATTCACATTTTTTTCCGTACTTTCTTTAGAATGGTACGTTCATTAAATATGCTGTGTATTTAAACTTACAATTCGATCCATTAGAGAGCTCTCTCCATTTTTGAGAAACAAGATATAGGCGAAGAGGAGGACCTCGAAATTGAGTCCGAAGACTCGCGCGAAGAGGAGTACAAAGGTGAGGAGGAACCGATCGCAGCGGCGTTGGATGTACACCACATGGAAGAGGAGGAGGAGGAAGAGGAAAGACGTGAAGGAGGAGGACCCAGTCGAAAACGATCCTTGTCCAAAGACGGGACAAGTGGATCGCATATGCAGAAGAAAAGGGTTATTTTTCAAAAATTTAGTGTTTACAAATTGACTCATTTGTTTTTTCAGACAGGTGCTGCACCTCATACGGTAGAGGACATTGTTGCCGACTTAAAATGGGAGCTAAGCTCTAAATCACTGGAGGTCAGAATTTATTTTTTCACACCTTCGTCAATTTGATCAATAGATTCAATACACCAGGAGCTAAAGACAATCGTGAAAAATCTTCCTGAAAAGACCACCAAAGAAATCACCGTCTCGCATTCAAGTTTGTTAAGACTCCCAGAACCAAGGAATGTTGAAGAAGCCGTTAGATACTGCAAATCCTTGCTGGAGCATTTCCCGGGTTGCGATGCGAGTAAATGCAAACACATGGGAAAAAAGGGACCCGTCTGGGTGCTTCGAAGATTGGGGCATGATCTGGAGAAGTCGAAAATGCCTGAGATTCGCCATGCATTGACTACTTCTACCAGTCTTTTTTCTCCTCGTTAGCCTGAGATTTTATAGCTTCCATTTTTTACGAGTCCCCTTTAGGGGATTTGTTCTTATGCACGCTGACGGGTTGGGGTCTTATTGACGGTACCATGGCCGGTGATTGGTGCGGGGGGTCCTTCTTCTTTTTTTTTGGCTTTCCATTGTTCGTTCTTGCTTACTTTACCCACCGTTCGTCGCTGCCACTGCTCGACAATGCATCATATCTTATCCCTGTCGTCTTCTTACTATTTGAATTTTGCTGTGCATCTCTCCTCTTGGGTATGCTCTTTGTCATCCATTTTGTAACTCCTGGCTCTTAATACTCTCATTAGAATCGCCAGGATTTGCTCGGTTGTCCGCAAACGCGGATGTTTATCTTATAAGGGTTTTTCCCCCTCTTTTTCTTTGACCTCGATGTGTACTCACTCTTCTTTGGTATACAGAGGATGTGTACATGCGCCCTGCTGCGTTGACTGTGTTGCATCCTTTTCGCTATCTCTCGGTTCGGACACAGTTAACCGAGTCCCAGATCCGCTATCATGATGAGACAACGTTGGACTCTCTCTCTGCTGCAAGCTCTCCAATTATATATACTTCTCGAGTGGACAAACGCGATGTCTTCTTTCCTCTTCCTCCTCGCGCCGTGACCGACAACGTTGAGCCTGTCGGTATTTTGGGAGCTGGAGTTGGTGGTCTCTACACTGCACTTATACTCAAGTCTCTCAACGTTAGCTACGAGATCATCGAGGTTCGTCTGTACACCCACAAATTCTCGATGGTGGATTTTACGATTATTTTGTCAGTTTCTATTATTTATTATTATTATACATTTACCTAACATATCTCATCTGTTGCAGGACTTGGGAGCAATGCATTACCCTCTTCCTCCTGTTGACGACAATGGCGATTATCAACCTGGCGTTATGCAGCAACTAGGATGGCTGTTTAATTACATTGGTTTACAGAAAAAACTCATTCCCTACTATTACACATCCAACAAAAGTTTTGGATTCCAATACTACAACGGTATCCGTTTGTGTATCGGCGATCACAGCGACTTCGATGCTCCAGCTTTGGGAATCGGTCAGTCCTACATTAAGGCTGGCACCACTGCGATTATTGATGAAGTTGTGCGCCCTTTTGCCGCTGCGCTTTATAACGACTTGTAGGACCAAACAACGACTGGCTGGAGAAAATGGTGTCGGCGGATGCTCACTCTACTCGTTCTTATATGACCTTTGCGTACACACCAAATGCATCTCTTGGCTTACCTGAAGAATCTCTGTCCACTGATGTTGTTAACTGGGTGGAAACCTTCGACAAAAGCACTGGATGGTACAACAGGGTCTTACTGAAAGTATTAGAAGCCCTTGCATTCGGACAGGCTGATGCAGTTATCGACTAGAAATGCATTGGGTATGTCTTCTTTTTTACTCCATACAGAGTTAAATGCTGATAATGTGATCGGTTTTTCAGTGGAGGATCGCATGTTCTTGCTGATACTATGGTAGAAGCGATTCAAGAAGTCGGCGGTATCATCACATTGAACGCACCGGTGTCATCTATCGCATTGACTAATCCCGGTTACGAAAAGTCCACTATGACGGTTACGGCTGCAGGACAACAACACATCTACTCTCATGTCATTTCGACAATCCCTATGCCCAACCTCAGGACAATTGACCTGTCTACTCCGCTCGACCTTCGACGACTCTTATCGCTAGTTATTGCTGGACATACGATGCCGAACGACTTGGCGCCTTGATTGGAACTGGCCAACAGCTGTACGAGGATCAGCTCAAAGCATTGGTTTTGGCCGATCTGGCTACCATTCATAATGTTGATGTTAGCTATCTGGCATGCAGATTCCTAGAGATGTACTCCTGGAACCGGAATCACAACCCTCTGACCGGTGGTAAGTAAAATTATTGATTGCCAAAAATGAGGTTAACTCAAATAAATATTCAGGTGCATTCACATTTTTCGGACCTGGAGATTATAGCGATATGTACACGGCTCTGAGTCGTCCCGCTGCCGATAACAAGCTCCACTTCGCTGGAGAAGCTTTAATCGTCGTGCGTAAGTTTTATTTTAATCTTTTACGCTGAGTGCGATGTGGTGGTTGGTCCTTACCTCATGTTCCAATAGATGGGTCGTTGGTGCACTTGACAGTGCATGGCGTGCCGTGTACAGCTACCTGCTCTATACCGTGACCGATCCTGGCAAACTGGATGTGTTCTACGCCTTGTGGGGCAAAAACGCAGGTACAGGCAAACCCAATAACATAAGTTTATTCGAGAGGTACCTCGCGAGTTCTCACAAGGCCTGACTCGGAAAGTTTTTGAATATTAGTCCCAGACGTAGGCCAGGGAAAATTTGCGAGTCACCTGCGATCACCTGCGAGTCGCTTGATCGCAAGTTCTCCCAGATTCTCGCAAATGCCTCGCATGTGTATTTAGACACGTAGATCAGCAGCTACTATATAGTTTGAACACCCAATCTACCAATGAATTTTATCTAATTAGTTGTATGAGTTGAGGAAGGGAGAAGAATCTAAAAAAGGATGCTAGTATGTGCCCCTTTTTTATTTATATATCTAGTAATCATTTCTCGACATCTACAACAGGACTTGCCACCATGCGTTTTCGCGTCTGTATTTGCTTTATATTATTTTACTGATTATTTCTGTTATTTGAGTTACTACTACGACTCAGACCCAAAACAGGACTTGCCACCACGCGTACTAGTAGTAAGTACTTGTTTTATTTTGTATTTTAATTCTGTTAATTACTAGTACTACGACGTCCTCAACGACACACGTCACATCTACCAAGACGCGTCTTCGCGTTTTTATATATTGTTTATAATCATTTCTAGTCCACAATACTGTGACAACAGCACCTCCACCTTTTTTTATCACTTGTTTTATTATTATATTTTACTATTTCACTTCTGTTAGTTACCCGTCAGCCTCTGAGTCGCTCAATAGGAAAAAGCAAGGCATAGTAATGCATCATCCCGCCCAGCATGGAATTTGCCGCCGGACATTGATGCCGGACATTTTCCCTGGACCTTCCAATTCCCAAACTTACTGAAAGGTGTAGATGCAATTGGCAATCTTCTTGCCTGCAGCCCTCATACTGAAAAACTATTTGCACATGATTAGCCGGCTACATTTGGAAAATGTGACAACGGCTGGTAATCTACTTGCAGGTGAGGGCTACCGCAGTGACCGCACAGCGTGGCATATACGAGTCCTCAAAGGATTTTTTTTTGTACCGGTAGTGAAATAGGTATATTCTCGTGTACGAACTGTGCTGATGAATATGCAAGCAACTCCACGTCATCAACACGAGCAACATACCAAAACATACTAGAACCTCAACCAACCTCTCTAGGGACAGATGCCGGGTAGTCACCAATAACAGAGAAGCTGTAAAGCTTGCCACCTGAGTTAACTGAGCCTCCTCCTCAATTGAGGCTCGTGTCTTCAATGGCGCCAGTTCCTTATCCCTTTCCAATAATTCAATCTTCTGTGGCTCTTGCTCGCGTTCTGCACTGGCAGGGATCTAGCAGCAATTTCATCGGTTACCGTATTTGCTTCCGATTCAGCAAGACCCATAGTGCCCGTTCTGGTTCGTCCAACACAAGTTCTGGATGAAGGGGAGGGAGATTCGCCAATACCACCTAAACTCGATTCAGAAGAGGAAGCCTCAGGTGGACTTGGGTTCTGTTCCGGAAAATTTGAATCATATCGAGTCCGTTGTTGTTGTGGTTATTGCTGCTGTTGGGGATAACTTCTGTCAAACTCGTTTGATCGTCGATGTTCATCCCTAGGTGATCTAGAAGGTGGAGGCCCCAATGAATCTCCAATACCTCCAACATTATGGCCATCCGTCGGTAAACCAAAAATCCAGCTTGGACTAGTTCGAATCGCTCCGTTAAGGCCAAAAAACGTCCCAGACGACGGGCTAGAGAGGAAAAGTGTCTATGAGACGCGACAGGAGTTTGAAGTCTAGAGAAAAAGAATGTATATAAGTTATGTAGACTGAAGATGGGGGCCATGTCATACCTAAAGGAAATGTGCGTGGTGAGTTTAAAATAAGACAGTCGCGCTGTCGACGGTGTGTGAAATGTAGTCTATGGCGCAACAATGCTTCCCAAGGGAAAAAAAAGTCAGGTCAATGAGTGATGTAGTAATGTGAACGAAACATACCTCTATAGCGCCGTCATTTCCATGAGCGACACAAAGATAAAGCCATTCTCCAGCTTTCATTTCTGGACAAGACGCGCGTGTACCTTCTTGTTCAGTTGTTCAGTTGTGCTTAAAGGATACGAAAGGTCCTGTGCAAGGCGCCTAAAAAAGGTTCATCCATAGTTCCAAAAACGTGGTCCACGTGGAAATACAGCTGCGGGCTCTTTCTCCCAGGCAAAGACACAATGGAATTCACGTTGTACTCTTGCAGTTGAAAAGCACTATCCAGTGATGCGAGCGAACGGTAGGGTTTTGACAGGGTAGAAAGAAGATATTCGCGACCCGCGAATAGGACGATGTAGGTTGGAGAGCGGTGTCGAGTTGAACATACACGTGACTCAAATTACAGGAGATGCCTCAGATCACGGAAGTAACTTAAATTACCGGCTAAAGAATGTATTTTTAGAAAACAGGACCTCACTTGCAATAAGAACGATTCCCTAAAGGGACTCGTAACTTGTTTCTTTCCATGCCTCAAAATCTCTGGAACGAAATCTTCAGTATTCGCATCATGCAAAACTACGTGCGAGCCGCATCATTGGTGTTGGATTTGAGTTGGAAATGTCAAGAAAAGAGTGACTGATGGTCACATCAATCACTGCGCGAAAATCTGGTTTGCAGCTTGACATCTGTAAGGAAGAACGAAGTTGATGTAAGATAGGCACGGAGAACACTACGCTACTATATGTCTACCAAGAACGACATTTGGAAGGAAATATGGAATATTTCACTCGGTTTGGATCCCGACACCGAAGTTAACCCCTTTCTCAATGTTGGTGCTACTTGGGTCTCACATGAGAACAAAGACCGCATAATGTAAATTTTTGTCGATATCAGGGAAACCCTTGACTAACTACTCACTAGTGAATCCGTCGAGGATGATACGAATGCTCTAACTCAAATCAGGAATGAAATATTCGTACTCAGCCTGGGAAGTTCAACTTCAGCTGACTCGCAAGCAATACAAGAGGAACAAGAAGCATCAAAGGGTATGTACCACCAATCCGTCATCCCGTCATGGCATATTAAGCCCAGGAATCACTGAACTGCGTCCAAACAATGCGCTGAAATAGACCGAAGAGTAGTACCCAAGTCTAACGCCACAGCTCTTATCAGAGTCGTCAGACACCACTTGACGACGGAGGATATCAAGAGGCTACAGCCTCTCCGGTGGTTGAATGATGATTTAATCACATTTGGGCTTCGGTATGTACTCACCAGTGTGCTCTGAATGGAAGCATTGGTACTAATGCATTATGCGCTTGAAGCATGATACAGCATAATTTTACCATTCCACATCACATTTCTGCTTTTAGCACGTATTTTCTGGAGAAAATGTGAGCCTAGTACAATGCAATTATGAACTCTTAATCCCTGACTAGGGTTGTGTCAGACGCAGGGACGGACTGGACGCTGTCAGGAAATGGCATGCACGAATTAAAAATCCACGCTCGATTGATATATTGCTTTTTCCCGTTCATATCAATGGGAATCATTGGTACCTTCAGGTTGTCATCATTCATCCTCTTGGACGCTCCACTCTGAAAACGGCTTCTCTTTTTATCCTCGATTCTCTGGGATGCAAGGCAGGTCATAAAATCCATGCTGACGCCATTTTACTCTATCTGCACCGGTATTGGCCTGATATAAAAAATGTAAGCGTTCATTCTTCTAAGGTCAGTTGATACTTCTTTTATGCTGTAAGTACAAAGACATCAATATTTCTTATATAGGTTCCTCAGCAAGACAATACTTCTGATTGTGGGGTATATGTGATTCACTTCTCTAGGGTCCTTTGTATGCGTGATTTGCAAATGAGCCTAAGCGTTTTGGTAAGTAGTCTTGAATTTCTATCTTGAGAATACTCAATCCTGAAACCCTACAGAAGGGTGATAGTCATTTGAGTGCTGAGGATATCTCTATGTATTGGGATATCCGGGAGACCTCAAAGATTCGTTCATGGCTTTTACAATGTGTAGAAGAGTGTGTACCATGATATATTCTGTGGCAATATCAACGTCGTGTAGAAGGAGGAGCTACTAGAAAATTTGGATCCTTATGTGAAAGAAACACATCCAGCATGCGCATCACAGGCATGTGTCCAGGGTCCTGCCCGATCAACCTCTCAGGCTTTTGCTTTGGTATTTCTTAAGAGCAATCGACATTCGGTAAGGCCGTTCTATCTAGACCGGTGACCGTCTGTTATGAAGGTGTCGGAGATGAACCTGTCGATATACAAATATCGATTCTCATATTCAGGCTGGTCACGAGCCTACGTTCTATCTATATAACTCGCTGGGTGAAACATTTTTCGATGGGACACCGGGGTATCCACAAGGATGAGACGGTCGCCGTGGACCGGATGATTGTACAGTCTGACGGCGCGAATCTCAGTTGTGCATAACTCCGGGCGGGGGCTGGAACGCCACCCAGGTTGACCGGCAAGGGTGTCTATGATATTTACTGTGTAAAAATATGGGAATTAATGTATAACGTAGTATAACGCACGTTGCTCTTCCAGATCCAGTGGGACCCATGAACCTGTAACTTAGCAACATATTGGTGGATTGGATATGGGAGAGGCCGTATACGCGATGACTACTAAGTTGAAACGGAAACCACGCTGAACGACACCACAACCTCTCTTCAAATCTCTTAAGTACTTTCCCTGAGTTTCCGGTGCCCCAGGAACGGCGAAATTTCTAAATTGTGAGTGTAAGAAATTACAAATCTCTTGTTCACTGTACACGTAGCATACATTCAAATGTTGACCAAACCAGATTCTTATCCAACTAACAGTGTCCGCTTCAAACCCTTGTACCACAAGCCAAATAGCTTCCGGAGGTATGGGGCGGCATCGGATTCACGATGCTCATAAGTGGGAAATTTTCCGCCGTGTTCTTGGAAACACTTCATGTAATACTCCTCGGCCTCTTGACGCATTGTTTTGGATAAGTTCTATTGATGATATCAAAGGTTGTAAAACAATGTCAAGAAAGAAGAGGATGTACCTTGTTATTGTATTTCTTGAGCAATGTACCGTTTTCGATCTTACGAAGTGGAGGAGGGTTAGCAACGTAGCAAAATTTTTCCACGTTCCCATCCTTCAGCACCATCTCCTGGCCATTGCAAATTATCCATCCAAAAGAAGTTTCATCTGAGATATCATGGGGTACTCGAGGACGTGGCATGTTCGTCATCAGTGGTCATTTGTTGTTTGATTTTATTTTCATCTTCGAGGTCTTCAGAACATTTTCTTTTTCAGGTGTTATGGACGAAGATGCCAATGGCTGAGGTAATCATTGTGATGACTTGCGGAGGGATTCCCAGTTCCATCGTTTTCGATTGCCGGGGTTCCTAATTTCAGGACCTAAGAGCAATGCCTAAGAGGGGATTGTAAGTGTGAATGGCTTGTAGGGTGTTATGATTGAGAAACATACGGCTAGAAGTCATACCAAGCTTACCGTGAGTCCCGAAGTATGCGATATAGGCAACTTCAACTTGCGCGTATTCGAGTCTTTTGTCGATGTCACGTTCACAGACGACCTTTTCGAAAGAACCTCCGAAGGGGCCTTCGGGACCCCACCTCTTCTTAGAAGTTGAGTTGGCGAAATGCACGTGGATAGAAAAAGGTAATGAAGAATGTGTGAGAACAATATATTGGTTTGGAGTCATGGTGAAGGTGTGTTCGTCAGCGTCGAAGCTTGTGACGGTGCCCAGTGACCGTGATGAAGGGATTGGTCTCCATCTCAAGTTCACCTTCGAGAGGGATGAGCTACATGAAATGGATTAAGAAAAGTTTGATAATATAAAGGATGGGGATGTAATTGATGGATGTCTCCTACGAACGCGTAGTCAGAAGGTTGGTAGTCAGGATGGATCACTTGAGCTGAAATAGTGTTAGGGACCGGAGATCCAATCTAGTAAAAGATTTAGATACTGTTATGCAGGATAAAGTTGCAAAAAAGGTACAGTTTGCAATTACGAACACTTTTTGAAATGGGTTTTCAGACATTTTTTGGATCTCTGTTGCCATTTCAGTTGAGGCAAAGAGTCGGAGGAGGCTCATAGTAACGGTGTTGCTTCTGTGAAGCGATGCAAAAATTGGCGTCGAAGGCGACGTGTCGAGGCCCTTTTTGGGGATCGATTGCTCGTGAACAAAATTGCAGGGAAGGGTGATGATTTCGAACTTGAAGAAGAGGCTGGAGCTGTTTGTGCAGTGAAACGGTGACGCCCAACAGAGATGGTAAGGTCCATTCAGCCTAAAAACTTACTCAGCCTCAAGGTCTGCACACACGCGCTGTCATCATTAAATTTTATACAAAACAATGAGGCGCCTGTCGCCATCGTCGCAATAACATCATCACCATCCAGGGACCGACATATTCCTTCGCATTGATAATCGTGTGGTTCGATGGGGACAGACTCGCACTGAGACAAAATTTTGTGTACTAGCACTCTTCCAGGCCCTGTAGTGTAGACTACATGAGACGAGGAGACATTTAAAGCAGCGGATGGAGGTTGCATTTAATTATATGAATATTCGATAGATTATGCGCGGATAGAATAGTAACGAAGGTGAATTTTTTCCATTTCATGATTATGTGACGCGCTCATTAATTGGCGCGTAGTGTTTGTTTGGCCATTCACGTGATGTTCAAAAGTTCACTATAATGCCACACTGGGTGCACCTGGGTTCATGAATAAAATCGGGATTATTTAAAATTTCTTTCTATTTACAGCCGTTTGCAAAAAGGTTGACAGTAACGTGAGCTGTGGGAAAGAAAAGATGATGTGACCTTATATTAGGGTTACGCTTTTTACTGGTGCGGGCATGTGCATTTATGTCTTCTGAGCCTTCGGAAACATGTTTCTCAAATTAGCATCCTTCTTGACATTTTTTAAAAGACATCTTAGTTCAATTTAAGTAGATATATGCGTGAAAAATACATTTGACTTATTTTTCTGAATCTTTCTTCACTTTTCAGGAATTGTAAGTCTGTAACTACTAGGACATGGACATCTTCGCATAATCCGAGTCCTCATTGCTGTCCTCGTTGACACCAGCTTCAATTCATTGACGGCATTGTACTAGAATGGTGCAGAAACCACTAAAAACGCTGAAACTGAGTTAACCCTAATCTAAGGTCACGTCATCTTTTCTTTCCCACAGCTCACGTTACTGTCAACCTTTTTGCAAACCGCTGTAAACCTATTTTTTTTTCATTTTTTGTTAATGATTGTTAGTAGTCACATGATGACATGAATTTCATAAACAGAATATTCTTATTTTTTTATATGAAGTTGATGTGGTGGAATAGCATACCAGAAGTGGCTGAAATATATGGGATGTTTTTTCACCTGTGACTTGGACTCAATGATACAAATTTCAAAGCACTTAAAGTATGAATTTAGTATACAGTGTAATATTCTTTATTTATTTTTTTCACTTTCTCAGTGCTTTGGGGTTTCTATATTCATTTTTTCGAAGCAATTCTGTTCTAAGGTACAACTCCAATTTTTTTTGAGTACTACTGAGAAAATTAAAAAAACCCCTGCACATCGTAATTATGAACGAGAGATGGTGACATATTATTATTAGCCTCATTGTTATCTAAAATGATTGTTAGTGAATGAAATCAAATCAAATCAAAAAAAACTTATGGCCTTGATCCATATGGATTGTCGTCCAGTGGTGGTCACTAGTGGCTACCATTTTTAAATGATAAATCTAAGGCACTGCCTGCCAAAAAAATTGAATGTTACCTATGTTTTTAATGAATTGAATTTTTAGCCAAATATGATAAATTATGAATCATTCCTGCCACAAAATTAAATCATTTTTGCCTGGGAAATAAATCATCTCTGCCACAAAATTAAATCATTCCTCACACAAAATTAAATCATTCCTACCACAAAACAAATCATTCCTGCCACTAAATTAAATCATTCCTGCCTGGGAAATAAATCATTCCAGCCTGAGAAATAAATCATTCCTGCCACAAAAATAAATCATTCCAGCCTGGGAAATAAATCATTCCTGCCACGAAAATAAATCATTTCTGCCTGGGAAATAAATCATTCCTGCCACAAAATTAAATCATTCATGCCACAAAATTAAATCATTCCTGCCACAAAATTAAATCAATCCTGCCTAGGAAATAAATCATTTTTGCCACGAAATTAAATCAATCCTGCCTGGGAAATAAATCATTCCTGCCACAAAACAAATCATTCCTGCCATGAAAATAAATCATTCCAGCCTGGGAAATAAATCATTCCAGCCACAAAATTAAATCATTCCTGCCATGAAATTAAATCATTCCAGCCACGAAAATAAATCATTTCTGCCTGAAGAATAAATCATTCCTGCCACAAAATTAAATCATTCCTGCAACGAAAATAATCATTCCTGCCACGAAAATAAATCATTACTGCCTTGGGAATAAATCATTCCAGCCTGGGAAATAAATCTTTCCTGCCACAAAATTAAATCAATCCTGCCTGAGAAATAAATCATTCCTGCCACAAAATTGAATCATTCCTGCCACAAAAATAAATCAATCCTGCCACAAAAATAAATCATTCCTGCCTTGGAAATAAATCATTCCTGCCACAAAATTAAATCATTCCTGCCACGGAAATAAATCATTCCAGCCTGGGAAATAATCATTTCTGCCACAAAATTAAATCATTCCTGCCTGGGAAATAAATCATTCCTGCCACAAAAATAAATCAATCCTGCCACAAAAATAAATCATTCCTGCCTTGGAAATAAATCATTCCTACCACAAAATTAAATAATTCCTGCA
>Ga0193692_1000065_pt1 | contig 29148 bp, 18 predicted proteins | sample L3a1metaG_FD_144917 | JGI IMG/M metagenome (GOLD analysis project Ga0193692, IMG submission 144917) | Soil microbial communities from a riparian zone of the East river system, Colorado, United States - L3a1 | ecosystem: Environmental > Terrestrial > Soil > Riparian zone | place: USA: East River... | reverse complement strand
CGAAAATGATGAACTTATCCGCCTTACCATCGCCATTGGTGTCCTCGCAAATCTTGATGTCCGCCTTGCCTGGTTCCTCTTCCCCAACGAGACCGTGGGGATAATCACGCGCTTCAACGACCCACGCGCGCCCGCGCTCGTCCCACGCAATGTAGATCGGCTTCACGATGTCGGGTTCCGCGGCGAAAAGTTGGAGATCAAAATCGGCAGGCACCTGCGTGTAGCGCATGCTGTCCTTCGGGGCGAGAGGAGCCTGAAACTTAACGGGCTCCGGCCGGTGCTCGTAATTTGGCACCTCACCCTCCAGCCTCTGCAATGGAGGACGCGAAGCAACGGAAGCTTCCCAATCCGACCTGGCCTTCCTGCTAATCGCACCCAGGACAGCTTCGCGCAAAACAGCATCGGTCGGGCGTTCCGTATATTTAATCAACGCATTACGAGCGTTCTTGAACTCCTCAAGCATCTTCTGTTGGGCCGCGCCGACCTCGGTATCGGCCGTCACCTGGACCACAGCATCGAAATGACCCAGATATTTTTCAGTGAGATTGGTGAAGTTGGAGAGATGATCGAAGTAGATCGCTTCGCCCGCCAAAGTTTGCCCCGGGAGATAAACGTAGTTCGTGCGCGGGCCGCCAAAACCTCCACCAAAACCGCGCCCCCCTCCGCCGACGCCGACCTGGCCGAGATAAAGAACATGCAGAGGACGATCCGGCGCTTCCGCTGCGAACGAGTTGAGGGCCATCAGCGCTCCCGCCAAAAGAATTGTAAGTCGTTTCAGGTTTTTCATGTGAGACTCAGCACCATTCATTACCGCAGCTCCATCGATGGACACTGCCATTTGAGATTTGCCCGTGCTTCGCGCGCTGAATGTGGTGACATGCCGTTCGCCAGTACTTCCGGCAAGCCGCGCTTTTTGGACATAAAATTTTTCTATTCCAGGCCTGCACGGTGAATCACGCCAGGGATAATTGCTGAACTGAAGCCGCGCCGCACTCATAAATGCGAGCTGTGATCGAATGCAAATTTGAGGAGGCTGTGCGTCCCATGCAGATTTAGCTTGTGGCAGATGTTCTGGCGATGGTTGTCAACCGTGCGCACGCTCAGGTTCAGGGAATTAGCGATCTCCTTGCTCGTGTAGTCCTGGCCGACGAGTTTCAGGATGCGCCGTTCGGAAGGCGTCAGTGTTTCGATCTGCGGTTTGCTCAAGAGCAGTTGCTGGACACGGTGGCTCCGCTGTTGCCCGGCATCCCACAGGACGGAACTAAAAAATGTTTCGCCACGCGCTACTTTTTCCAACGCGGCGAGGACATCGTTCGCCGCATTTTCTTTAACCACATAGGCGAGCGCGCCGAGGTCGAGGGCGGCGTTGAACATGTCTTCTTCCTTGAACATCGTGAGGATGATGGCCTTCACCGGGAATGGCAGTTGGCGAAGCTCGCGCAGCATTTCCAGTCCGTTTAGTCGCGGCATGTCGATATCCACGATCGCGATCTGGGGTTTTAGACCAGTCACCAGGCGCATGGCCTCCTGGCCGTCAGACGCTTCGCCGACGATTTGGAAGCGCGGGTTCTCCGCAATAGCGTCGCGCACGCCACGGCGCAGGAGCGGATGATCATCCACGATCAGTATGGAGACTTGCTGCGGCATGGTGATGAACGGGAATTTCAACAGTTAGGCTCGTGCCTCGACCCGGCCGGGAATCAATCGTTAACTGGCCTCCGAGAATGCGTGCACGCTCGGCTAGTCCGCTGAGGCCGTAACCAAGAGCATTCGAGTGCGACGAGCGCATTCCTGCGACGTCAAAGCCGCACCCATTGTCCCTGACCGAGATCGAAACAATGTTGATCAACTCATCGTTTGTTCGCTTTTTGATGACTACGGCGGCTTCGGTCGCGCCGGAATGTTTAAGCACGTTGTTAATCGCCTCCTGCACGATGCGGTAAACGTGGATTTCGGAGTCGTTGTCGAAAATGCCATCGACATCCTCGACTCGGCTCGCAAAAAGAATCGCGCTGTTAGCTGAAGCGCGGCTGACGGTGGCACGCATCGCCTGAGTCAGGCCAAGACGGTTTAACTGGTAAGGCCGCAGCCCGTGCGTGATCTGGCGGACTTCTTCGAGGGCCTGGGACGTCGCGCCTGATATTTCGCCGAGGCGTTCGCGCAACATGGTTTCGTCGGGAGCGCGTTGCATCGCGAGCAGCGTCTGGTTTTTGATCACCAGGAGGATTTGTCCAAGGCTGTCGTGGAGATTCGCCGCGATGCGGCGGCGTTCGTCTTCGAGCCGTTTCAAAATCTGTTCTGACGCGGCAAGCTGTCCCGCCTTCTGCCGCTCCAGGCGCCGGCGCAGCAAGTGAATCCAGAGCAATGCAGCGCTCAAGACGGCCAGCAGCGTACCGATCAACACGGCAGTGCGCTGCCACGTCCACCATGGTGGGCCGCTCAACACCTTCACGTCGGCCGGACTCCGCAACCAGATGTTGAGTGAGCCAAGCGCGGCCATTTCCTCTGCTGTCATTCCCTCGGGCAAGGCCCCGCTGTGGCTGTCGCACACGCCCGTGATTCCGAGCCGGCTGCCGCGAACCATCGCGGCCAGCGGCCCGTGACTGGCCGGCAGCGTTGAGGTAAATATGCGTTCCCGGTCGCGGAGTTCGAGGATGTGGCTGTGACCGACCGTCCGTTGACCGAGCAAGTCGGCTTCGATCCGTACAAGGCCGCCGTTCTGGCGGACATGTAGCGTGTCGCTAAGATCCAGCTTCGCCGGTTCCAGCCGGTGGATGCTCGTAGCCGAGCGCATCAGAATGTCCCCCAAGGTTCGCGTATCGCCCGCCAAGGTAAAGCCGATGACCTCCACTAAATCGCCGACGTTGACCTGCGGAGTTCCTAACGTCCGCACGCGAGCGCCGCCCGTTGCGTCCTGGAGGAAGAAGGATTCGGCGTGGCGCAACGTCACCTGGCCAATGAGCCTCACGCGGTGGAGCGACGAAGGATCGTCCGTTTCATGGCCCAAGTCCGCAATGACACGAAGAGGAATGGCGAACGGATTTGGGGGCGCCGGCTCGGCAACTTCCACAAAATCGCGCGAAGGCACCAGCAAAATTGGGTGGTCGAACAGGCTCAATGAGAGCACACCTCTTACGCGCAACCTGGCGTCCACATAACAGCCCGGGTCGTGAGTCGAGCCGCCGATCCAGACGGAAACCGGTCCCTTCGATCCCATGACCGAGAGCGTGCCGTTCGACTGGACTGAGCGTACGACGCCTTCGAATTCGCTCCACTTGCCGTCCCGATCGTGTGGGATCGGAAAATGGATTGGCTCGGCGACCGGCGCTGGCAGCGACCGCCAGCCAAGTTCTTTGATCACCATTGGCGCCATCGTGGGTAGAGATTTGCCCGCCTCAAGCGTGCCTCCGAGATCAACCCACTGGCCAACCTGCAACTGGTTCATAGGCTGGCATTCTTTCAGCGAAATAAAAATCGCGGCGCTGCCTTCCTGGACGAACAGGCAATCTTTGCCAAAAACGCGCTCACTGAACGTGACCAGTCCGCGCGTGCCGTAAAATCCTTGCAGGGGTTGCGCGGGGCGGCTGGCATTGCTCAGCGCCTGAGTCGCAGACACACGCGGTGCATCGCGTTTTGCTGTCTCGATGATCGAAATGCCGTTCGTTGTCGTTATCCAAATCCAGCCCGGCACCCATGTTCCATTTTCATCGAAGACTCCCTCGCATACGCCGCGGATGCGCACGGGAACGTTACGGGTGAGGCCCGAAAGTGCCGGCTGGCCGGGCACGGTTCGGAGTTGCACCTGATCTTTGTTCCCGGCGATTTCTAAAAATGCATTATTGCCATTCTCTCCAACGAACGTGACCACGCCCGCCGCTTCCACCCAGTGATAGTTGTTAGCGGCCATCCAGTGCGGCTCAAACGAAACCGGGACAGGTTTCGGCAATGCTGCCGGTTCACGCCGGAGCACATGAAGTTGATCGAACCTCAATGCGGATTCAAACGACACTGGCGTGTGAAGCCCAGCGACCTCGCCTGCTGTGAAGTTCGTCCAGTACTCCCGCAGAATGCCGTTGGTTGCGACGAGATCCGCGCGGCAGCCAGGATTCCACGGCATGAGATGGCTGCCGGGGATGACGGATTGCGTGATATTCGGTCCTTGCCAGGCGACGGCGAGATTGTCTCCACCCGCTGTCTGTTCCTGAAGAGCTTCAATGTAATAGCTCCGGCCGGCGTTCAACCAGATCGATTCAGAGCGTTGTGAAGCGAACTTCGACCATTCACGGGGCGCAACCCAGGCGTAACGCGGCAGGAATGCGATCTTTTTGGCGTTCGATTGATCGCCGTCGAGACTGAGCCATAGCTCCGACGAATTGTCGCTGGCGATCCAAAACGTGTATTGGCCGCTGGCTGGTGGTCGCAGCCAACCACGCATGCGTGTCAGAAAATATCTTCCCCAATTGCTCGGCGCTTCGAACTGCTGCCGCACGTCCCAGCCCGAAGGTCGGTGCGGATAGTCAGGAAACCGCGCGTCCACGGGGAAACAATTTGAGGCCACTACTGAAATCATTTCTCCGACTGCGAGATGGTGATTCTCCGCCGGGAGGTGCAACGCGATCGCATCCGTACTGTCCTGAACCACCACCAGATGCTTATTCGTGTCCACGAGCGTTACGACGGCGCTCAGTTCAAACGCGCATCCTTTGAGGAATTCTTCGCCGGAGAGACCACGGAACTGAACGACGTTGGTGACGATGTGGGCCGGACCGGCGGGGTGCTCAGCCGCGGCGAGGAACGGTTTGCACACGCCGACCCCGAGTGTGCCAGCCAGTAAACAGAACAGGCCTCCAAATGGCACCCGCACTTTTATTTTCATGCGCAACGTATTCCCACGATCTGCCAAATCACAGCCGCGCGCTCCATGAGCAAAGGGGTGTAGTGAAGGCGCCATTTTCAACAGTTCCGCCCGTTAATCAAGCGCAAGGTGAGCCGCGCGGCTGAGTATTCATACTCATTTCCTGAGCATGGCTACTCATTCCCAACGCCGCTGCCGAGAAGCTAACGTCCCTGCTGTTCCCAGATGAACCGTGATCCAGCCAGATTCAAACGGAATAGCAATTTCTCCTCGAAACCAGCAACGAAGCACAAATAACCAAACAAAGGGAAAAAATGAAACTGATGCGAAACAAGCTCTGCGCTGCCGCGGTTGCGGTGGCCGCCGTACTCACGACAAACGCCCAGGCGTATCAAGGCAGCACCACTCCCAAGCTGCACGTCTCCGGGCGTTTTCTTCAGGATACCAGCAACAAAAGCGTGGTTCTCCACGGCTACATGCAGCCTACGGCGAGCTTTTTCAACGGGGGCAGATATAGCGATCCCACCGACTGGAACAATACAGCCAACGTCGCGGGCATGTTGAACTATTTGAAGGACGCGGCGACCCTGATGAGCGACACAACTCCAAAATATGGCCAAAGCCACGGTTGGTATTCCACGTTCGTGCGGGTCAATACCGATTCGATCGGCGGCTGGACCAGCCAGGGTGGGTTGGTCAACTCCAGCCAATTCAACGGCTGGATCCAGAACTTCGTCGTGCCGTTCGCCAACCATCTCAGGACGCGTGGCATGTACCTGGTGCTTAGCGCGACGGGTCCGATTAACACACCCAATAACGGCACCCATAACGCGGGTGTAACAGAACAGCAGCGCCTGATCACTTTCTGGCAGACCGTTGCCAATGCTGCGGGCGTCAAGAGCGTGGACAACATTATGTTCGAACTCATGAACGAGCCCGTTGATGTCGAATCCTCCCCGGGCAACGGCAACTGGGGCAACCACCAGAGCATTTACTTCCAGGCCTTCAAAAATTGGACTCAGCCCATCATCAACGCGATTCGGAATACCGGGGCCGACAACGTGATCTGGGTCCCCACGCTGGAGTGGCAGGGTTCGCCCTATCAATGGGCGCAATTTCCCTTCAGTGGCTCAAATGTCGGTGTTGCGTGTCATTACTATCCGGCGTATGGCGGCGTGTTCGACAATCAGACTGCGGTGCAAAACCTCTGGAACTCGCAGTACAAGCCCGCCGCGGACCTGTGGCCGATGATCATCACGGAAAATTTCTGGACTCCGATGCCAAGCGGCAACCTGGTCAATGGAACCACGGCAGGTTACGGCAATGCGCTCAAGAACGCGATCGATACCCAGGGTAACGTCTCCTACATCGTCGGTTTTCTCAGCGACCTTCTCGACAATCTGAACAGTGGACCTCCGGCGAATTGTCCCCTGAGTACGAAGGAAGGCGCGCAAGCCTATTTCAGGTGGCAGCACGGCTATGTTGGCGGCGCTCCTACAGGCTCCGCCGGAATCGTGGCCAACGGCACTTACAAAATCATCGCGCGGCACAGCGGCAAGGCGCTGGACGCCTTCGGCCAGGGAACTACCAACGGCACCCAAATTATCCAGTGGACTTACAACGGTGGAAGCAATCAGAGGTGGACGGTGACTCACCGAGGCGGCGGCCAATACAGCATCATTGGTGTGCAGAGCGGGCGGTGCGTCGAGGTCGGCGGCTGGGCCACAGCCAACGGCAGCAAGGTGCAATTGTGGGATTACTTGAGTGGCACCAACCAGAAATTCTACCTCGGCCCCACCACCAGCGGCTATTACCGGCTTCAGCCGACTCACTTGAACGCGGCGGGCTCCTGTCTGGACGTTAGCGGCGTTTCGACGGCTGACGGCGCGCTTGTCCAGTTGTGGCAGTGGCTCGACGGCAACAACCAGCAGTGGACGTTTCAGGCGCCTTGAGCCGGAAAAACAATACCAAAGCGGCAGCGAGCTTGTTCTCGCTGCCGCACCCGTACTCAGAATCATGCAGCAAACCCAATCACTAAAGGTCCTTATGAGAGTGTTCGTGCTCGCGATTTGGGCAGCAGTAGCCACACAAACCAATGCGTCAACGAACACCCTCGATGCCCTTATCGAAAAAGCGCGTACTGAAAAACAAATCGACCGGCGTCTGCACGCGCTCGCGAACATAACAAAGGACCTTCCACTCGCGGACATTCCCGACGCGCTCAAAGCCGCGGACAATCTGAAGTCCTTGCGTGAACGATTGGCTTTCCGGGATTCGGCCCTGAAACGCTGGGGTGAACTGGCTCCCGCGAGAGCGTTCGCCCATGTCTCGCAAATGCCCGAAGGCCTTTCGAAGGTCGAGGCCATTCGCAGCGTTGCGTCCGCCTACGCCCGCACAAACAGTTCCGCTGCCGCCCTCGCCGCGTTGAGGTTGAAACCCAGCCGCGCACGTACTGAGGCCGTCTCGCTCATTTCCGAAGCGTGGGCGAGAAACAACGCGAAGGACGCATTGAAATGGGCCAGCAAATTACCCGATGGCCCTCTCAAAGAAACCGCACTGCGCAGCATCTACTTCGTCTGGGTGCATTCCGATCCGGTGGCCGCTTCCACCACCGTGCAGAAGCTGCCCTCGGGCGACACCAAGAACGCTCTGCTGATCAACGTCGCTCAAAGCTGGGCTGTGACTGATCCCCAGTGCGCGATGAAATGGGCCCAAACACTCCCCGTCGAGGCGGAAAAAGATCTGGCGGTTGTGATCGCGACCGAATCGTGGGCCGATTCTGATGCGCGCGCCGCGGTTGAATTCGCTTCAAAACTTAATCCCTCCGAGTTACGCCAGCGCGCGGTGCTCGTCGCCATCGAACGTTGGGCGACAGAGGACCCCCAGCAGGCGTTTGAGAAGGTTGCGAAGTCAGCCGACCTCCTGCTCAAAGAACAGGGCATCGCTCGCGTGCTGAATTTCTGCGTCCCCGTGTGCCCCGACGCCGCAAAGCAGTGGGTGGAGCAGCTTCCCTCCGGTTCGATTCGCGAGAGCGCGATTGGAACTTACGTCGAAGCCGCAAGTATGTGGCATCCCGAAGCTGCGGCTCGCCTGGCGCTCAAGACCGCCGATGTCGTCGCGCGGCAGCAAAGAGTCGAACACTGTTTTCGTTTGTGGCTGACGTGCGATCCTGAATCGGCTAGAGAATGGCTCAAGGAAGCGAATTTGGCGGAGGAACAAAAGCGCAGCTTGCTTTCCCAAAACCCTTCTCAGGAATTTTAGAACACCTCCGAAGGCCGGTCTTCCCATGAGGATCAATTTGAAAAAAGCTATTTTCATCGGCTGCCTCTTCAGCCTGGTGCTGATTGGCTTTCGCATTTCGAATCGCGCTCCCATTTTGTCGGAACCGGGCACGCTCGAAGAGCCGGCTCCTGCGGCGCCAGCGACAAAGACCGAGTCCGCCGTAGAAACCGATCTACGTTGGCGATTGGCGGGCCCACCTTCCGAGCCGGATCCAATAACCGGCGCGCTCATAGAGTTGCCGGAAGATCCTGACGAGCTCCGCGAATGGGTCCGGCAGAACCCGGCGGAGGCATTGGCGTGGCTGCGAAGCGCGGCTGCCGGTGAAGCACGCGATATCGTTGTGGAAATCGTCTGCGCGCGTGTGGCCGAATCCAATCCGGCGGAGGCTGTTTCGCTGGCCGAGCGCTACTCCGGCGGATGCAGCAATCTTTTGGAAAACCTGGTTCACCAATGGGCCGAGCAGAATGAACCGGCGGCAAGAGCGTATGCCATCAACAAACCCGCTGGCGAAGAACGTGACCGTCTGCTCGGCCGGGTGGCATTGACCCGGTCAAAAGACAATCCCGCCGAGGCGGCGAGGCTGGTCGTCGAATGGATTTCGCCAGGACAACTTCAGAATGAAGCCGCCATCAGCGTGCTCCACCAATGGGCATTGCGCGATCCGAACGCCGCGCAGGCATGGGCGCAGTTGTTTCCGAATGAGGGCCTTCGCAACCGCGCCCTCGCGGAAGTAGCAAACATTTCGTCACCACGGCCACAGGAATGAATGCCAAGGATTGCCGGTTTTTGAATGGGATTATTAGTGCGTGGTCGGTTTGAAGATCAGTTGGGAGAAATTGTAGAGCCCGTTCTTCCAATGGTCGAAATCGTGCCCGTGTTCATCCACGTGCCAGATATGCGGGACGTTTTTCTCTTTCAAGTAAGCGTGGACGCGCTGGCTGATACGAATCAGGCCGTCTTTGTTGCCGCCCGAGAGATAGAGTAGTTTCAACTGCTTCGCGGCTTTTTCCGGATCGGGCACGAGTTCCGCCGCCGGCTTGGTGTTTGGCGCGGAGGAGAAACCGCCGATCCACGCAAACGTATCAAGGTTCGCCAAGCCGATGTTCAAAGACTGTCCGCCGCCCATGGAAAGTCCGGCGAGCGCGCGGCTCTCGCGATCCGACTTCACTGAATAGTGCGACTCCATGAAGGGAATGATGTCTTTGATGAGGTCGTCCTCGAACGGCTTTCCCCAAGTACCGAACCCGCCTGCGCGCCCACCGCCCGGGCCTCCCCCGCCAAAGCCTCCCCCGGCGGTATTGGTGGTCGCGTTGCCGTTTGGCAGAACAATGATCATCGGCTCGATCTTTTTATCTGCGATTAGATTGTCGACGATCACGTGAGGCACGCCGCCCTTGGCCCATTCTTCGCGCTCATTGCCGCCGATGCCGTGGAGCAAATAGAGCACGGGATACTTCCTGTCCGTGGAATAACCGGGAGGAGTGTAAACTTGCATCCAGCGCTTTGCGCCCACGGTCCTGGAGTCGTAATCAACCCGTTTGAGTTCGCCGTGTTCAATTCCCTCGCGCGCTTTGTCGAAACCTTCCGGCGGATTTGGAAAGGCCGGCTTATCGTCAGGGTTCAATTCGATCGGTCCGCCGAACCCACCGAATCCGCCGCGACCACCACGTTGGCCGCCTTCCGCGCGCTGGCCGGAGGGAGCCGGAGCCTCAGCGCTGCCTTCGCGTTTGGCCGTGGCTTCCGAAGAACCAAAATCGCCGACCTTGCGCGTGAACTTGATCTCGTTAGCCGAAATTTTACCGGTGTAAACAATCCGAATGTCGTTGTCCTGAATCTTCAACGGCTCGACAAACGTCAGCGTGTCACCTTCGACTTTGCCTTCCTTCAACTCGGCTTCGCGTTTCTCGCCGTCCCGCTCAACGTTGGCTTTGCCGGTCACGCTCGTGCCGTCCTGCTTAAGCGTGAAGGTGTACTTCTGTAAACCGCGCTGGGTGTTGAAGTCCGCTTTCCATCTGCCGGTGACATCCGCCGCGACAGCGGAAAGTGAAGCGACGGCGAGGGCCATGAGTATGAGATGAGTTTTCATGTTCGCAGGTTCTAAGTTTCGAGCCAGTTCGTTTCAATCCTTGAACAACAGTGGGGCGAACTCGTGCAGGCTGCGGCGCCATGATTGCCACTCGTGCGCGGTGTTGGGCGATTCGTAGAAGACGCTGTTGATTCCCGCTTCTTTGAGAGCCGCGACGTTCACTTTGGGATCGCCTCCGAAGCCTCGACCGCCGACACGGTTGGTGCCGAGTTCACGGCTGCCGTAGCTCACAAACACGAGCTTCACCTTCTCTTTAAAGGCCGGCATGTCGGTGAGGTTCGTAACGGCGATGCTGCCGCCGCTGAACACGCCGATGTGCGAAAACGTGTCGAGGTGAGCGAGGGTGATTGTCCGGGTTTGCATACCGCCCATGGAGAGGCCGGCCATAGCGCGATGAGGCTGATCAGCGATGGTGCGATAGTTCGCGTCGACGAATGGAATGAAATCTCCCAGGAGCGCCTTCTCGAAAGCGCTGAAATTAAAGTTGCCCCTCGGAGGTCCTCCAGCCGCGCTGTTCGTCGACCCAGCAGCAGCCGGCGCCGCATTCGTTCGGCGAGGACCGCCAGCAAATGGATTGCCGCCGAACTCCATCGCGATGATGAATGGCTTCGCTTTTCCCTCGGCGATCAAGTTGTCCAGGATCAAACCGGCGTGGCCTTGACGGCCCCAGCCGGTTTCATCTTCGCCCGCGCCATGCTGTAAATAGAGCACCGGGTAACGCTTGCTCGTATCTTTGTCGTAATCGGGCGGCGTGTAAACAAACGCATGGCGGTTCGTGTTGCTGGACTTCGCCCAATAGTAAAGCTCGCGAAGTTGGCCGTGTGGAACGTTTTTAAGCGCGTAGAACTCCGCGTCATGGGCAGGCACTTCGACCGCGCTCCCCCAGCGACCGGAACCGTAGAAGTAGTGACTGTTCGGATCAGGCACCTCGGCGCCGTCGATATTAAGCATGTAATAATGAAACCCCTCATCAAGGGGCCGCGTGTAGCCGGTCCATGCGCCATCCTCATCTTTCGTGAAGGTGCTGCTATCCCTGAAACTGACGCCAACGCTTTGGGCTTTGGGCGCGATGATGCGGAACTTCACGCGCCCCTCGGAGTTCACCTGCGGATATTGTTTGCCTGCCTGATTGGATGGGGCGGGTTTCCAATCATTAGCGGGCTGTTTGTCTTCGGCCGCGCAAAGGTGGCCACATAGAATCGAAGCGAAAGCAACGAGCGATAATTTTGTTTTCATGTTGATCGGTCGAACGATTGTTGAGTTTTAATTCCGAGTTTGCACGAGCGGATCAGGTTGCGGCTTGCCTGCAGAATAGAGCGCGCGAATTTCGTCGGCGTTGAACGCCCGGCTGAACAACCAAAATTCATCCATTGCGCCGCTGAAATTTCGGATGAGGGTCGGATCGTTGTCCCGGAAACCGCTCGCGTTCCAGTTGCCCAACTCCGCCGCGCCGATGCGAAACGGCGGGCTTAGCTTCAATGTCTTCTCGCAAACCGGGACTCCGTTCATGTAATGCACCACACGTTTGGCTCGTCCATCCAGGACGGCGGCAAGATGTATCCACATCCCATATTGATCGAGCGTGAGCACAGAAGGGCTGGCCACAATCTGCACGGCCCCGGGACCTGCGCCCAGCGCGGTCAGTCCGAGCACGCCATCCTTGCGGATGAGCCAGTGCAGCGTGCCTGCTTCGAAGCCATCGCACATCAAGAGCGAGTTGAATTGTCTATCGAGTCCCTGCACGCGAACCCAGGCCGCGACTGTCAGCGACTCGAATTCACCCGGCACGCTCAGCCGCACACGGTCGTTTACGTTCCGAAACTCCAAAGCGTGTTTGTCCGGCCAGCGCCCTTCGGTCCATTGACAGCCAACGACCGTGGCGTCGGCCACCGCGCTTTTCCTCCCGCTCGCGTTGGGCAGTCGCCAGTCTGAGGGATCTCCTTGCTCGAAATCGAAATGCACGAGAAGCGATGCATCCTGATTGCATTGCCGGCTAACGGTGCGCCAATGGTCGTAACGCAGCGACTGAGCAACGGAGGACTTCGCTTGCAAATCGAACAACGATGCGAACGCACTCGGAGCAGCAGCGATGAGTTTCGGTGGACCTGAACTCTCCACCACCGCTCCCGCGTTTTCTTTCAAGCTCTGTTTACCTGTTCCTGCAATCGGTTCGAATTCCACGCTGCCCTTGAAGACGTGCAGTTCCGTCCGGCGCGCCTTCACATCAAGCCCGAACGCCGTGCCTAAATCCGTCACGTTCATCTGCGGAGTCTCGACGCGAAAACCGTGCGCCTGTGCCGGAACTTCCGCGGTGAGTCTTCCCCCGCGGCAGGAAGCCTCCGTTGCTGAAATGAGTTGAAGTTCGGCTGGCCCTTCAATCACGACACGCGCACCGCTATAGAAAACGATTTGGGCCAGGCCTGATTTGAGCCGGAGCGAGCCCGGCTCCAGCGGCGCACCCAATCGCGGAGCTTCGCCGCCTTGATTCCACTGGGCATCCACGACACGATTCAACATCGCGATCGCCTTGCTCGTGGTTCCCCTGCGTTCGCGTGGATGTGCAAGCCTCAGCGTCCACCATCCGCCCGCCAGCAATGCAACGCACGCAGCCAGCGCAAGAATCCAATGCACTGCTCGACTGGGGGTGCGCCGCGAACGTTGAAGCGGCAGAATATTTTCGGGTGACAGCAGTTTATTTTCGTTCGTCTGAGCGAAAAGGTCAGGCTCCGAAGCGAGCCGTGAATGCAGTTCGAGACGCAAAACGTATTCATCGCGAGCAACAGCGTCACTGCGCAGCAGTTCGTTCAGCGCCCGCGCCTGGTCATCGGAAAATGAACCGTGACAGACAGCGGCCACGGCCTCCTCAAATTCACGCGATGGAAACGCGATCTTCATTGCGCGACTCCTTTGGCCGCATTTTCAACGCAAGTTTGGAGCGCCTCTCGAATCCGCTGAAGTGTTTTGTAGGTCGCGGCGACTGTGCGACCCGAATGCTCCGCCACTTTTTCGATGCCGTCGCGGCGATAATAGTAGCCTTCGACAATAGAGCGTTGCTGTTCGGGAAGCTTGCTCAAGCAGCCCTCGAGGTGTTTAAGCCGTGTCTCGATCTCCGGCCACAACTCCTCGCGTCGTTGCGCCAATTCCTCGGCGAGTCCTGCTGCGAGCAACATCTGCCAGCGCTGCCGTCGTTCAATCCATTGCTTTGTTTTGTTCAGCGCAAATCGGCAAGCCCACGGCGTGAACGGCTGGCTTGAATCGTAGGCATCGAATTTTTCCCAAAGGGCCAGGGCGGTTTGCTGCACAATGTCTTCCGCGTCCGCCACATTCGGCACCAACGCGGCCACATAACGAAAAATCTCCCGCTCGCTGCGCAGGAACAGCGACAGGAATCGCTGCTGCGCGGCTGATTGATCCTCGGATGGGCGTTTGGAATCGGACGACATTCGCTTGCTGTACAATACTTCCGGCCAGGCACCGGTTTTGGACAAACAATTTTAGACCCTTTTCGGCAGCCGGTCACTCCTGCAATGCGCTGCGCCGACCAGCAGACCTTCGCTGATGCCGATCGCAATCCCTTCACCTGCAACCTCAGCTCCGACCTTTCCCTCCATTTTCCGCGGCTCGAAGTTTTTGAGAAGCCCCTGAATACTAAAGCGTAGCGCTAAAATATTCGACGATATCCGTTGATGTCTTGCAATGTTGGTTGGATATCTTCAGCGCGGTTTAAGCTGCCGCCCAGCTTCGCTTTCAACTTTCCATCGATCGAAAACGCCGAGACTTCGAACCTGGCGTCTGCATCGTCTGTAGAAACCATCTCCACGCCGAAACAGATCTGGTTTACGGTCGATGTGCTGGAGAGCCAGCCCCTGGCTATCGTCCACTTCATCATGTCGAGCAGGTTCACCGTGCCCGACGTGAAGTTCGTTCTCGCAACGAAAGCGATGAATCCGCTGCTGGAACGCTTGTAGACCTTATAAGCCTGGTTACCGAACGTCACGTCCTGCACATATTTCCCGCCCGGCACCTGCTTGAAATTCTCATTCCAAATCATGATCTCCGTGCAGCCGGGCCTGGCGATGCCGTTGATCCAAATGTCATAGGCGACGTTATAGATGCCAACATGCGGACTGGTTTCGGCAAAGGTGCTGGTCAGCGAGTCAAATGATTCTATCGCCACGCTTCGATAATCCCGATGCACATTCGGATAGGTCTTCACGGCGCCGTCGCCGGTCTTATTGTTCATCCTGGTGACAACATGCCAGTTGGCATGGGACGAGGCGTAAAGGGTCGACGTGCATGGATTGTACTTTTTGCTGTTCCACATGTTGTTGTGGACGTAGTAGCCGGCTTCGGACCAGCCACCGTTTGGATCCGAAGTCACGAACTCGGAATTGGCAGCAGAGGTCGCGAAACAAGCGGAGAATACCAGCGCGGCGATCTTCATAGATTCCTCAAACTAACAACTCTATATACGTCCCTGTCCAGTTTGCCCAGCCGGATGTGGTTATGGTTGCTTAATCTGCGCGGCATCGATTTCGGCGTGCGTCGATGCGCGCCAGCAACGGAGGCCTGGGCCGCCGTCATTGGCGGTCAGGATTTGGCCGTCCGGAGAGAAAGCGATATACCCGCCCTGAATGTTGCCTGTGTAATCCAGTGAAATGGAAGCAACCTCGCGGAACGTCGCCAGGTTCCAGAATTTGATGGTGCGATCATCGCTTTTGGTGGCGAGGGTCCGCCCGTCCGGAGAAAAAGCACAGCTGAGAACCGCCGCCTTGTGCCCGTTGAGAAGGGCCAGTTCCTTCCCGGTCGCGACGTCCCACAGACGGACATCAGTGTCCCAGCTTCCCGTAGCGATCATCTTTTGATCCGGGGAAAACCGGATGGAAAAAACCCGATCTCGATGTCCTTTGCCAGTCCAGAGGGGGCGACGCGCGGCAATGTCCCAGAGCATGCCAGAGTTGCCCGTCCCTAAGGCTAGATACCTGCCATCCCGCGAAAGTTCGATGGAGTCGATAAGCCCACGGCGTTCCAATCGGTCAATAAGCAACCCGGTGCGCGTTTCAAAAATCTCGATAGGGCCCCTATTATTGGCCAGCACGAGAAGATTGCCATCGGGAGTAATTGATGAATATCCCCAAGCGACATTCGTGGTCTCGAGGCGGGTTGTGGAGAGCAATGCCTTCGAGGCGACATTCCAGCGGCGCAATGCCCTTGCTTCGCTCTCCAGGGTTAAAAGCGTTGGGGCATCGCGCGAAAATATTATGGGAAGTCCGGCATTAGTCAGCACCGTCCGTGCGCTCCAGTCGGGGGTCGTCGTATCGACGACGTGGATGTCACCGTCTGTCATGGCTGCCGCCATCCAGCGGCTGTCCGAAGAAAAGGTCGGCAATCCCGCCTTGAAATTCTGCGCCCATCGAACCTCCGGCATGAATCTCTGGGTTGTGGCTGGATGTGGATTCCAGAAACGGATGGTGCCATCCTGGCAACCGCTGGCCAATTGTGAGCCGTCCGGCGAATAGGCGACCGCGTTCACCTCCCAGGTGTGCCCGCGCAAGCGCTCACCCAACCGCAGATTGTCAGGATCCCAGATTTCCACCTCCTGTGTCGCCATCGCGATTGCCAGCCATCGGCCATCGGGCGAAAACGCCACCGACCTGGCGAAGTCGCCCGTGGCCTCGCGCAGGGTCGAGTGAGTGAAGTCATTGAGGTTCCACAAGGTGACATCCCCATGCCGGGTTCCGATGGCGAGGAGATTGCCATCGGGTGAAAAAGCCATTCCCAGCACCTGCCGTTTGTTGCCAAGAACTTGCAGCTTCTGTCCGGACTCCACATCCCAGAGAATCACCGACTGGCCTGACTGGAAGTACCCGGCGTTCGCGGTGGCGAGCCGTTTGCCGTCGCGCGAGAAAGCCATCCGGTCACCCGCATCCGCGAGCATTCGGACCTCCTTCCCGGAATTCATATCCACGAGGTAAACGTTGCTGCCGCGTTGCCCCCACCAATCGCCCGCTGTGCCAATGGCCATGAGGGGACTGGTGGGCGAACAGGCCACGCGCGCCGAGACAAAATTGGTCAGTGTGAAGATGAGCCGTCCATCCCGCACATCCCACAAGCGGACCGGGCTGCGAAGGCCAGCCGAGGCGAGCCCCTTTCCGTCGTGGGAAAACGCGACGGAAACATTAAAATCGGAGCCGTTCGTAAAAATGTTCTTCACTTCTCCCGTGCCGGCACGCAGCAGTTTCACGGTCCGATCCGAGCTCGCCGCCGCTATCAAACCGCCGTCCGGCGACCACGCCATGTCAATGATCTGGCCCTTGACGGGATAAACATTTAATTGTTGGCCAACGCTCAATTGCCACAGGTAGCGCCATTCAAAGCCGCGCAATTCCTCCAACCCTTCGCGCGGAAAATATTCGCGCAGGAAATTGCGGGCGTTGCCATAGCTGCCCTTTTCGATTTCAGTCGTGGCCGCAAACATGTCGGCGGCATACTGGCTGCGACGGGATCGGATCGATGCGTTCCTGAAGTTTTCGGCGTTGGACTCGGCACGCTGACGTTCGGTCTCGGCCTGGGTGCGCTGCACTTTCTCCCCGTCCAAAGCTTTGACTGCGACGTCACGCAGGTTCTTCTGCTCCTGTTCTGCGCGTGTGGCACGGATGGCCTGCCACACGCTGGCTGCCAGGCCGATGACAAGCGAAGCCGCGATGGCTGTGCCGGCCGCAAACACCAGTTTATTCCGCCGACAAGCCTTCTGGAACTTGTAAGCCGCACTCGGCGGACGGGCGAGGACCGGCTCGTTGCCGAGATGCCGCTTCAAATCGGCGGCGAGTCCATTGGCCGTGTCGTAGCGACGCGCGCGATCCTTCTCCAAACACTTCATCACGATCCAATCGAGATCGCCCTTGAGGAGTTGGATCAACTTCGGCGCTTCGGCTGAGCGGCGTTTTGCGGCGGTCGTAAGCAGATCGCCCTTGAGCGTCGCCAGCCGTGTGCTCGGCCGAACCGGCTCCTTCTCGCGAATGGTCCTGCGCATCGCGTCGATGCCCGAGGCCACCAGTTCCTTCGCGTCGAACGGCGTGCTGCCAGCCAGCAGTTCGTAGAGCAACACACCCAGGCTGTAGATGTCCGAGCGTGTATCAATATCCAGCCCGCTCATCTCCGCCTGCTCCGGACTCATGTAAGCCGGCGTGCCGATGAACTGATGCAACTGCGTGTAAACCGTCGCGTCGGTCAAGCGTCCCTCCGTCGCCTTGGCGATGCCAAAATCAATCACTTTCGGCACGGGCACACCGTCGTGGAGCGTGACGAGGATGTTCGATGGTTTGATGTCGCGATGAATGATGCCCTTCTGATGCGCGTGTTGGATCGCCTGGCAGACCTTAATGAACAGATCGAGCCGTTCCCTGGTGGTGAGATTGGCCTGGTCGCAGTAGTCCGTGATGCGAATGCCGCGGACCAGTTCCATCACGAAGTAAGGCCGGCCCACCTCGGTGGTGCCCGCGTCCAATACCTTGGCGATGTTTGGGTGGTCCATCATCGCCAGCGCCTGCCGTTCCGCCTCGAAGCGGGCAACGACCTGTTTCGTGTCCATGCCCAGCTTGATAACCTTGAGCGCTACACGGCGACGAACGGGCTGGGTCTGCTCCGCGACATAGACGACTCCGCAGCCGCCTTCACCCACCTTCTCCAGCAGCTTGTAACGGCCGAGCGTCTGGCCGACCGCTTCGTCTGCGGGTTCGCTGGCGAACTGCAGCTTCATGGTCGCCTTCACGGTGGGCTGACATATGTCGTCCCCGAGCAATTCATCCGGTTGGTCATGCGCGACGAGCAGGGCGTCGAGGCGCTGGCGGAGCGGACCGTCTGCACCGCAAACGGCCTGAAGAAACGCCGCTCTTTCGGCGACAGGCTTTTCCATCGCCAACGCGAACAAGGCGGCCTCACGTTCCTGGGGCGATGGCATGGATGAATTGCTCATCTACCTGTACATGCGCAAACCGTGCACGAAAAGTATGTAGTTATCTTCCACAAATTCCTGCAGCGGGTCGCCCGGACGTCAACGCGCTTCGGTGCGCAGTTCAACCGTGAGCCAGGCACGGGCATAAGCCCACCACTGCTTGGCCGTCGGCACGGCGATTCCAAGCGCGGCAGAAGCCTCTTCGAAACTCATTCCGACGAAGTAACGCAGCTTTACAAGTTCGGCCTTGCGCGGATCGAACGTAGCGAATTTCTCCAGGGCCTCGTTGACCGCAAGCAATTGATCGTCATCGGCGACGGGAGACGGGATTTCAATTCCGTCCACGTCCACCATCACGGCACCCCCGCCCCGCTTCGCCGCGATTCTTCGGCGGGCGCGTTCGATGAGGATGCGGCGCATTGCTTCAGCGGCCGCGCCGAAGAAGTGAGCGCGATTCTGAAACGACGGGGCCTCATCGCCACCCAACCTCAGCCACGCTTCATGGACGAGCGCCGTGGGCTGAAGTGTCTGTCCGGCGATTTCGTTCGCCATTCGGCCAGCCGCCAGACGGCGAAGCTCTTCATAGACGAGCGGCAGGAGTTCGTCGGCGGCTTTGGCGTCGCCTTGTTCCAACCGACCCAGAATATGCGTGATTCCGGACATAGTTTGAGCATGTGAAGAAAGTGCCGGAAAAGCGAGAGTCGGTGTGGCTTGGCTTAGGATACTGTTGGTTGTTGCCAGGAAATGGTCTATCTCGCAGCCTCAAGGGATTCAGTGATATGAGATCCTCTCCCCTTCAGGCTATGAGACGACGAATCCCTAACAAGGAGTGGCCGGCTTCCGAGGGCAGCAAGGACGTCCGTCCATGTGATTTACTCCGGTCACTTCCAATGGTTGCGGTGCTGGCGATACACTTTCTCATCCGGACCACGACAGCATTGGCGGCCGAAGCTGAAAGCGCCGACCGAGTCCAGCAGGAGGCTGGACTGAACAGGATCTCGGGCGGTTTTGCGTACCCGGTGGGCACCGCCAACCGACGGTTTATCGACCAGACCGGCAAGATCTATCTCTTGAAAACCATGTCGTCCTGGGCGATGTCGCAAAACTGTTCCGATGCCGAGATCACGCAGGCTCTGGAGGGTCTCAAAGCCCTGAGATTTAATGCCGTCACGGTCTCGCCCTTTGGTGTCCATATGAATAACAGCTTTGGCGATCGATATAAGAACAAAGCCGGCCAGAGCTTTTTCAGCGGTAAACCACACGCTTCATCCCTCGGGCCGGCCTGGTCTTCGATGGACTGGGTGATGCGCGAGGCGACCCGACTGGAGATGACCGTTGTCTTTTCGTTTTTCATGAGGTGGAAAGATACCGGAACGGTCCCGGATCTCGTCGCCGGCGGAACCACGAATGCCTACGACTTTGGAAAGGCCGTCGCCACCCGCTACGCCAGCTACTCAAATATCGTGTGGCATGTCATGGGTGATTTTAAGTGGCGCTACAACGAGGGACCTGCCCCGGCTCTGGATGCCATGTTCCATGGGATTCGAGATGCGGAAGGGTCCAGGCATCGTCTGATAATCGCTGAGCCAGCCAATGGTTCGACCTCGTTTGACCAGTTTATATCGGCCGAAGGCGCGGATGGATATAAATGGTTCAAGCAAAGCGCCGACACGGTCTACCAGTACGGAAGCAGCTCGGTAGAGCAGTTCGACAAGGTCTATAACCGGGCCGCCGCGGCAACCTATCCCGTGGTCGATATCGAACCGCCGTATGTCAACGCACCACACTATAAAGACCAACAATTCCAGGAGTTACGCGAGCGGAACTACGCCACGTTCATCCGCGGCGGGGCGGGCATCAATTTCGGCCATGAAAAGTGGTGGCCGCATGGAGTGACCGGACTTTTCGATGGCGGTCCCGGCTGGCTTAACATCTTGAGCGAAGCGCCCCAGTTGGACACTAAATATGCCTGGACGATCCTGGACGCTTACGTGCCCGATCCGACCTGGACGCCCGATGCTGGAACTTTCCTCAAAAGCGGTCTGGGCAGCGGTGACGATCGAGCGGCCTCTGGTTATTCATCCAGCGTGGCGCTGGTCTACTTCCCAACGAGCCGCCCCGTCGTCATTGATACAACGAAAATCGCGAGCGGGAGCAAGGTGCGGCTGCGCTGGTATGATCCCACGAGCGGGAATTACACGATTATTGCGGCGTCAGAGGCGAAGGCCTCTGGTCGCTCACTATCCTATCCATCAAAGCGCCATGCCGACGGTTTCAATGACTGGGTGCTGGTTGCAGACGGATATTAGAAGCAGGCCCGAAGCACCCCTCGTTGTATTCAGGGTGTGGCATCGGAGATGCCTCAATTCATTCTCATGCCCGGGGCAATAAGCGGCGGGCATTACCCTGCATGATGGCTTGAAGTTGTTGGGCGTCGAGCGGCGACTCCATCAATTTTAAGAGGGCCGTTTCCACTGGGAAGTACGGGGCATGCGAACCGAAAACGATCCGATCGACGGGCACGCGAGCAGAGGGTAATCCCGTGATGGAACCGATCATTCGAGCGACCGCGCCATTGCCTTCCAGTCGCGAAATATCCATGACCGTGTTGGGTTTGGCCATGAATTCAGGGAGCGCGTTGCCCGGGGCGGAACCGGAGAAATGCAGCAACTGAACTTTCGCATTCGGTTTGCTCCGTACCGCCTTCAACAACGGATCGAAGGTGACCGGGCCGACGTTGATAATCGGATGATACACTCGTGGGTCCTCCATGCCGAAAACCACTTGCAGAACCAGAGCGCGTTCCGCAGTCATCTTAACAAGTGTGGCCAGCGCGGGATGGTCCAGATCGAATGGCTGATAGCCGGGATAAATCCGCAAGCCCGGCATTTTGTGAACCTCGTGACAACGCCGAACGTCTTCTTCCCAGTCGGGCCAAGCCAGGTTGACGCTGCCAAAAGGAATCAAAAAGCCCGGTCCGTGCTCCCGGCATTCGGTCGCCAGCCGCGTGTTGACCCCATTTATGTCTTTAGAGAGCAGCGCCTCGAAACTCCCGGCCCAGGCCTCTATGATCCGATGCTTCCTGAGTTTCGCGACCAGGGCTTTCGTGTCGCGATATTTTAAGGCGCGAAACGGCCAGTCGAAAAGATTCACGTTGGTGTCGATGATTCCAATGGGTTCGGCGCGAGTGGCTGTGGCTTGAGAAATCGAGCGCTTCGGCGCAGCCAGAGAAATCGCAGCCGCGCCGACGATCGAATTCTTCAAAAACCTGCGTCGGTCAAGGGGCTTCATGAGCGGGTTCTCTTTGGTGTGTCAAAGTTCAATCTTCATCCCTTTCTTCCGAAAGATCGGCGCGCAAATCCTGCGAAGATTCCCGCCGAAGATCTTCATTCGATCGGGTTTTAAAATATCGGCATCCAAAACTTTGCCCAATTCAGTGGCGTAACTGCGGCTCGGGCCGTGCCCACCCCACACGAGCCGGTCCACGCCGAGTTCTCGCATTGCGTATTCGACCATCCCGGAATGCGGATCGGAGCCGGCAAATTCCATGAGGACGTTTTTGTGAGGCCGGACGGCGCGGACGCCGAGTTCCCAATCGCCGCCGGTATGACCGCAAATGATCGCGACCTGCGGGAAACGCTGGGCGAGCTTCGCCACATCCATTGGAGTCGATTCCGAAGGCAGGTTGTCGCCGCCGGGCAAGCGTGGTGTGCCGCCGACTTTGAGCCAGGTATGGATATAGACATGCACATCCAATTCCGCGGCGAGCCGCAGGATCGGATCGTTATTGGGATGACTGCACGTCACTGCCGTTTTCCCGGTGCCGGGATATTTGATTCCGATGCAGGGCCCCTTGCGGATCCATTTTTCGATCTTGGCGCAACTTTCGTCGGGAAAACCGGGGTCGATGGGCGTCCTGCCGGAAAGGCGGTCTTTGTCCCGCTCCAGAATCTTGAGAATTTCGGCATCGTATTGATAAGGAGCAAACGGCTCCTCCAATGTGCCGCCGACTTCCTGGGCGATAGAGCGTTCGATGCCCATGCGTTCGACGAAGAAATTGTTTTGCTCGTATTGCTCGATGGGGTTCTTCGCGGCAAAGCCGTGAAAATGGTTGTCCCAGATCCTGTAGGCGACTAACTCGTCCCGTGTGGGGAGCCCGTAGTCGGCTGGCTTCATGAAGAACTCGCGTGGGTTCATACGGTTCTTGTCGGGCATTTGCTTAACGGGCGAATCCTAGCCGCCCCGCGAAGATGAGCAACAAATTGCGGCGGACGTCTCCTCATTGAACAATACGCCGCGAAGGAGAAGGAGTTTTCTGTCGTCAACATCCGCTCTCGCTCATATCCTGCAATGCGCGGTTACGGGAGAGCGCCTGCCAATCCCGCTCCGCTCCAAAGTTGATGTTGATGAGAAACAATCGCTGGCGTCTCGCTGTTGGGCTCGCATCCATATTCGCGTTTGTCGGCGCTCCCGGGGCAGCGTCTTCCGCCAACATCGATTGGCCAGTCTATCTCGGTGACAAAGGGCGAAGCCTTTACTCGGCGCTCGACCAGATCAACCGGAGCAATGTCGCTCAACTGAAAGTCGCATGGACCTACGACACCGGTGACAAAGGCGAATACCAGGCCAACAATCTGATCGTCGCAGGCGTGCTTTACACCGTCTCGCCCGCGCGCAAGATCATCGCCCTCGATGCTGCCACCGGCCGCGAGCTCTGGAAATGGAACCCTCAAACCGAAAGACCTGGAGGCGCAGCCGCCAGGCAGCGCGGGCTCGTGTTCTGGCAAGATGAAACCGGCGGGGAACAGCGACTCTTCACCGGTGTTGGCAATTATCTCTACGCAGTTGATCCGAAATCGGGCCAGACAATCCGAAGCTTTGGGCAGAATGGTTCCATTCACCTTGGCACAGGTCTCGATGTGGAGGGGACGCCGGGCGTCGGCCTGAACACGCCGGGCGTCACTTATAAGGATCTTCTGATCATCGGAGGCCTTGGCGGTCCAGGCGCTGTTCGCGCCTTCGATGTCAGAACCGGTCTGCGGCGCTGGATATTCCATCTGATTCCCCGTCCGGGAGAATTCGGTTACGACACCTGGCCCGCCGAGGCCTACAAGACCGCCACCGGCCTCATGCCATGGCCCGGTCAATCGCTGGACGAAAAGCGCGGGATTGTTTACGTCTCCACCAAAACGGCGGAGCCAGATTTCTACGGCGGCAATCGTCACGGGATGAATCTCTTTGCGAACAGCCTTATTGCCCTCGACGCCTCGACGGGAAAGCGGCTGTGGCATTACCAGATCGTTCATCACGATCTGCTGGACAAAGACCTGCCCTGTCCTCCGGTTCTACTGACGGTGACACACGGTGGCAAAACAATCGACGCCGTTGCCCAGGGCACCAAGCACGGCCTGTTGTTCGTGTTTGATCGTGTCACAGGTGCGCCCCTTTGGCCGATTGAGGAGAAACCGGTTCCCAAATCGGAGCTTCGTGGAGAGCAAGCCTGGCCCACGCAACCGTTTCCCACCAAACCGGCACCGCTCATGCGACAGGGATACACGGAAGCGGATGCCTCGAACATTTCGCCGCAAGCTCACAGCAACACGCTCGAGCGAATCCGGCTCTCGCCGAACTTCGGGCCGTTCCCCACCCCCAGCCTCAAGGAGACGGTCATGTTCCCGGGATTCGACGGCGGGATGGAATGGGGCGGAGGTGCTGCCGATCCCGACGGGATTTACTACGTCAACATCAACGAGATTCCGTGGCTCATGCAAATGGTCGAACTGCGCCGGGCCGACGGCACGGCCGTCCCGCGCGCTGAGCGCGATTACATGAGCCTTTGCGCGCCTTGCCATGGGCTGGACCGGGCTGGCAACCCGCCCGGTGGATTCCCTTCCCTCATCGACATCGGCAGCCGAAAGAGTCGCGAGCAAATCTCGCTCATCACACGGCAGGGCTTCGGACGAATGCCTGCCTTTGATCAACTTTCCGAAGCTCAGCGTAACGCCATCCTGGATTATGTGCTTAGCCCGGCGCAAGCTTCGGCGTCACGCCGCGAAGATGGAAATGTGGTCCCGCAGCCATCGATAGTCGCCACTCCACCATATACATTTTCCGCCCTGGGGCACCTTGAACGCCGTGGACCTAAATACCGGCCAGATCAAGTGGAAGGTTCCGTTGGGCGAATACCCTCAACTGAAAGCCCGTGGGATTCCACCAACCGGAACGGAAAACTATGGCGGACCGCTAGTGACGGCAGGCGGCCTTATTCTTATTGGCGCCACCGCGGATGAAACCTTCCGAGCGTTTGATAAACAGACCGGCCAGATTCTCTGGCAGGCCAGGCTTCCCTTTGGAGGTAATGCGACACCCAGCACCTACATGATAAATGACCGGCAATTTGTCGCGATCTCGGCCGGAGGAGGGAAATCCGGTCGGCCCGCCGGCGGGAGCATCGTTGCCTTCGCACTCCCCGAACCTGCCGTCAAATAAACTTCGGACTTCCATTGTTTCACTGCACGAGCCGCCTGGTTCCCTCAAATGCAGAACTGCATCGCCGCGGAAAGGAGGACTGACAGCGATCGTTGGCCGCCAGTGATGGCCACGCCCGGAGTCATTGCCCCTGTTGCGGGATTTAGTGAAAACGCCGCCTAGTAGTTCCAGGACGAGCCAGATTCAATGTATTCTCCACTGACACTCAGTCTATGCTGGCTCAGGTTTTCTTTAAACATGTCCCATCGTTGCCGCAGACCCTTACGCCTGGCACTGAACCACACCGCCCATCTTTCACCGTCTGGCAGAAAGGCCGCTGGTAAATCACAGGTGGCAGTCCTCCGCATGGGCAGTAGCACCCTCTTGGCGAGAGGCCGATAGCGGGACGATTGGATTTGTCTTTCCCCCGAATCGATACGAACGGGCAGGTATCCGTCCAACTCCAGGTAATAACAAGAGCTGTTGGAGACGGAGAAGCGTGCAAAGCTTGTGCCAGCGGGGTCGTTTGTATAGCCGAGAAAGGTTATTCCCATCGGAGAGCGCGAGGTTGGATCTCGACGTGGGGAATGTGACCGGAGAGTTGCGATCGCCCCGATGCCGACAATCGTCAGTGCGACAATGATACTGTGGCTTTTCCGCATGAGTTTCCACCCGCGCATAAGAAGCGCTGTTAAGTCCTTAGGCCCGATCACGAGAAATGTGCAAATTCGACAGAACTACTGCTGTCGAGCTTGTCGCGTCGCCGGGACCGATTGTTCCGGCCCTCCGGGATCGTAGCAGATCACTCAACCGCTAGCTTACCTAGCTGATCGAACACCAGGCAGGTTCGTCAGTTTCGCCTGTGCACGAATTTTAGACTGCGGGAATTCCCCTGAAGCACGCATGCCAACCGCCGATCTACTCTCCCCGCGCGACCGGACGTTGGTGTGGAATCTGGGCTTTGAAATCGCCCAGCCATGGCCAGAGGGTGCGTTGGTTGAGGTCGACTTCCGCGATGCAAACGGTTCCCCATTCCTTCGCTTGCGCGAGCACGCTGCCGTCCTGGCCATAGACGGCGGTGAGCATCCAGTTGCGCGACACATCTTCGTAAGTGCTGCTGACAAGATAGACCTGGTTCTCGCACGCGCGGGCGCGGGCCTGCTCCGGATTGCAGCCCCACACCGGCCACGCGATGATTTCCGCGCCGCGATTGCTCAACTCACGCGCGACTTCGGGAAAGAATCCGTCGTAGCAAATCATCATTCCGATCCTGCCCAGGCGCGTGTTAAAGACCGGATAATCGCTGCCCGGCGACATGCCCTTATCGTATTCGCCGTCCGGCAGGCAGACTTTGCGATATTTGCCGCCGACTTTGCCGTCGGGTCCGATCAGCACAGCCACGTTGAACAACTGATGCCGGTCGCGTTCGATGAGCCCGGCCACGATGTAGAGATTATGCTTTTTCGCGAGTTCACCGAAATAATCAGTCGAAGGGCCAGGAATGCTTTCGGCACAATCGGCGTAACTCGATCCGACGCCGGCGTAGGTCAATGTTTCGCCCAGCACGACGAGATCGGCCTTGCGGCTGGCTGCTTCCGCAATCAGCGGCGCATACTGCCGGCACGCAGCGAGTGGCGTCTTCGCGTCCTTCGGACGGTAATGCACCGACGCCAAACGCACCTTGCGCAGCGGCGGCGCATCCGTCGAGGCAAAGGAAACGTCGCTCCACTGCACGGTGCCCTTCGGCGCCCACAACAGATGCAACTCAACCCGAGCCTGTGTTGCGCCCGGCGGCGCTTCATAAATAGCGGACATCTCGACCCAACCGTTCTCCGTCGCGCCCGACTCGCGTGGATACTCCGGCTCGGCTGTGGCAACCACGTTTTGCGCGAAGTTTGTGACCACGCCGTAACGCCGCTTGACCTCTTTACCTGCTTCATCGCGCCAAAGCACGCGTGCCAGGACGCGGCGGCGTGGCACAGTGATATTTTCTGTGCGACGCCAAACGGAAAAACGATAGAACTGCCCGCCGGTCACAGGAAAAGTTTTCTCCCACCAGCCGTGCAAGCCTTCGCGTTCATCGGCGCGGATAGCGAGCGTGCCGTGCCCCGATTTACCGCCGGTTTCCGTCCGTTGAAATTTCGGGCGAATCTCCTCGCGCGGTGCGACGGTCGTCCACCCATCAGCAGTGGCCGCGCGCATTTGAAAGACGAGGCAGAGGGACCAGACGAGAGCGATGACAATGGTCTTCATATGAATCGGGCTATTGTGGCGGGAGCAGGAACGCAATCAAGTCCGCCATTTGCTCGATGGTGATCGCCGTTTCCAATCCTTCCGGCATCAGTGAAAGGCCGGAGCCGGAAAGCTGCGCGATGTCGCGCCGCAGAACCGAATCCGTCAGGCCGTCGGCGCGTTTAAAGGTCAGGCTCGCGGCACTTTCGTCGGCGATGAGGCCGTCGAGCGTGCGGCCGTCTTTTGTCTCGATGGTGTAGCCGATGAAATTCGGCGCGACCTCGCGATTCGGGTCGAGGATGTTGATGAGAACCTGTTCCGGATTCCACTGCCGGATGGTGGCAAGGTTTGGACCCACATCCTTGCCGAGCTCGCCAACGCGATGGCAAGTGGCACACGCTGATTCGAAAACCTTCTTGCCACCGCCAGCATCGCCTTTCATCGAAAGCGCGCTTTGATATTTGGCGACGATTTCTTTGCGCGAACCGGGCGAGGCATCGCCGAAAAGTTTCGCCGCCAGTTCCTTCACCTGTGAATCAGTACTGCGTAACAGGGTCGCGCGTCTGGCGAATGGAACCTGGTTGGCGGGGATGACGCCGTTCTCAATAGCCTGCAACAAGGGAAGGACGCGATTGCGCCCGTTGAGCATGGCAAGCACGATCTCCGAGCGAACGGCCGGAGCGCCGTCACGCCATTTCGAGAGAAGCGCCGTCGCGGTTTCAGGTTGAGAGAAACTGCCCATCGCCGTAACCGCGGCGCGCTGCACTTCCTGCGGCTGTTTCGCTTCGAGCAGGTCGGCGAGTTTTGCGCTGGCGCGATCAAATGTATCGAAGGTAAGGAGGTGAATAGCCGCGAGCCGTGCGTCGAGCGACGCTCGAGGATCGGCGGTGGTTTGCGCAGCCTGCGAAAGCAATCGATCAATCGTACTGGCCATCTCCGTGTCCCATTCAACGCGGCAAAGGCTCTTGCCGGAACGCTTCAAGCCGTCGCCGATGCCCAGGACGACATCTTTGTTCCGATTGCCGCTTTTCAGAACGCGGTGCATCTCTGGCGTCTGGCCACGCACTCCGACGATTTGTGCCAACTCACGGATGAGTTGGACGGAGTTGCTGCTTCTAATGAATTTCTCGTCGGCGAGCAGTCGAGTGAGAAGCCCGTCACTCGTGCTGGCAACGGAACTCAGAACAGCTGTGCGAATCCACGGGTCCGCAGCATCGCGCTTCGCGATGGTGGCGAGAGCATCGGCAGCCCGCGGGTCAACCATTTCCCCGAGCGTAAAGGCGAGTTGGAATCGAACGCCGGCGTTGGAGTCGGAGGCGAGCTTGCACACTGCGTCGCGCAACTGGCCGGAACCAGGCCGCGATTCCGCGAGTTTCACCGCATTCTCTCTCACACCGGCTTCAGCGTCTTGAAGAGCCGCGAGCAGGTCCTCATCCAGGAGGGAATTCAAACCCGCCAGCGTCCAGAGCGCGTGCAGGCGCGCCTGCGCCGTCCGGCCGCGCTTCACCATTTTGTGCAGTGCCGCCGCCACGGAAAGATCCTGGTGCTCAAACAAAAGTCGCTGTGCCGTTTCGCGCCACCAGGAGTTTGGGTTCTCCAATGTCGCAACCAGTTCGAGTGCGGTCGCCCGGCCGAGGCGCGGAGGTTTTGGTGGTTTGAAATCCGGCGGTGTGAGTCGCCAGAGCCGGCCTTGATCGCGTCCGCTTTCCAAATCGACCGCGGCATGGATGTCGTCGGGAATACTCCACGGATGCTCAATGTTTTCGCGATACATGTCCGTCACGTGGAGCGTGCCATCGGGTGCGTTGACAAAGTTTACGGGACGGAACCAATTGTCGGTCGAAGCCACCATCTCCGCATTTCCATCCACGCGCCTCGCCCGGAAGGTCGGTCCGTCGGGCGTGAGTTGGAGGCGATAAAAAAGATTTCCGGCGCACTCGCAGACGAAGACGTTGTCGCGATATTTCTCGGGAAACGCCGCGCCGCGGTAGCGTGTCACGCCACTCGAAGAAGTGACGACGCCGGCGCCGACGAGTTCGCTGCGAGGCATCACAATGTCGCGCTCGCCCGCCCAGCGTTTTGCACGGAGCACGCGCCACGGTTCGGGCGGTGAGATTCGAAACACGGGCAACTGATCTCCCGACTCCGCCATATCGTTGAGCACGATGCCGACCGCCAAATACGGATTGCGCGCAAGGTAACGCTGCGGCAGGACGACGTGCTGCGCGGGATTGCGGATGTCGCAGAGGAAGCGATGGCCCCAATCGTCAA
>Ga0193692_1000064_pt1 | contig 29212 bp, 18 predicted proteins | sample L3a1metaG_FD_144917 | JGI IMG/M metagenome (GOLD analysis project Ga0193692, IMG submission 144917) | Soil microbial communities from a riparian zone of the East river system, Colorado, United States - L3a1 | ecosystem: Environmental > Terrestrial > Soil > Riparian zone | place: USA: East River... | reverse complement strand
GTAATGGGGGGTTTAGTGATAAAATATTTATAAAATTAGTTACTAATAAGTTTCTAAATTTCAATTTTATATTTTGATATTAAAAAATAAATAAACTTTAACAAAAATATGGACTTAAATAATAACTTTATAACTGATGTATTTCATTTTTATACTAATATGAATGCAAATACTTTTGTGGATTTGCGTACGACTACGCATTTACAATGGAATGGCTATTTCTGTGATGTTTGGTTTACATTAAGAAATGATGATCTTTCAAGGATGTTTGGGCACGGTGGATTTAGATTTCATTTAATAAGTGCATTTGAACCTGAAGCACACGAGTTTGTATTTAATGCAAAAATTAATTTACTAGCTAATTTTTGTGTATTTTTATCCACAAACAAAATGATATATAAAAATAAGTTTCAACATTTTCCTTTTCATTTGGTAGATCCTTCTCCTTGGCCTATTTTACTTAGTTTTTCTTTATTAAATTTAACTGTTGGAGCTGTTGCGTATATGCATGGTTTTTCTTATGGAGGTTATATTTTAACATTAGGATTTATTTTAACTACTTATGGGATGATATTATGGTTTAGGGATGTTGTAATAGAAGCATCTTATTTAGGTCACCATACTACAGAAGTTAAACATGGTTTAATGTTAGGAGTTTTACTTTTTATTGTAAGTGAAGTTTTCGCTTTTTTATCAGTTTTTTGGGCTTTCTTTCATTCTAGTTTATCTCCTTCTATTGAAATAGGGGGTAGTTGGCCTCCTTTAGGAATCACTCCATTAGATCCTTTTGCTATACCTTTACTTAATACTTTTTTATTGTTATCTAGTGGTGTTAGCCACAAATGTGAAATATTTGATTCTTTTGTTTTATTTAGTTGTAGTTCTTTACCTTTTAATTCACCTAGAGTTAATCCAATTAAAAGAATTGGACCTCATAATTCTGATATCTTAAGTATTTTTATTGGTTCATTACTTGGATGTGGTTCAATGGAAAAATCGCTAAATGGAAGTAGATTTGTCTATTCTCATGCCACATTAAATGGAGAATATTTGTTATGATTACATCAAGTAATAAGTAAATTAGGTTATACTGATAAAATTATACCTAAATTTTACATTAGAAAAGGTTCAGAATTAGTAAATGAGTTAAATGTTATTAGATCTTATGATAGTTACTTTTGTATTTGTAATTGAAATGAAACTCGAAGAGATTGTAGTTATAGTTATAGTTATAGACTTAGAAGTTTTACTTTTTATTCTTTAAACTGGATGTATAATGCTTTTTATCCAAATAATACTAGAAAAGTAATACCTGATTTTATTGATATTTATTTAACTCCTTTAGCTTTAGCTGTTTGAATGATGGATGATGGAACATATTTAAAAAATAAAGGGTTTATTTTTAGTACTAATAGTTTTACTCTTAAAGAAGTAAAAAACTTAGCTTCGATATTAAAAACTAAATATAATATAGATACTACTATTCATAAAACTGGTTTAAATAATCAATACAATATTTATGTTCCTAAGACTAGTTTTATTATTTTAAGAGAAATAGCTAAACCTTATTTTCATCCTACTATGCTATATAAATTAAATTAAATAATATTTAAATTTACATTGCTGCTTTAGTTGTCCGCGTCCCTCGCCTCTTCCATTCCCTCGCTTTATTGCTTTATTGCTTTCTTGCTTTCTTTATTGTTCGTTAGAACTGCTGCTTTAGCTGTGGCTTTATGGCTCAACACTGTTGTTCTGTTGCATTGCTTTTGTTGCTATCAGTATTGATAACGGCACAAGCACATAAGAAAGGGTCCCCAGCCCCCAATCAGCTAAAGCAGTCCGCAGGAGCAATGTGGGTCTTGTGATTTTTAGAGCTCTTGCTTTCGTTAGAACACACCTTTTCTTTTTAGCTTAAGGTAAGCAAGCGAGTATTCTTCTGGTGTCAACAGCAATTGCTTTTTCAGAATAAAATGAAACAGTAAAAAATAATAATCACTACCGTTACAATGGAACAATGGAACAACGGCACAAGTTAATTTAGCAAATGAAAAAAGTAACTCTAAGAAAAAAAGTTGTGATACCTGTGGGCCGAGGGTCTAAGTTTTTAATCTTATTGGTATTTACTCCTTCGGACCTCTAGGCAACAAGGCACTAGGCATCTAGTCAACTAGGCAAAGGCTACTAATCATAACTCACAAGCACAATTTAAGACAAATCATAACAACAGGCAACAGGCGATACAGCTAAAGCAGACAACAGTTGCAATTGCAAATGAAAAATAAAAAACTATTAATAATAATTTATTATTTAATTTACCAAGGCTAAAAACAATTGTGAGAATGTTTCTAAGTAATTAAGATATTAATTTTAGAATTATTTTCTTTGCTATTTCCAAATGCCGTTTAAATGAACAGCTATTGTAGAGTTATTTTTATTTTTTACAATTTTAAAATGAATAACGAAGATAATATTTTGCATAGTCAAAGTTATTTCCTTATAAAAATCAAGGAAAAACAACTTTCTTTAACCTTTGTTCGTTAGAATTACTTTTAGCTAATGTGTGCCTCCTTTAGGTAGCAAAAGAAATTTAAAGGCAAAAGTGAAAAGATATAGTTCCTATAAAATAAGAACATATTTTGGCGACACTGATGAAAACGGTCAACGTAAAGCATTTGAATTATAAGACCGTCGGCTTATTAAATTTATTATTAGAATCTGCTATTATAGGAAATAGGGAAATTTGCTTAACTTTCTACCCTGTGTTTTAGCTAAGAAAAGGCAATCGGTACTTGCAGCTGCTGCTGCTTTTTACTGCAGCAGAATCAGCACCAGACAAATATATAGTTATCTATTTAGATAGATAACTATCTAAATAGCAGCTATTAATATTAATATTTTTGTGTCGCTACAGACTGGTTCATCAGTGGGTATTGTTATATAATTATAATAACAGTGCTTAATGTACAGTCGGATTCTCGAAAATAAAATATTTTTCAAAGGCTTTATATTAAATTACAAAATTAATTTAAATTATTATTACTTAAATTTTTAAATCAACCTTTCTTTACCTCTGCTTAAGCACATTCGAATTATAGTAACAAAGTACAAAGGTACCCCGTCAAGCTACAAAGGTACAAAGGTACTCGCTTGCTTACTGCTGCAGCCGTTACTATTAATAGTAATAGCAGCTACTACCAAGTGGACAAGTGGACAAGTGGACAAGTGGACAAGTGGACAAGTGGACAAGTGGACAAGTGGACAAGTGGACAATGGTTTTTGGTTTTGTTTTCCGTTGTTTCACCCCTAATAAGGAGGGCCCTTGTAACTGTCGTGAGCTGCTGGCTGTTACCTGCAGTTGCGTAGCAAGTAATGAGTAAAGAGTGATTGTTTTTTGTTTTTGTTTGGCAAGTAGGTAAAATTTGTAACTAATATATTAATATAAAGTACAAGGACTATATATACAAATGTATAATTTATTTATAGATTTTATTTTCTGTGCATTAGTTTTATTTTTAGAACATTTGCTTCCTGCCTATGACTTGTTACACAACCAGGGCTACTACTGAGAGCATAGGTTTCCCTTTTTACTCCCCTTTGCCTTCCCTGTTGCCTCCTTTGCTTGTGACTTTCCTGTTGCCTCTATTGCATTTGAGAATTTAACTTGTGTTATTAGAGTTATTATTATTCAAATCAAATAAGAATAAAAATCCGATGCTAAATAAATAGCATTACAAGGTTTTCCTTAAGCTTGGGTTTGATACCCAACCAACTACTCTTCACGGACGGGTATTCTGATTAACTAAAAATAAGAAGCTCACAAGAAAAGGTGTAACTTATGCTTTGTCCTGCGGAGTGTTGTCCTGCGGAGTGTTGTTATCCTGCGGAGTGTCCACAACAACACTACTCTGCAGGACAACCGCATAGGAAAGAGGCAAAAGAAGGTATTCTAGTACCCTAGCAAAGCAATCAAAAGGCAACAGTGGCCAAACCCTATTCAACAGCATCCGTAAGGACCGTAAGGAGGGGGATTATTCTTAGTTGATTTGAACATTTGCTTTTCAATTATCAATTATCAATTATCAATTATCAATTATCAATTATCAATTATCAATTAGCAACTGAAAAAGTAAAAATAAGAAAAAAAGAAAAAAAGGTGCGTTGTTCTTAGAGTTACTTGTGCATTTGCTGTTGAGCTACGAGTTTTAATTTTTATATTCTGGATCTTTAACTAGTTTGCCTCGGTTAATTAGGTTTGGTTTATTTGGATATAAGAAAAGAAAAGAAAAAATCTATTTTTATTTATTTTATATAGTTGGAGAATTGGCCTTTATTACTTTTGGACACCATGCTTTAATAGCAGGAAATAGAAAAGCAGCTATAGATGGAGTAATTTTAACTATTATATTAGCAGTAATATTTACAGCTTTACAATATTTAGAATACTCTGAAGCTGGTTTTACTATTAGTGATGGTGTATATGGATCTGCTTTCTATGCTTCAACAGGATTACATGGATTAATAACAATAGTCCCTATTAAATTAAAAAATAAAAATATGTATAATTCATCAAATATTAAAAATATTAATTATAACTTTATTAACACTCTTTCTTCAATTTAAAATGGTAATCTTGTTATTAATTTTAATAACTCTCCTAAAAGAGAACAAAAAGAAATTTTATTAAATTCTTATTTTTTTTAGAATGGTTAGCTGACTCGGCACGACAGATACTGAAGGTAAATTTCATTTAACTTTCTTAAAATTAAATTGTGGACATCTTTCTATTTCAGGTAAAAAATGTAATTATTTTTAATTAATGATAAAGATTCTTTATTACAAATTTTATTACCTATTCTGAATCTGACTCAGATTCTATAATTATAAATATCATCAATTATCAATTATCAATTATCAATTATCAATTATCAACTATCAATTATCAATTATAAAATTATCAAGTATCAATTTATTATTTTTTTTAAAAGTTGTTAATTTTATTAAGGATAAAAACATTTATCAACAGAAAGTAAATTAGAAATTATAAAATTTTATCATGAAATGACAAAGCCTTATTTAGCTCCCCTTAATAATACACATTTAACTATACACTGGTTAGGAGTATTTACAGACGGAGATGTTAGTTTTTCTATATTTAATTATAAACCTAGATTAAATTTTGTAATTATAAAACCATATTAAAGAATTAGAATTATTTAATAGAATTGATTTTTTGAATATTAGTAATAATTTAAGTATTACTATTTTTCATAAGAAACGAAGGAAACCTAGATTAGATAGATCTAATTCTAATGCAACTGTTAGTTTAGATATTACAGATATACATATTTTAAAAGTCTATTGTACCTTTATATTCTAAAGATGGTATATTGAAAACTAAAAAATTTAAAGATTTTAATGATTGGTCTTTTGTGGTAGATATTTATTATTTTGGTTACCATTTATTACCTCCGGAGGGGGTAAATTAGAGGGGTAAATTAGAGGGGTAAATTATTAATTACAGATATTAAAAATAGTTGGAATAATTTTAGACTTTCTACTCATCGTCTGTCTAGACAGACAATAAAAGAATTTATCTATTAATTCTAATTTTGAGGATAAGTTTAAAACTCTATTTTCACTATCTTCTCCTTATGAAATTAAAAACGGTATTAGATTTATGAGAGGTACTAATAATTTAGTATCTGAAGGTTTGAAAATTATTGCTATTGATATTCTTAATAATAAATCTATTTTTTCTAGTATTATTGAGTAGCGTAGCAAATATTGTTATAAATATTGATAGATCAAAATTAAACATTGTTTACAAATGAAATATAAAAATTTTAAATTTTTAATTGCGACTCCGCCTGCCGCCTGGCTCCACCAAAATTCAAAAAAATCAAATTACTAAGATTTAGTAAAAGTTATATATAACTTAAAACATATTTTATTAAAAATTAATAGAAAATAGGGTTAATTACAAGGAGTTCCTTAATAAATAGCATTCCTATTTGAATAACTATCTGTTTCAGTTATCAGTTACTCCAATAGGAGTATAATATAAATTTAAGGATAATTTGTAGCCAATCATATATTAAATATATAAAAAAAGGAATATATGAAGGTTCAACGACTAGTAAGTGAGTACTATATTTACAATAATCTTGCCACGAACGCCCTACAATATTATAAAATAATTTTGATGACATAGTCTGAACCCTTGTGTAAACAAAGGATATTTAGGATAAAGAGCTTAAATGATAACACATTTGTTCATGTTATAATTGGTACTATTTTTATTGCTGTTGCTTTAATGAGAATTATTAATTATCAATTAACTACTAAACATCATAACGGTTTTGAAGCTAGTATTTTATATTGACATTTTGTGGATGTAGTTTGGCTATTTTTATTTATAGCTGTTTATTTTTGGGGTGGAAACTAAATATTTAACATCTAATCTATTTGCTGTTACCAGATCTAATTCAAATATATTAATATAACTTGCTTCGTTTTATTCTTATTTAAAAATAAGAACGACAGCCTGGCTTTTAGCCTTTGCTCTGCTGATGCAGACTGATCACAAGCACGCGGAACTGGAGCAGCAGCCGAAAACGAGAGGATGCGAGCAAAAGAAAATAACAAAGAATATTTTAATCAAATGATTATTGGTTTAATTTTAGGAGATGGAACATTAGTTAGAAAATATGAAAAAGGAAATACATATTTTCAATATACACAAAGCCTAATTCATATGGCTTATATTCACCATGTTTTTAATATATTTTGTTAATTCTAATTATTGTAATATTACTCCTAAAGGATTAGATGTAAAAGAAATAATAGTCCTAAAGGAGGGAATATGTATAAGTACCTAAGTTTTTCATCTAAATCTCTTCAATAATTTAATCGGTTACATAGCTTATTTTATATTAATAGAAAGAAAATAGTTCCTATAGAAATAGAAAATTTACTGGCTGCTGGCTGCTCCTATTGGTTTAGCTTATTGGATTATGGATGATGGTTCTAGGGTAAATACTGGATTTCATTTAAACACTAATGGTTTTGAAAGAACTCATGTGGAAATTTTAACTAATGTTCTTTTTAATAAATTTAATTTAAATTGTTCTATACAATCAAGAAATAGAATATATATATTGAAAAATTCCATGCCTCAATTAATTTCTATTATTGAACCTTATATAATACCATCTATGTTATATAAAATAAAACCTACCCAGATAAATTAAGTTAATATAATTTAATTTATAAACCCTTTTGCACTTTATTACAATTAACATTAGCTTGGCACCGCTGCACTAGAATCAGAAACGATAGGGTATAAGTGTGTTTGTATTTGTGGTGGTTTTAACGAAAGAGACAACCAAACAACATCCACAAATAACTGAATATATGAAGGAGCTGTTGAAAGGACAAAATTAAAGAATAAAAGAAGCTGAGGGTCAAGATAATACACCACACACAGATGCATCCAAACATGGATCTACGTAAAATTTATAAACCAAAAAACAAACAAAAATCTAACGTGGTATATGATTTTATTTTTTAAATGTCTTAATTTTAAAGGGGGTAGGCTAAAGCGAGATTAGCAAAAGGAGTTTGGAGGTTAATGTTAATTGTAGTTAAGTATTTCCAAGTAAAAATATGATTGGTGGTGAAAAATTAGGAGAAATATTTGAAAGTATCATGAATAAAATAGCTGATTATTTAGATTATATTTTCCAACCTGTACCATTTAATTTCTCAAATGAGGTAATGTCCAATCAGATTCATAATCTGAGTATATTATTATGAATTCTCACTATCTGCTTGCTTATTTTCTTTATATCCTTATTAATAAATATAACATTATATATATTCAGCGAAAACCTTTTGAAGTATTTCAAAAATAAGTATTTACTAATATATCTAAATTTCAATAAAAAAGTTATAGCTTTCGAAATCATAATGTTAAGTGTTTGAATCTTTTATGTATTATATATTCTATTATATGGACTACACTATATTGCTATTCACCCTATAATATTTTAAGTCTGTAAAACTTAAACAAGAACAATGGAACATTTTGCCCTTTTGGTCATTGGGTCTTTGGGTCTTTGGGTCTTTGGGTCATTGGGTCATTGGGTCATTGGGTCAATGGGATCTTGAAACAACGGAAATAAAATAAAAACAAAACAAATTAGAAAATTAGAATATTAGAAATTAGAAATTTAGAAAATTAGCATTATTAGTCTTGGAGGTAAATTTACAAATCAACGAATTTTATATTAGAAATTCAACCCTTTTTTATTTGGATTACTTTGGTGAATTTTTTTTTTTATTAAGGTTTACTAAGGACAATTGCTTTACTCTATTTCCTTACTCTTAAAGTAGTAGTCTTGAACGGATACCAGGTAGATAGTACAAAGAGATTAATCACTAGTACTGGAGGAGTGGGAATTTTTGCCTTTAAAGTAAAAACCAAAGGTGATTTTATCTAGGGGAACTGAGAACTGAGAACTGAGAACTGAGAACTGAGAACTGAGAACTGAGAACTGAAAGAATTAACGTTATAATAAGGGATTAGTTGATTAAATAAATAAATTTAATAATTAAGCTAATCTAATCTACTAATCTAATCTAATCTAAAAATAAAATAAAATAAAATAATATAATATAATATAATATAATAAATTAATCTAAGTGCTGGTGTAGTATTTATGTGTAAAACGAATGGTAATTATAGGACGGAATAGTAAAAAACCAATCAATAAATAAATTAAATAAATTAAATAAATTAAGGAGGTAATAACTAAGGGAACTTTTGCCTTTGAAGTAAATACCAAAGGTGAGCTATTTAGATGGTGTACAAGAAAGGAGCTAATAGCAGCGGAATCTAAAATTATAATATAAAGAATTCAATAATTAAATAATAAAGAGTTAAATTTTTACTACTACTCCTTTATTACCTAACAGGCCTAGCTAGCCTAGCTAGTTGGTTATTTTATTAAGGTAGAGTCGTTCATATAAACTATATTTTATTGGTTCGGTTTAGCAGAGCGTTTCAAGTTATAATTAGGTTTAATAAATAAAAAAATTTGTATCTTACTACTTTCTATCTAGTTGGTTTATTCCTCGGTAGGTCTAACAATATAGTTAATAAATAAATAAAAATCTAAGTGCTAAGTGATTGAGTTATTCGAGGGTATAAAAAATAATGATCGTTTTAATAGCGATATAGAAAATTAAAATATTAATAAAATTAAATAAAAAAAAGAACTAAGTTTTATTTATACTGCTAACTAACTATCTGCTACTACTTTCTATCTAGGTGGTTACACTCCTCGGATGGTTAGATCGCTAGATAGCTATGATTAATAAATATTAATAAAGAGTATATAAAATAAAAGAAATTTTAGGATCATTAAAAACCCCCTTTTTTTCTAAACAAACAAAACTAAACAACAAAACAAAAACAAACAAAACTAAACAACAAAACTAAACAAATTAGAAAATTAAAAAACAAATAAAAGAGTATTTAAGAATAAATTACTATAACTTTTAGTATGTTAGACGCTAATTTAATTTATATGATTATTTTTATTATATAATATGTTAGCAACAGCAAAATACATAGGAGCAGGTGCGGCATGTTCTGGTTTAATAGACGCAGGTAATGATTATTTAACTTTAATTCTAAATATTAGAAATATTTTAGGTAATGATTATTTAACTTTAATTCTAATTATAATAATTTTAATAACCTTAGGTACTATAGCACTAAAAGGAGGTAGAGGTTTTATTGAAGGCATTAAGACAGTCGCGAATTTAGCCACAATTATGGCAGCAGGCGCAGGTGCAGCTTCAGCTGGCAATAGCAGAGATGATAGAGAGGATCGCAAAAAAAAAGAAGCAGCAGAAGCTGATAAACGCCAAAAAGAAGTTGAAGAAGCAACAAAGGAAGAAAATGCAAAAAAAAAAGTTGATTTTTTTAAAAATAACCTCAAGTCATCCTCGATTATCTTAGGTTGATTATTAACTAATGTAAATGTTGAAATTACAGATAGCAGTAGTCAGTTATTACAATTTAGTTATAACATTTTTTTAGGTAGTATTGTTTCTTTCTTTTGCTTAATTAGTGTGCTTGGTTATATTATAACTAATTATTTCCTTGACAAAGTAGATCTTGAAAAGAAATATCCAAGGATAGGTAAATATCTAAATAAATTTAAAAAGATTGCTTTATTCTATGTTCTTCTGGATCTCTTTATCTGTTTACTTTGATTATTTTTATTAGTCTACGCATCACTAGTTATAATTGCAAAAATTCAACCGTCTTTATAACTGTATAATTTAATTTTCTAATCTTAATTCTATAATTCTAGTGCTAAGGGTTTTATTATAATATTAAAAATGGTTTTCTATTGCTATACAGTTATTCTGATTACTCTAAATAGCTGTTCAGCCTGTAATATTTAATATATTATCCTAAGATTATAAACCCTTTTACTACAATTTTCTAAAAAAGATAGTTAAGCTAAAAATTCAATAATTTATTAGGGTCTTTCCTCTCTGTTATTTTATGTTTATAGTCTTTATGTCTGTCTTAATTCCATATCCCGGCGTCTAATTAAATTATAGGAGTCCTACGGAGATATCTGAGCGAGGGTATGCTTTATCCAACCAGCGACACAAATGAAATAAAAGTTGGTTTTAATTTATTTACTCACGTTCAAGAAATAAGCCCAGAAAAGGAGGAATGGTAAAAAATAACACCATCAATTTTTAAATAAAAAAAAAATTCAAGTATTTATAAAGTAAGTAATTTAATTTTAATGTTTTATAACTAAAAGAAATAAATTATATGTACTAAACCACATAAATTATAAATAAATAAAAATTTGTATGGTGAAATTAAGAAGAAATTATTATAACTATCATTGATCATTGATCATTGATCATTGATCATTGATCATTGATCATTGATCATTGATCATTGTTTGTTATATTTTTTTTTGTTTAGAACAAAAAGGGGGTTTATAATTAATGCATACAAAAATTAAGAACTATATCATCTATTTATTAATTCCCTAGGGTTATGGAATTTTTTTATTTTGTTTTGTTTTATACGGAGTCTTATAATTCTAAATAAAAAGCTTTTTTTGTAAAATTAGATAAATCTAAAATTTATTTAAATGAGCGTAATTAAGTATTTGAAACATAGAACCAACCCTGTTAAACCCAATAAAACTATTGAAATATATAAGATGATTAAAAATAACAATGCTTATAAACTTTTCTAGTTCTATTTGAATTAATTTCGTTGCAATATCTTTCAATTCTACTGGTAACAGCTCATTTTTAATGAACTTAATATAATCTTCTGGGTTTAGATATTCTTTATTATTAGCAAACATTATTAGTACATATAATCTTACGAGATAGTATAGGATGACAAATAAATTTAAAATAGTTAAGATTTTCAAAAAATATAATAAATAAACATTAAACTGACTAGATAGCTCTCTGATAATATTACTATTATAACCAATTACCTTAACGATAAATAAGCCTATAAAATACAGAGCAATATATTTTAATATTGCTTTTAACCAAGAAGGTAATTTATTTAAGAATAAATAGAAAGAGCTTTTACTAATCGAATTAGCGTAGCTTATCCCTTCTATTTCATTTTGTCTAACCGAACCGGTGCCCTCTAATTCATTATTGGCAAGAAGATTGACAACTACTTAGCTCCGTCGTTTACGATTACGTTTACTCCGCTAGCTCCTATTATTTTTATTTCCTATCCACAACCAACCTATTTCCTATCCACAACCAACCTGCTACAAAGGGAGCACCTACTAGCATAAATAGGGCTATTTCTTTTAGCTCTCGTACTAGGTACGTTTCTAAGTACATCTGGTAAAATTTTATTATATACTGATTTAAGATATAAATTAACAATAGTCTTATAAAAAACTTATAAAAAATCATTGATCATTGATCATTGATCATTGAAGAAATAAAACCTCCTACTACAGTTACATTATCTCTGATCCTTTGTACTAATGGCTTATCAATTACATCTAACCCTTTAGTTATTAGTTCATTTATAGAAATAACTCTCGCACTAACTAAAGGTTTAATTTTTACTAATAATTTTGTATTTGTTTGTTTGAACTCTGAAATAACTGTTTGTTTATTAGCGTCTAAGAATTCAGTATAATTACAAAGATTTAATTTATTTTCCTTTAAAACATCATAAACTACATCATAAACTAATTCTGGTTTTTTCGCTTGCTTTATCTCAAAGATCATTACATTTCATATCTCAATAAACATTCTTTTTGTTTGTTTTTGTTTGTTTTTTGTTTTGTTTGTTTTTCACTGCATTCAAGTATTAAAAGGATAATTTAAATTTTCGGAATTGATTTTTTTTGTTTTTGTTGATTTTTCTTTATTACATCCATAATCGAGTCTTTTTTTAAATTTCTTTTTCTGTGTCTTCATACATTAAATTTGAACTAGGATTTTACTCGCTTGCTTGCTTGCTTGCTTGCTTGCTTGCTTACTCTAGCAACCTATCTAAATCAGCAAGCTCTTGCTTTCTATCTATTTCAGGTATAGTTCTTTCTTCATCCCTAATATTATTTAAATTTGTTGTATTATTTAAATTATCTTGTGTATTTTTTGGATTTCTACTCATTTTTGTTTTATTTTTAATTTTATTAGCGTCTGACACCCCCTGCCTTTACATTCTAGTCCTGCATCTTTCTATTTGAAATTTAAATTTAATTCTAGATTAAAAGTTAAAGTAGAAGTAAACTAAAAGTTAAAACTAGGTTTATTTATAAGGTATTCTTAACTTGGGTTCTTTTAGATCCTAATCCTTACAACTTATAACTTATTTCACTTAAAATAGAACACTATTAAAAAACAAACCAAAAAGAAAAATTAAGAACCTTAATAGATTTGAATTTGCTCTTTTTATGAGCACTAATTTTTAATCTGAATCAAAGATATCTTTTTTTATTTTTTTATCTAGACAAATACTCCCTATGGAAGAATAGGTAAACCCAACCTGACCTTTAAAGGCCAAAATTCCATAATAGTACAAAATTTTTTCCGCTATTAGAATAGAGAAGCTAAAAAAGATAAAATGCAAAATACCTCTATTTTTTAGGTAAACATTCACTATTATACTTCTAATTTTTAATAAATATGTAAGTTATAAGAATTATGATATTAATAGTCCTATTATTATAAGATAAAACTATCATAATAGCTTTAAATCTTCTTTTTTGGCTATAAAAATTAAAAACCTTTGTTATTTTTAGTTATAAAAATTACCACACAGATATGCACATATAGACTAACACTGTAAAGGGTAAAGCCAAACCAAGCTTTCTATCAGGGGAGTAAGTTAGGAAGAATACTAGTATTGGTCTTTGGTAAATTTTATTTTTCCTAATTTCTAAATTTTCAGTTATATGAGTAATTATATAGTTATGGTTGTTAAAGTAATGCGGAGTCTTTAACTTTAACTTTAAATTTAAATATAAGTCTTTAATTATTCCTTACTTTTTGACGTAGTTTTATTCCTTAAGGATGGGAGGGTATAAAAATTAACTCTGCTAGTACTTTAGAGGGCTTGAGCTTCTAAATTCAAACTATAATTAAAGATAAAAAAAGAAAAATAAATATAATTTTTCATTGCTAGGACATGGCCAAGGCAAAGCTAAAAAAATAAAATAAATTTAAGAATAAGAATCTAAGTATTTTGTGAAAATTAGTAGCAGAATTAGCAGAGCTTAAGAATAAGAATAGCAGAGATTAAGAATAAGAATAATAACCTAGAGTACCACCCTAACTTAGGCATATTTGCAGAACACTGGGAGGATATAATTTTTATAATAAAATATAATTAAGAATAATTTAAGGAACTAAGCTAGGCTACCTCCCCTAAGCGAGGATTGGATTAGAAGAATAATTACTATTACTAATACACCAGCGCCCTACTGCCGCGGTCCGAAGGAGTAGGTGTAACTATAGAATATAAAGAATAATGTTAATAATAAACTAGTGTACCTACCCTGTGCAATACAGCTTATCACCACTATGCTTGCTACGCAACAAGGCTAGGGAGGATATAAGATTACTTAGAATAAGAAGGAAAGGAACTAGGGAACAAACTAACGTATTTACGAATAAATACCCCCCCCTTAAATTAATAAAATACAGTATAAACATAAAAGGTCCCTGTATGCAATAACTATTACTAGTTGCATCAACATGATCCCACTAGGCCCTGCAAGGCTCTTTTAAGACTGGTAACTAGAAGAATTATATAACTTAATTTAATATATAATAAGGTAATGAGGGAGGTCTGCGGAGCGCGGTACCCAAGCAGCGAAATAACTTATAGGAGTGGATTCTCTTATAAAAATATTCCAATAAAAAAAAGAAGTATTAAGTAGTGATTGATATTAAGGCTAGCAAGACAAGATTTAACTTATTTTACAGTATATGTTATTAAACAAATAATAAATAAATTTAAATTTATTATCCAATTAATCTACTACTCTATCTACTACGTTGGTTCCGCTACTCTGGTGGTCATACGATAGCTAAGATTAAAATATAATTTATTTAGCAGGTATCTGCTATACTACGGACTGGTAGCTATAAGCAATAGTTAAGATAAGAGAGTGATTTGATCCTAAAGGATAACAGCGATCGATCGTTATAGTAGCGGAATATAAACTTAATCCAACTCAGGTGTCGGCATGAAATTAACAAATAAAATCAAAACAAAAACAAACAAAAACAACAAAACAACAACAACTAACTGAAGGGGTTAGGGAGAGTCTTGTGTCGTTATCAATACTGATAGCAGCAAGTAAGCGAGTGAGAGAATAAATTAAAAATAGAATAAAAGTAATAAAAGAAAGTAAAAAAATAAAAGAAAGGAAAGTAATAAAAATAAAAATAAAAAAATAAAAGAATAAAAACAACAAAATAATCACAGGCTGTAATCAGCAGCAGCAGAAGCAGCACAAGACTCCTTAAGGAGGACAACGGGTGGCAACGGAAATAATAAAAATTAGGGATAAAATTAAAATTAAAATAATTAAAACACAAACACAAACCTTATTTTAAGCGTAGGGAGGAAATAGGAATTTTGGGTATTACTAGAGATAATTTTAATTGTAACTCCAAGTTCAACTAAATTAACTTATGCTCTCCCCCTGTTTTTGCAATTAAATTGCGGGCGAGAAAGCGAGAAAGCGAGAAAGCGAGAAAGCGAGAAAGCGAGAAAGCGAGAAAGCGAGAAAGCGAGAAAGCGAACAAAAGATAAAAATAAAAGTAAAGGTAAAAAGTAATGAAACAGAAGAAAAATAGATAAAAACAAAAAAACAAACAAAATATTAAATAAAATATAACTAGAAATATAAAATAAATATAAACAAAAACAAACAAAAACAAAACAACAAAAACAAAAATAAAATAAAGATAATTATAATTATAATTTTAAGGGGAAATCTGATAATGGTTAATCGGTTATATTTGCAATATAATTATGATAGTTCGATTCTATCTTTCTCCACACCAACCACAGGGCGCTCGTTTACGCTACCATTTTCCATTTCTGCTTTAGCTGATTTGGCCATTGGGCAATAGCTGCTTTAGCTGATTTGGGCCTTTGGTTTTTTAGAATATTGGTTCGTTATAATATAGGGGCCTGTCGTGGGTACCTGGTGTAAAAAGCAAGCGAAGGACATAATTAATTAAAATTATGAATTCTGTTTTATCAAATAACGTTTTAGTTTTTACAATTAGGAACTAAAATTTACAACTAGGAACTAAAATTTACAACTAGGAACTAAAATTTACAACTAGGAACTAAAATTTACAACTAGGAACTAAATCTTCGAGCCCACAATTGTTGTTCAATTTTTAAAACTAATCTTTACTAACTATAGAGAAGTAATGGTAAAAACTAATGTAAAAAGTAAAAATAAGAACAGGCTTACAAAGTTAAATTTTAGGGCTTATCTTTTTAGTTAGCGGTGGTTGTGGTTTTATAAACTCTACGTTATAAGTTCTACAACTACTTCTTAATTTTTGGGGGGGGTATTTACCTTTAGAATTATTTTTAGAGTTCTTTTATTTTTTTATATGTTCCTTTCTTGTTACACTAGTACTTTAATGTTACACTAATATCTTGTAAAATATATCTGCGGAATATTTGTTGGTTGATTTAAAAGGACAGGGTATACACTTATTCACACAAAGTTATCTATTTAGTTTAAGTTTATTTAATGCTGGGTATTTAAATTTTAATGTTTATATACGCGGTTTATATACGTGGGTTATATACGCGGGTACTTTGATTGTATAAAGTTATTTAATATATTATTTAAGTTTTTCATTCACTTTATTTAATCTATTCCATATGGCCTGAAGATATTGACACAGGCTAATTATTATTGATTTAATAGTAGTGTATACGGCATATTTCCTTAAGCGGCTCAATTATTCATATTCATTTTTAATTAATTTATCATATGTAAGTGTGTTGATCCTGGCTGAGGATGGATAAATTTGAGGTGAGAGTGTTCTAACGAAAGTAGGAGTAATTCATTTAGGGGGGGATTATATTTGGACGAGTGTTAAATCGCTCCTTTGTTTGTTTTTGTTTGTTTTCGTTTTCACGGTAGTGAGGTAGCTGAGCAAGTGATTGTTTTTTGTTGTTTTTGTTTGTTTGTTGGCGTAGGCGAATGTATTTGCGCAAGCGACTACGATTAAAAAAAGTTTACAGAAGAATAATATATACCTACAGAATAATAAAAATTAACATTGGCAAAAACATAAATATCATCACATGCATAACCGAAAAAAAGGGGATTTAAAGCATAAAACAACGTAATTTAAATAAACAACAAAAAAAACAACAAAAAATCAACTGCTAATTCAAGAGCCCCATATTGTCAACACATCATATAAAAATAAAAAGCTAAAGAAAAATTCTAAGAAATCGTTATTCATGTTTTATTTATTTGAGAATATAGTTTCAGGCTTAACAAACTTTAAGAAAAATGTAGAACTAAAAAAAACAAAAAATAGAAGAAAAAGGGATAAAATAATCCATCAAATAATCAAACAGAAGAAATAAAATAATTACAGGGGATTAAGCAGATTGACTCAGGTGTCCCAAATAATTGCAAGATCGAAATCGATATTGAAAATCATGAAATTCATGGTTTATTCTTGGTTTGGTTTATTCTTGTCTGTAAACTTCAACTAAAATATTAAAAAAGACCAAAGAGTCGGCAACGACAATATCGGAATATTCGAGGATAAAAAATCCACCAAAGTAAAAAATCCACCAAAGCACATAGTCATAATAAAGCAAATAAATATAACAATCTCTTCATAAGAAGAAGAGTCAGTAGTAGAAAATTAGGATAATTCAAGGTCCAGGTAATATCCCAGGAGGTACAGAATGTAAAGTAAAATAAGTATTTCCATGTTTGTATTTTATTGTTGTGGTCCTGGCGGAGAGCTCCATTGACAACCATTGAACTCATGTTCCCATGAGGGGTGTTACTTGATTTCATACTTTGATAAAGATTTTATACAACAAAAAACAACAAAAATTACCGTAGTAAATAGAAATTAGACCAACAATCTATATCGTCTCGAGCTTTTTGTTTGTATGTAATATAGAATAAAATTCGTAAAACATGACGTTTAATACAAATACTTTGTTAGTTAATTAATAAGAAAGAAGGAAGGAAAAAAGGGAGAAAGGGATTCGTAAGAACAGGGAGGAAAGAAAGAAAATAAGTAAGTCCTCCCCTCCCGTAAGGGGAGAAGAAAGGAAGAAAGAATTTAGTAAATTAGAGAGGAAGAAAGAATTTAAAAATAGAAAAAAATAGAAAAATAGAAAAAAGTATGGAGGATTGTGCTACTGCTATTACTATTAATAGTAACGGTAACGGCTGCAGCTGGTACCAGGTAAGCAAGCGAGGAGAGATAAAGGTAAATATAGGAAAGATCGTAAAGATAGGACAGAAAAGAAAATGTTGGTTAGAATTGGTTGATGTGATGGAGTTTGATTAGTTAATTGGCCCATGGGTTAATTAATTGGTTAATTATAAATAATGGAACACACTGGAATTAAGAGAAAACTCTTAAAAGAGTTAACAAATATATCTATATATATTAATTTACATTATACAAAAGCTAGCCCCCTGCCTCATAGCTAACATAGTGAGTACATTTAATTATTAAATGGGCCTTCCCTAAGGGGGGAGGTTAAATCTAGGTTAGTTACAGAGTGGTTCCTTTCTCATTAGCTAGCATAGGCTAGCATAGGCACAAGATTTAAGTTTAAGTTTAAAATACCCTGCAAGGCTCCTCCTGTTGTACACAACAGACTACTACATCATTACTCCTCCAGGACTACAACATCATTATGATGGATTATCATGGTATGTTTAGCTTTTTTAATCTTTTTGATTTTAATAAATAAAAACTCTATTTACATGGAATTCCTCTGGAGTTTAATAATTAGTGTTTTGATTTGAATACCCAAAATTTCTAATGTGGTCTCTGGATTTCTTACTTATTTTATTATTTTAAGTGTGTTTACAATTTTCTTTATTTTTGCTTTAATTTATGCCATTGTTACAGATTAAGATTTAGATTTCGTTTTTATTTTTTGTATTATTTTTAATATTGATTATTATCTTGATCTTTATTTTAATTCTTCCTTCTCCCTTATATCCTTCTATTCCTTATATCTCATATATTACTTATATTACTTATATTACTTCTATCCCTTTAATTAATTTTAATTATACCCCCCCAATGGCCCAATGGCCCAATGGCCCAATGGCCCAATGGCCCAATGGCTGTTGAGATACCTCACGCTGGTATGACTGTACCTGCTATCCTACGGACTGATTTTACTTATTTCGAGTAGAAGTTCAAGATAAAAAACTTAAAAACTTAAAAACTAAAAACTTAAAAAACTTAAAAAACTAAAAAACTTTAATTTTAAAGACGCGAACAACACGGAAAATAAATAAAAGAAATAAATAAAGAAAAAAGATGGAAAATATATTTTTAATTTTATTATTGATAGGATTGATAGGGTAGTTTTATTTTTTCACAGCAATATAGCTTTTACTATCGTGGTCCTGGTCTAGTGCTACTGCAGCTGCTCCTGTGCGGACTACTTTTAGCAATAAAACTTAATTAATAGTAACGGTAATAGCTGTCACTATTAATAGTAACCGGTAAGTAAGCGAGTGGTTATATTTCTGTATTTTATAGTTTTATAATTAAAACAATATGCAGTTATGATAATTTACATTTAGCTTATGTATTTGATTTTTATTTACAATATTTTTATGTAGCTGCTCCTGTAATAATTTATTCTGTTTCCGATTCGATTAAGTTATCAAAAATATATATTTAAATGGTTTAGATCCAAATATTTTTACAAGCTTTCTCGATTAAACAATTATTCGAAACTTTATAAACTTTACAGTAATTATTATAGTATAGATATAAGATTAATAATAATGTGAAATTGATATTTGATTGTATTTGATTGATATTTGATAAGGTTACCTATATAGATTTAATGTGTTTATCCTTTGTTTTGAGTTTGATTATAAGCTAGAGTGTTATAAGTTGTTATAAAAGAATTATAATCCCGTAAGATCCGTAAGTAGCGAAGCAATGAAATGTATTATGAAGAATTCTTTAGAATTTAGAAATAGGAATTCTATAAATAACAAAGGTTATATTTAAGACGATGCTTTAATAGTAAATTTCATGGATCAGATAATGAAACAATTAGTTAGTTTAGTTTAGGTTATAAAAACAACAAAAAACAACAAACAAAAAACAACAGTTGCAATTGGCAATTGGAAATGGAAACAAACAAACAATCACTAATTACTGGGTATCGTGTACCGAGTATTGAATATTGAGTACCGGGTATTGAGTAGCAACTATCAGTTTCCTGCTATCAGTTCCCTGGTTCCAGTTACGGAATCACGACCGTTACTGTAAAACAAGCTGCTTTAGCTGATTGAGCTATGGGGTTTCTTTAGGAAGAACATCGAAACAAAACAAACAAAATAAATAAGGACTCCTCCAGGACTAAAGCAGAAAATAAGGGTTAGAACTCCCTATATCTAATAATATAATTACACCTACTACTCTAATTAAACACACTTTATAGGATTCGAATTAGCTATCGCACCTAAGAATAAAGGAGCGTTAGTCTGTTCTATAATAAGAGACTGTACAATAAGTTCCGTTAGACTTAAAAGCTCAAATCTCGATACCTAAATTCTAGGCCCCAATAACTAATATTGTTGCCAAACTGGACTACACGGGGCTCCGTAGGACAGGGTAAGAACAGAATTAAAGGAACTCCTACACGAGAAGGTAGCTTTATACAATTAACATTTCCTATGATAATCGAACACTATAAAAGCTAGGTACTAGGGTACTTAACAAATATTCTAGTACAAACAACTTTCCTCGGTTGAATGAAAGAACTACCTACAATCTAAAGTAAAGAATTACCTCCTTGAATTCTAAAGTACTCTAGTGCTCTAACTATCGCATCTAAACTAAAAAAAAGCGAAAAGTAAATAAAGTATTCATTAAATATGTATACAACTTATAAGTCAAGTAACAGCAAGAGCTATAGTTAATAGTTATTAGTTATTAGTTAAAAACGAAAGCAAAAGCAAAATAGTGGCTAGTTTCGACGAAAAAAACATTTACTAGAATCAAACCAGGTTTAAACATAAATCAAGCTGGATATAATACTATGTCTACTTATAAATAGCCTAAAAAAAAACATTACTTAGTAGTAATAATTTATTTGAAGTGTTTGTTAATTTAAATGTAATTGTAAAATCTGGGGTATCGGATTAATCTGGGAGTACCTCAAGTTAAACAAGGGAAAGCATAGTAATAGAAATAAATATAACTGATACCTGCTATCCTACGGATATGGAATAAGAGTAAAATGAAAAAGAGAAAAAAAATAAACTAAAACTCACACGTAAAAAAACAAAAATAACAAAACAAATATTTCTCTTGTAAAGAGAAACAAACAAACAAAAAAAAACAAAACTCTTGGATTTGGAAAAAGGGATACAGCTGTTATTTAATAATATTTTGAAATAAAACAGAAAGTTAGTGTATTATGAACTGTTATTTATGGAACTATTCTTAGTCTTTTTTTATTTATTTTCTCGATCATTTACTGAAGAATTAATTTCATCCATAATTTCTATTTTTTCTGAGGCGGACATTTTTTGATATCTATTTACCATTTTCTGTAACGGATTCAACTTCTTTTTTAGTAGGTTGTAGTGTTTACTTACTTACTCCCATGCTATTATTACCTATATTATTGGAAACTACTCCAAATACTCCTTTATACACTTCCCCCATAAAAGGCAGAAATTGTCTTGGACGCCCTGCTGCTTCTAAAAGCGAATCATAAGCTATTCCACTTGCAATTAAAGTGGCACCAGCACCACCAGCAGCACAACCAAATTTAATACAATATAAAGCTTGACTTATAATTGAAGCATACCTATTTAAAGGATAATTCCTTACTTAAAATTTTTCCTTTTATATATTAAAGTGTGAGTACTATAAATAATTTTAATTATAAATATATAATCAAAACTTGTGTAACATGAATACTAGCTATAATACTAAAAAATAAGTGAAAAATGTGAGGTAATTGTAAATAAAAATCCGATTTAGTTACTAACAGTAAAAAAGATATTCCGCCAATTACTCTAAATATTCTAACAAAATTGTGATTAAGATAATTTTCTACACTTAGAGGTAATGTGGGGGATGATACATGCTCTCTGGAAACCTAGGTAAAAAGAATTTTGTCCTCATTTGTTAAAAAATCTAATTTTAAAGGAAATTATAAAGTTATTTAATTTATTTTTAATTGCTTGCATCTGTTTTTTTTGTATTGTTGTAAAAACAACTAATTTAGCGTATAACAATCACCGGCTTTACATTCTAGTAATGCATCTTCCTATTTTAAATATAACAATTAACAATTAACAATTAACAATTAACAATTAACAATTAAAACTAGAATTATTCTAAGTGGATCTTAGCGGCAATCGCATTTCAGTCCAGTATTCCTTAGAACTTATAACTTATTAAAATAGAACATTATTAAGAAACAAAAAACCAACTAAGAAAAAAAGAACCTTAATAAATTTGAATTTTTGTTCTTTTTATGAACACTAATTTTGAATCTGAAATTTCTTTTTTGAGTCCCTTTATACGAATAAATCTAAATATGCAAACACTTTAAAATTATAACATAATTCTACCACTTTTAGCTATTCTATTTTATTTTTTGTTGTTTTTAATTTTTCCCTTTTAACCTTAGTTACTATGACTCCAATAAACAAAGAAGGGTAACTAAAGCAATTGTGAAGGGTTATAAATAAAAGGCTGACAAACTTATATTTAGCGACCTTCTAGACGTTTTACAATTAACGAATATTATTAATTGTGATCTAAACAAATAAAAAAAAATAACAATTTGTTGAAGTTAGTTTACGATTGTGCGAAAAAGCAAGAGGCTAATGAGTAATAAAACTCAACAGACAGGGCAGACAGGGAACCTTTACTTTAGCGGTATCTTCCTATCCTAGCAAATGAAATGTCTTTATATAAAACTTTTGGTTTTCCAATTCAATTAAAAAAAAATAATAAAAATTAAACGAGCCCTTCCAGAATCGAACTGGAACAACTCTAATCGACAATTAGATACTCTACCAAATTAAGTTAAGGGCCCTAAATTCAAATACCCGTGGTTACTATTTCTTTAAAATCAAATCTAAAAATTACTTTCCCTTCTTTTTTTGTTTGTTTGTTTGTTGGTTTCTTTTCTTTGTTTGTTTCTTTTAATTCCCTTAATGACTTTGTTTTGTTTTTGTTTTTGCTGCCATTTAAACCCCATGGTCTTTATCATTACCATCTTCATTTTTCATCTTAATTCCCATTTTATTTGTGACCTTAACTATAGCCTACACCCTTATGTGCAAACAAAATAATTAAACATTGTTCAGGTACAGAGGGGGCCTGATCTTGTGTGAACAAGTAAGCGAGAGTGGTGGTATATTAATTTGTTGAAGTAGTACTATACAATTAATACAAATATATTACCTGTGCCTCAATAGCCCTATCCTATTAATTTCAATAGCACCTTGTTAAGGAAAGGCCAATCGCGAGGTAACGCTACCTTTTAAATTTATTTGTCCTTTTAATTTATTTTATTTTAGTTTCTTTCTTTTGTTCTTATTTTTACTTTTTCATTTGCTAAATTAACTTTTTATCTTATTTTTACTGTTGCATTTGTATTTGGTATTTGGTATTTGGTATTTGTGCATTTTTATATGAAAAATAAAAGGTTCAAAGAATAATAAAACACTCTGCTACACAAGCAATATTTAGTTCTGGCGTAGGGTATTGTTTGTAAACTTATTTTAATAAAAATCAGAACAACTCGCATACTTGTTCACACAAGACGGTATGTAAAAAGCAAGGGACCCCAAGAGCTGTTGGTGCGCAAGCAAGCAAGCAAGCAAGCAAGCAAGCAAGCAAGCAAGAAAGCAAGGCTGTTGGTGCGCAAGCAAGCAAGCAATGCAAAAAGGGCAAGAGGTATATATACTAGAGTTTCACAGTGAAGAGGTAATTGTAGCTCCTTATTTTTATGCCTCAAGTAATTCAAACACACTAGCCCTGGTCTTGTGCTGCTTCTGCTGCTGCTGCTGTCAATAATAGCTGTCACTATTAATAGTAACCGGTACTTGCTAAGCAATACCCAGTAAGTAAGCGAGTAATTCAAACTTATTCTTCCTTGCCTTGTTTCCTTTGTCACTTTCTTTTGTTTATGTTTAAACCAAATTTAAGTTTATTATTTTTAAAATTTAGTATCCGTAGGTAGCGAAGCAACCGTAGGATCCGTAGGTAGCGAAGCAACCGTAGGAAAGTATTTTATATTTTATTCTTCTGCTTCTTTTTGCTGTTTCTGTATTCTTTATCTAGTGTAACTTATAATTTAAATTTAAAATTGGTCCTTATCAGAATCGAACTGATATTCATTCCATGAAAAGAAATTGTACTAGCCTTTATACGAAAAGACCTTTTTTGGTTTGGTTATTTAATTTATTTTTACTTTTGTATTTTACTTATGTCTTCGGTGTTCTAACGAAAGGCAAGGTTATTCATTACTAACTATAGAGAAGAAAAGGTAAAAAACAAATGACAAGGAAATGTTCTAAAAAAACAAAAACTAAGAATACAAAAAAATGCTAAGCCCGCTTTCCGTAGGAGGGGTAAATTTAAATTGTCTTTTAAAATAGCTAGAGACCTTAAGTTAGCAATCTTTGTTGCATCCCTGCCCTCCTTTAGGAGGTAATCCTACACCTTTGCTTGTGACTTTGCAAAACCCACTCCCCAATTTCCCAATTGCCCAATTGCCCTATTGCCCAATTTCCCAATTGCCAAATATTATAACGAACAAATGGTCTTGTGCTGCTTCTGCTGCGGTTACTATTAATAGTGACAGCCGGTACCGGCAGTCCGCAGGATAATAGAGTGCCTTGCGTTATATAGCGAAAGCGAGAGTGTTCTAACGAAAGCAAGCGAGGAAAAGGGTAGCTAACCCTAAAAAATCAATTTCTTAAAAAAGAATAACAACCATTAACACTTAGTTTTTTTATAAATTAGTACTACTAAACTAAATATTTTACAATACTTCCATTTGTAGCCTATCTAGAAATGTTCTATTTCTTAATTACAGGAATAAATTATTTTATTTTATTTTATTTTATTTAAACCGTTTTAGTATCTAGGGGTTAGATTCTTGCTTTATAGACATTCAGCACTTATCTATTATGTTTGTGGCTACCCAACTATGCATTCATAATTTGTTACCCTTTAGCTCATTAAACATAATTTGTTTAAGAGTCCTACATTATTTAAGCCAATTTAGGTTAAACTTTAAACTATTATTATATAACAGTTAATGTAGGGAGAACTTTTTTATTGGAAAAAAAGGTTAAAAAGGATTCTCATCTTTTTTCTGTACTTTTGCCTTCGAGATACTAAGATTTCCTGTACAAATATTACAAACAATTGGTACACTATGGAAACACAGCCTATTGGTCCTTTCGTACTAGAAGGTCTGCCCCTGTTTTTTACTAATTATCCCTCCAGAAGATAGGGACCATACTGACTCCTTGTTATCGCAGTTCCTTAAATACTGCTTCTAGAAATTTCTAACTATTTCGGACTATATCATATCTTAAAAAATAAATTAAGACGGAAACGTGTAGTCTCTGAGGAACCTACTCTAATATTAAATTTAAATTAATTATTATTTGGTTTCCTGCTGATTGTCCACCATTACTTTGTACTCCTACGGACCACAGGCCTCTTGCCCTCTTTCCTAGCAAGGCTAGAGCATAGTTTGAGAGTGTTCTAACGAAAGGGAGTAGTTCTAGAGAACAAGGTAAAGTTGTAATATCTTTAAGATTTTTATTTTATAGTTAATACTAATTAACTTTATAAGTAATTAAAGCTTTAGGATCTTCCAGCAAATAGTTTCCTTTTCCGACGCAAGTCAATATATTTATACATTTTTTTTTTTTTTTTGGAGTCTTTTAAACTCAATCTACGTCGTATTAACAATACTGTTATCACTTAGGCTCTTTATCCTAAGTTTCCATTTTTCAAAAAATGGTTCAGACTATGTCATCAATCGCTAAAATTAAAATTAACGATTGCCGGAAATTCGTGTTAGGCTTATTGTTAGTGATACTCACCTATTAGTCGTTGAACCTTCCTGACTTAATTTTGTACTATTTAGTTAAAAATTCACTTAGTCAAGCTCGGCTGCAAATTTACTTAATTTAAAATAAAGTGATCCTTGCAATTTCTCCGGTTTTCTACTTATTTTTCTTAATTTTTTATATAATTAACAAATTTTTTTATTTTTAAAGTAGGGGCTCTTAAAAAGGGGGATTAAAAATATAAATAACTGCGCTATAAACCTATTCTATAAAGCATTGAACTATAAAAATGTGTAGAAACAGTTTTCCTTAATAGATTTAACTGTTTAGCTCCTATTGTTAGGATCCATTGATTATTTCTATCATGTAAAACCCCTGTATAAATGCCCAATTTTTTATTGATAGCAAATGCTAAAATCTGAACATCTTCCTTTTGATAACTATTAGTATAAATTCTTACTCTGTTTCTCCCTTTATCGAAATTTCCATCTGTCTGTATTAAATAAGCTAAAACAACAGGATCCAACAATTCTATTATATTTTGAGGTATAATTTTTACGTGTTTGTTTAAATCCTGATTGAAAATATAAAACATATTAAAATAAGGTACAAATATTGGTCCTGACGGACTTCTAGTTTTAAGTCTATAGTTAGTATAGTTCTTATTTAAACCTTTAACTTCTAAACTCTTAACGGGATTGAGTATGTAATCTTTAAATAGTTCCCCTAAGTGTAATGCAAATGCTTCGTATTTTTGACCAAAGCTCATTTCAAATCTAACATTAGATGTAGGTGAAGATCTGTATAAGCTTCCATCTCCTAACATAATACCAATAAATACAGATTGTAGATTTATAGGAAAAGAACTAGAACTCAAGGTATTAACCCTACCTGTGGGATTTAAATTTATTTGTGTTTTATTCATACTTTTATTATCTTTTATGTGTTTTATTATCCTTTTTCTGTGAGTGCGAACCCAACTCACGTACCCTATTAATCGGCGAACAGCCGAACCCTTCCAAGCTTCTTCCCCTGGAGGAGAGGATGAGTCGACCAAATATGTTATCATTTAAGCTCTTTATCTTAAATATCCTTTGTTTACACAAGGGTTCAGACTATGTCTTCAACTAATTATTCTTTTCTTTTCTTTTTATTTTAGTCTTTTAACAAACAGGTATTTTATATTTCATACTTTCAATTATGTATGGTTTTATTAAATTATGTAGTGCTAAAGCATCTTTAGAATTAAATTTTATTACAAAATATTTTTTTTTATGTAATATTACTTCACTTCTAAAACCAAATTTTTCATTTAATTCTCTACTTAAAATTAAATTTTCGTTTTTATTATAACTTTGAGTATGTAGAATCATTGTTTTTCTATCTTTTTGTAATGAACCATCCCCCATAATCCAGTAAGCTAAACCTCTATCAGTTAAATGATTTAAGATTAAACCTTCCTGTATTGTTTTGATAGCCTTATCAGTACTTTTTATATAAAACAAATTCCAGATTTCATCAAAGGAATAAAATGAAAAAGTCTTAAACCAAAAACTTTTAATTAAACCTTTTCTTTCTCCATATAAATCTATTCGTTTTCCTGGTTCAACCATAAAACAGTAAGACTTAAAAAGAGAAAATAAATGAATTAAAAATTCTTCTTGAATATAGCCTTGTTCAAATTTAATTAAAGCATGATTGCTTTTTTTGTACATACAAGCATCACTAAGTATCATACCTATTGCTATTTCTTTTAGTTCCAAAGATAAAGCAGGCAATTTTGTTTTCCATTCTTGCCAATACTTAGAATTGAGGTGATAACCATCTCTATAATTTTTAATTTCTTTAGATAATATTAAGTTTTTTTTCATGTCTATTTAATTTTTTTTTTATTTATTTATGGTAAATTTTTATTTATTTATAGTATGTTAGCAGCAGACTTCTAAATACATAAGATTTTATAGGACAAATTATAATATTTATTTATCAAAATTTAACTGAATCATTTCCACTTTACCCTTGCTTGTATTTTTAGTCTAAAAATAAATTGCTTAAGCAGCAAAAGAAAATTTATTTTAGTTGTTGGGCGCTCGTGTCAAGATTATTGTTTATATTACTCACTTGTTAGTCGTTGAACGTTCTGTTATCACAATTATAATAATTGAATATCGATACCAGCTTCGCTGCAAATTGTCTTAATTAATAGTAAGAGATCTTTGCAATTCTCCCAATTTATACTCGACTATCCTTTCACATCGAGGTGCCAAACCGCGGAGACAATGTGTACTCTCGTCCGCGATCAGCCTGTTCAAAATATGTTATCGTAATTTTTTTAATTATTACTTCTTACTCTCACAAGTAAGTTCAGACTATGTCATCATCTTAATTACTATAATCATATGGCAGCTTGTATCTCATTTCCTTAATTAAATAAGGATTAATTAAATTATAAAAAGCTTGATAGCTTAAATCTTTTATAACGATTATTTTTTTATCCTTATTTGATCTTACTTCACAAATCAAGTTAAACTTGCTACTTAATTGTTCAGACATTGTTTCGACTTCTAAAGTGGTAAAGCTATGGGTATTTAAAACAACGCTTTTATTCTTTGTATTTTTATTATAATCAAGTTTTCCACCGTCGTCCATATACCAATAAGCTAAACCTCTTGGAGTTAAATGATCCAATATAAGATTCTCGCTAATACCTTTATGTTTGTGCTTTAAAAATAAGTCAGCTAGAAAATTAAAAGCTTCATGACTAAAAGTCTGAAACCCCCAATTAATTACAATGTTACCCTTAGGACTAATTCTAGATTTTTTATGAGGCTGAGATAAAACCCATTGATCAAAAAGAGTAAACACATGTAATGCATATGCTTTGTTTTTATCACCTCATTCAAATTTAATTCTATAAGTTTTCCCTTCGTTTTGAGATTGTAAACTAGCATCGCCAAGTAATAATCCTATAGCTGCTTCTTTTTGATTATTAGAAAGCTTTATTAAGCTATTTTTATATTCTTTAACTTTATTACTATTAGGTCCTAGTCCTATGATATCCGTTTTTAAAATTTTGTCGTTGTCACGGTAGTGATTGTTCATGTTTTTATTATTTTTTAATTTTTTATTATATTTTTATATTATATTATAAATATGTTAGCAGCAGACTTACAAATACATAAAAATAAGTTTAACTTGTTTATGTTTAATACTCTTGGCTAACTTTTGCTTTCTATAAAAACCAAAGGCAAGAGGAGCCTCAATTACAATTATTACCATGATTATTACATGATCATTAGGACCGTTTTACGCAAAAATACTCGTGT
>Ga0193692_1000062_pt1 | contig 29850 bp, 50 predicted proteins | sample L3a1metaG_FD_144917 | JGI IMG/M metagenome (GOLD analysis project Ga0193692, IMG submission 144917) | Soil microbial communities from a riparian zone of the East river system, Colorado, United States - L3a1 | ecosystem: Environmental > Terrestrial > Soil > Riparian zone | place: USA: East River... | reverse complement strand
TTGCTTCGTTGTGGGTCGGGGTCGTGGTCGACGCGATCAGTCGTCGGTGTTCATGGCGTCGTCGATCGACAGGACGCCCCCGCGCACGGCGTCTAGCGTGTCCCGATCGCGACCCCTGGTGAGTCGCCGACATCCGCGGGCCGTTCCACCTGTACCTGGTCGACGGCACGCTGGACCAGTTGCGCGACGGCGCAGCTGCACGGCAGGGGCGGCCAGTTCGACCTGGCCAGCTTCGGGTCCGGCCCCGAGGCGCCGGCGGCATCGGTGATCTTCTACCCGGGTGACCCGGGTGAGTCGCCGTCGTGACCGAGCCGGTGGCCGTCGTTCTCCCGGGTAGCCTCGTAGACGCGATCGAGAGGGTGCTTCAGCATCGCTGACACGGATTCCTTGCTGAGCGACATGAAGCGAGAGTCCATGATCGCGCACCTCGACTCGACCAGCGCCGCAGCGACGTGGAGGCTGGACGACCGCGGACTGGCCTGGCTGCGGGTCCGAGGGCTCCTCTCGCCGGCGGGATGACAGGCCGGTGGGATGACAGGTCAGGTCAGGCGCCGAAGAGCTTCCTGGCGAGCCAGCCGCGTCGCCTCCTGGGCGCCATCTCGCTACTGAGCGCCCTGAGCCGATCTGACTCGACCCGATCGAGCCACCGCTGTCGCTTGACCGGATCGCGGTGGATGAAGTTCTCGAGGTCGCGGATGTGACCCGCGCGACGTCTCTCCAGAGACTCGCGGCGACTCTCGATCTCGGACACCTCCAGGGCGTACTCGATCTCGCGGTTGATCTGCGCGCTGGACTTAGGCTCCGTCATGTCAGCTAGTATGTCGTCATCGGAGTGCGAGTCAACGGGCGTTACAGATTCACCCCGTGGATCGATCATCTGGACTCGGCCTCCCCGCTCCCACCACAGTTGAGGCACCGTCGCAGCTCTGCCGTTCCGCCATCCCGGATGCGGCCGTTGCCGAGGCAGGTCGGACACTCCTCTCCTGGGGAGCGCTTTACCCCGAGAAGTCCCGGGATCACGGTTCGCAGGTCGGGGGCATTTGGACCAAAGGTCTTCATGCGGAAACCGCCGCCCTTGGTCATGGTCACCTTGACACCAGAGGGACGGTGCTTCTTGGTCGTCTTCTTGACAGGCATGCTCTTTGTCCAGTGCTGGGGGTTCGTGTTTTCGTGGCTAGCGCTGACGCTCTGGATAGATCGCGTCGCCCTCGACCATGTTGTTGTCCTCCTGCTAATTGCGGACCAGACAACAAGACGCGTAAAACCTTGATTGTGCGGGGCGAGTACGGTGCTACCCGTGTCATGAGGTTGACTGGGTAGCGTGATACCCGGATACAAGTTTCCTCAATTAGTCGCAGGGGTTCGCCGTGTGAGTGCCGCCTGCACTGACGCCATCGCCTCGGGAGTGATCGGCGGGATGTCATCCGCACTGAGCGGCGCGAGCATGTCACCGAGGATGCAGGGGACTCGGCGCTGCGGCTCGGTGTGATGGAAGTGATAGCCGAAGCCGCTCGGTACCGGGGTCTTGTCGGGATCGGATAGAGACAGCGTGTTCACCTTTGCCATGCGTCAGGTAGATGCGTGGGGCAGCTGCCGAGGTGCTCCAGCTCGCGGACTGGTTCGCTGAGAGGCCGGTGAAACTGTGACCTATGACCTGGGTAGCCAGACCGTTGACGGGCATGCACCGACACCCAGCGGGGAGCTTGGTCAGGCCGTTGGCGGGCATTCTTCTAAGCCGATCCGCTGGAATACGAACCACATCCACGTGCTCGCCAAGGGCGTTGGATCGTCGTCACGAAGGACAGCGACGGTCGCCACTTCCTCTCTACTGACGGAACACTCTACACAATTGATTGTGTCCGTAGGTCCACACGATGTTGCAAGTACCAGTCAACCTTAGCCTGCCTTCATGGCACGTTAGTCGCATTACACCTCGGTATGTACAACACGGTCCAGGCACCTGACATGGCACCGATGAAGCTCTACTTCGTGAGCCTGCGCCTGCGCGTGAAGCTCGGTGGTCATGGACACAAAGCGCGGTCGCAATCCACCCCGCGTCGGGGCTCAGGACGATCGACTACCGTACTGTCGAGCACGCACAAGGGCCTGCTCGAGAAGCTGTTCGAGCAGGAAGTTCCCGAGATCTACGAGAAGATCGTGCCGTTGCGCTGGCGTGTCGTCGGAGGCCTCGTCGTCCGTGGATCCGTGCCATGAAGAGCCCAGTTGCTGTGTTGGAGAGCTGTCCGGTTTGTGTCCTCCCAGGGCACGCTGGGGAGACCGATGCCCTGGGAAGGCACCCGGAGTGTGTCCCGTCTGACGAGTGTGTCGAGGCGTACTGGCGCGCACTCACCAACGCGCAGCGCTGCAACCTGATCGCACTGTGTTGCCACGTCTGCGGCGAGTTCCACGTCTGCGGCGAGTTCGATCCGTCGTGTCGCTGCTGGGATGACTCGTGATTCGTGATCCGTGGGATCTATTTCGCTGGATCTGGCGGCGCTCTCGCGCAACAATCTGGTCGGAACGTACTTCTTCTATGAAGTCGTCCGGTGGCTGATCGTAGTGCTGGCATATCCGGACCGATAGTCGCCCTGGCAGGGCGACTATCGGAGCACCGCTCGGCACATGACCTACTTCCCCCACTCACAATTTTCGTAGAAATATCCATGCTTGTCCGGTTGTCACCCAACGCTCCCATCGGTAGTGGCGGGATGAATCCAATCTCCGTCGTACAACTCCTCGTATGTGGGTGCCTCGTTCGCGACGCTCAGGCCGAGCAGCGAGCGGAACGCATTGAACGGGTAGAAGCGCCGGTTGAAGCGGAACACGAACTCGTTCAGGTACGCCTGGAGGTGGTCGGGCGAGACGCCATGGTGCGTGCCGTTGATCCACGTCTTCAGGTTCGAGAACACGAGGTGGATGATCGGCAGGTAGTCCTCGCTGACACCCGGCTCGCCGCGCTCCGGGCACGCGAGGTGCTGGTAGCCGTGTCGCACGAGGCCCGCGTAGCTCTGCGATCCGTCGGTGACCACCATCTCGGTGAGCGTGTCGACGTTGGCGCGAATGAAATCACTGCACGTTTTCGCGGTCTTGTCTTGGATGACCTGGAGTCGCAGCCGACCCGCGTAGCGTCCGCCGCGACGGGGCTTCTTCTTGGAGTGCCGATCGTCCTCGGACTCGATGCGCTCGACCTTGCGGAGCTTCACTTCGACGGCGCCGATCACGCGCACCTGATCGGTGACGCCTCGGCCCTTGCCACGCGTGCGACCGCCCACGAGCGTCTCGTCGACTTCGACGGTGGTCTGCGTGCCGATCGGCCCGCTCGTGGTCGCCATGCTCGCGCGGAGCTTGTGGAGGATCTGGAACGCCGTCTCATAGCGCGTGAGCCCGAGACGGCGCTGCAAGTTGGTGGCAGACATCCCGGTGATCTGCGTGGAGGTGAGGAACGCAGCCCAGAACCACACGGAGAGCGGCGTGTGCGTGCGCTCCATGACGGTACCGACGATGAGGCTCGTGTCCTTTCTCGCAGCCCTACAGCGCAGCTGGTGCGGCCGAGCGGCGAACCGGAACGGCTCCGCGGTGACGTTGCACTTCGGGCACTGGAAGCCGTCGTGCCAGCGGATCGCTTCGAGATAGCGAGCGCACGCAGCGTCGTCCGGGAACATCTTCTGAAATCCGGGAAGCGCCTCGGGGAATTTGTCGGCCATGCACATGATATTATTGCCCAAGCAAAAGCTGGAATGCTTCCTGACCAACAAGTTGACCGTTCCCGTTGCCTTCGATGTAGTCAGCGAAATAGTGCAGCGCGGCTCGGACATCCACAAATCGCATGCGGCCAAGAAAGCGCGGAGTTACACGATCAACGATTGACCGATCACCTCGACGGCATACGACGGCCTGCTCTACGACCCATGACTCGCGAGACACCGACGCTGAATCAGGCTGGATATCGAGAATCACATGCCGACCCGCTCGTGAAACCTCAATACGGGCACGAGCATTCACCTGATCGATCTCCACGCTCTTTAGCTCCCAGCCGCTGCACGCAGACGCAATTTGGGCTCGACCAAGCGCGACCACGGTTGACGCCGCAAGCGCGGACACGGGTGCCCCCTCGGACACTAGATGTTGCCCTCGCGGACGAGGGTGTGACCCTTGACCATGATCTTGTAGATCGCGAACTTTTGTTCGTGCACGAAGGCACGCGCCGCGTGCTCCATGGAGAAGGAGTAGATCACGATCCCGCCGTTGAGCGGGGTGTGGACGTCGACTCGGGTGAACGGCATGTCCATACACTAGCAACGGGTGCGTTGGGTGTCAACCGGATAAGCGCGGAAATATCAGCGTTGCAGGTAATCACATGAATCTAAGAGCACGGGAAGTCGCGCGAGATGCTTTTGCAGGACTGCTCGGAATATTTTTGGTGCTTCAAAACACAGAAGTCCGGAGTGTGCTATTTTCAAGCAGCGCTGGTGCGGTCACAGGCTTAATAATGCTTTTTGGTGTAATTGGATCACCTTTCGCCCAAGGCTAACGAAAGTTGGCACGCAGACACCGCCCTGATGCGCTGGGACTCGATGTCCTGTAGTCCCGTATCCTCCCCGATCAACCCTTCAAGCGCCTCGAGTAGCTGGGCATAGTCCTCACACCCGGTGAGCAGCATCGCGACCGGTCGATCTGCGAACTTCCGCTCTAGCAGACGTGCGTAGGCCTTCTTCGCCTCAAGGAGTTTCGCGAGGTTGGTCCCCGTCCTCTGCGTCAGGGCGATGAGCCCGCGGCTCTTGGCTTCTGCGGCATGTGGGCCTTGTGGCACGGGGGCGACCAGCAGCCGACCTTGCAGCAGGGTGTACCGTGCCGTGTGCATCGTCCCGCCGACGAGATCCGTCTGCATCACGACGGTTGCCGCGGACATCCCGCTCTGGATGCGGTTCCGGCGAAAAAGGTGCTTGGGAAGTGCAGGGGTACCTGGTGGCTGCTCGCTCAGGAGAGCACCACCGGTAGCCAAGATCCGCTCGGCAAGTCCTGTGTTCTGCCGCGGATACACGGAGTCGAGCCCGTTCGCGAGCACGGCGACGGTGTGCCCACCGACCTCGAGTGCGGCCTCGTGGCAATGGGTGTCCACGCCGACTGCCAGACCGCTGACGATGCTCCAACCGTGTGCGGCCAGGAACCTCGAGATTCCACGGGCCTCTGTTATTCCAAAGTCGGAGGGCTGTCGAGTCCCAACGCATGCCACGCACCGTCGATCTGGGGGCAGGCTGCCACGGACGTACACAACCGGGGGGCGGTCCTGGGCCATGCGCAGCCAGGAGGGGTACGCGTAGTCCGCGGGGGTCAGGGTGTACGCCTCGTGGAATACCGGATTACCGCCTTTCATCAGAATCCTTTCGCAGCTCGAACCGTACATCCAGTTTTGCAGGCGCGCGGTTCAGCGCTCATGCTTCGCCGGCGCGATAAACAGTCCGCGCTTGCATACGCAGTACCTCGCGAAGTGGTCGAAGAAACTGTATGCCAGTGATTCAAGGGCGCGAAGCGCCCCCTCGCGCGAGCGTGGACCTACATGGACGCCGATGAGGTCGTATAACGGCGTACGGATCTTGCGACGTCCGCGGTAGACGTAAATCTCACGATCGACGGTCGCGCGGACGGGAATGCCAGCGCGTCGACAAAGATCTGGCACGGACGTTTTAATGGATCCCGGTGGGATCAAGCAGCTACGACGGTAGATAATTGGATCCCAGTCCGTGCGCATGATTAGTGGGGCGAGGGGCCTCACAAGGCCCCCTTTTTTACAAGGTCGACAAAGTGCTGAGCTTTCCCGCGTAGTTTTGCAGCCGCCTGCGCGTTACGGCGGGTGATTTCCATGAAGGCCGTTGATTTGATGACCTGCATGACAGCGACTAAATCTGACTTGGCTGCGTTGCCAATGACTAAGTTGAGGTCCGTCGGATCGGCACGATTGCCAAGAATGACGAGAAGCTTGGCCACGTCACGCCGGTCTTTGTCACCATGTTCCGAAGCGCTCCGAGATCGTAGTGCGTCGAGTTTCAGGAATAGAAGGTGCGGAATGGAGGCGAGTTGGATGTCAACAGTTCTCCCTATCGATATGGTTTCAGCATACATCGCAAGTTCGGCGTAATCGAACCGCAAGTTGTTCTGATGCTCCACGTAGATGTCAACTTCGATGCCACCGACCGTGATCTGTGCTTTCTTGAGGCGCTTATTCTGCGTGAGTAGTTGGTGATCTCGCAACGTTCCGCTAGCAGCGATCGTGATCGAAGCGTCAACGTCATGCGTTGCCTCGGGGATCATAGCAGCCCCACTGCGTTGTGTGTACAGATACACCGCCACACCGCCGATAAAGACGCACTCCCCATCGGTGAGCTTAGCGACGTCAGCAACGACTTTCCAAAGACCCATTGCCACGCCTATTTCGTGATCTCTAGGTGCTGGTACACCAAGCGCTCAAGATAGTTCGACAATGATCTGGTCTCGCACTTTGCTCGATTTAAGAGATGCATGTAGGCCTCATCATTGATCCGTGCTTGCGTGCCATGCGCATAGACTAAGGTTGACTGATACTTGCGACATTGTTTGGACCCACGGACGCAATCGCCTGTGTGGCGTGACTATGCACCCGAGGTCCAGCCATGCGACCACGTACGCGAGGCAGCGTTGACGGGCACTTGCCCCATTGTGCGTACCCACGGTCGCGATCCAATGTATCACCCGAGTTCCTCCGGCCAAGCCATGCAAATGAAGCGACCGGTTACCGATCTATTTCGTCCTGCCCCGACCTCGAACGTGACCTCGTGCACCATGAGGCGGAAGGCTCTTCAAGAACTCAATCTCAAGGCCCAAATCATTGCAAGCGTGGACAGTACCTCGCTCGCTCGTTGCATTCTCCGCCCCGCGCTGCGTCTTGTACAGCTTCGCGCTTCTGCCTCCAGGCCCCAGTAGGGACGGGTCAAGAAATTCCCCCAAAGTGGTGAGGACGAGCCTTGGATTGGTGCTGGAGCGAACCAGAAAGTGAGTTGCTTCGCGAGACATCTTCATGGATTTAACTTACTGCGAACAGCATGCCGTGCCGTGAACACGGCAACCCTGCGTTTGCACCCGGGAGCCCACAATAGATCTGTATCCCAGCGTGTACGGGTAGCAAAATACCCGGATACCTGAAGAGTCAGCCGTGCTTCTTGAGTCCTCTTGAACACATCCAAACGTGTCGATCGAGACGCGCGTGGCAGCTCCGTGTAGCACGTTTCGGAGGTTACACGAATCCTCCAACTGGTACAGGATTCGCATTTAAGCAAAACATGGCGATCATCACCGCTTCCTATCCTGGTAATTGCTCGGTCTGCCGCCAGCGCTACGTTGCAGGCACCCAAATCAATTGGACCAAGGGAGGTCCAACCTCCCACGTGGCCTGTTCCGGTGGTGCCTCCAGCCCCTCGACCCCCAAGAGTCCTGCGCGCGGGGCATCCAGCCGCCTGCCGCGCCCCCGCAAGCAGGCCCGCGCGATCCGCTCCGGGGAGACCGAAATAACCAACCGTACCGGATACACGGTCGGATCTACGATCCACGCGGCCAAGGTCCGTGAAGTTGGCGGCGGTCCGGATGGACACTACTGGCACGTGGTCCACGCATTCTTCGTTCGGGCTAACGAGGACATGGGTGATTATGACGACCTGTACCACGCATACGTCCGCCCGGCGACCGAAGAGGAGTGCGCGCCGATCGTCTCGGCCACCGTAGCCAAAGGCGCGCGCAAAGCCTGCGAGATGTGGCTCGCAGCCCAACTGGCTGCCCCCACGGCCACGTCCGTTTCTGACACCGGTCGCCTTCCACCGTCCGATCAGATCCAGCAGAGCGTCGTCATTGGCCGCAAGGTAGGTGCATCTGGGGCCGTAACCGACGGCGGTACGACTTATGCTCTTACTGAGACCGAGGTGATCTCGCACCACAACGGTTACTACGATGATTACCGTTCGACTACCGCTACGGTGACGCGTACTTCGGCACTTGCCCAAGTCATCACAGCACTCGCTAGCGGTGACACGGACACGCTAGCGGTTTGTGCAGATCGCGTGCGCTTGGAAATTCCAAGCATTCCCTGCTAAAACCCCGAGTGCTCCCTGGGGCAGCGGGCGATCTCGCCGCGCACATCCAGTTTCATTACTCGACTGCCGGCTGGCACCAAGGAATTGCAACATTATGCCAAGCACAAGAAATTCACGCTGCATTCGCTGTCGTCGTTCTGCGCCGACATGTGGTTTGTGCCAAGCGTGTAAGCGGATCGAGGATGATAAAATCGTGCGGGCGGCACAGTTGGAAGCGTATCGATCCAGTCTGCCCCCAAGTCTCCCCCGAGCTGCTATGCCTGCCTCGTCGGAGGACCCGCTGATTAGCAGTCTCCGGAAATGTGCCCAATCGACGGCGTCACTTGACGGCTATATAACGGCAGCGATCTCGGCCGGACTGCTCGGAGATCCGGGATACAGCCAGATTACCTTAGACGACGTTTGCCTTGCAGCTCCACAGTATCTCATCGCGGACATCCACGCCCGCACGGATGTCCTAGAACGGGCTGCTCGAGACGCGCGGGAGCATCGAGCACGATCTGCACAAGAGCTGATCGGAGACTCGCCTTTTACAGCACCAAAGCGATGGGTGCCTACTGATGACTGAGACCGGCCAGGGCGCCCGGGTATTTTTCTACCCGCCTATAGCGATGGGTGACTCGGAATCGATGTGGACCTCGGCAGGCCGACGACATCTGAGTCCGCGGGTCCGACGCTCACAGTACTGCCGAGTCCCGACAACGAGCTAGGTGATCAATGATCGGCAGGTCGAAGGTGAAGCGCAAGAACTTCCTCAGGTGCTTTCTCAAGAATTGGCGCTATGCCCGCATCTACGGTTCGTCCTGGAGGGAGGCGCTACGAATCGCACTGCGACGCTCTTGGGGTGATAGCGATGTTGAGGACCACCTCATCGCGGCCTACGCGCACAAGAGAAAGTATGGACATGAAGACCCTTGAAATCGAGCAGACACTGTGGATGCGCAAGCGGTCTCGCGCCGGAGACCAAGATCGAACCCTGGGAAGCCCTCCGAACAAGTAACAAGGGACCGAAAGGCTCTATGTAGACGCCGCCCCATTCAAACATGTAGTTCGTGGAGGCGCCTCCACATTTTGCGGACGCTACCTGCAAAGTCAACCCGTGTCGCAACGCCAACGTGGAAACACCAACAATGGTGCTAATTTGCCGTGTCGATAATCGACGCGCGCGATCCGGAGCCTCCGTCCGGTGGATGAGCAAGCACAAGCCCAGCGCGACGACACCGTCACGCAGTGCGGTGATCTGCAAGCTACCGCGGGCGCGGTATTCAGGTTCTTCAAATATCCGGGTATTTTTTCACCCGTCTCTAAAATAGCCCAGACGCCTTAGGAGTGCCCGAGAGTAAACACACGGTTACCGCGTCTACGGCACGGCACGGACCTAGCAGTAAGATAAATTCATGAGGCTCATCAACCTTACCCCGCACACCATCAACCTCGTCCTTGGCCCCGTGTCCCTCACTCTTCCTTCGGAGGGGGAGGCTCGCGTTTCGACCGTGTCGCAACCGAGGCCCCCACTCTGCGTGCAGGCGTGGGGAGACCTTGAGGTCACTACCGAGCGCCTTCAGGTCCCTACCGAGCGCCTTCAATATACGCACGTCGTGGGACTACCGGGGCCCATGGACGGGGTGCGTTACGTCGTGTCCCTCGTCGCCGTAGACGGAGCACGACGCGCGGGGCGTACGCTTCATGATCTGTTCTCGCCTGGGAGGCTGATCCGCGACGAGGCTGGCAGGGTCACGGGATGCGCTTCGCTCGTGAGGCACGCGTGACCAGAGAGTTACCATGGGCAAGCAACCGAACAATTCGCTCTGGGGCAGTATCGTGACCAGCGGGGCCCTGCGTACGCTCCGAATCGAGATCGACGGCCACCTGCAAGGAACCTCCGATGTGCCAAAACCGTGGGTCGCTCAGATCACCGGCATCGATCGTAAATACGGCTTGGCCAGGGTCTTCGTCGACTCATTACGAGACTACGCCGGTGCCAAGCGGTCGTGGGCAGGTCGCCTCAACGGAGTAGTCGCCTGCTATCCGCTTCGTGAGGGCCTCACGTACGAGGTCTCTCGCCTGCGCGGTCGATCCAGCAAGCGTTACCTGGCGCGAGAGTTCATCTCCGTCACGGCTGGGGGTGATATGCACCAGATCGATCCAGGCGCAGCTCTCGCTCTCGGAGAGCGCCTCGCGGAATGCCCGGGGCACAACGCCAAGATTTTGGAGCATCGTATCCCGGACGCGCCCGGGACTTCCGTCGCGCTGGTGCGGGGGCTTGGTCACCCGGTGCCCTTGGGGTGGGTCGTGGTGGACGGACGCCGTCTGTACCGGCTGCGTGTCGGGGAGCTGCATGAGATCACCGCGGACGAGGGAGACCGTAGGATCGTGCTGGTGGATCAGCAGGAGATTCGTGATGTGCCTCAACTCAAGGCGCTGGACCGACTTCGATCAAAAATTGCTACAGGGGCACTTCAATGATCACCGTGTTCGCAAAGGGTAACATCGTGCACGAGCAACGAACAAGCGACGACGGGAAATGCGTCCATCTCAGGCACACCTGCGACAGTCACCGGGCGGCACAGGTCACCGCTGCGAAGATCGACCTGGCGTCCAAGGGGTGGACCGTATCCGGAATCGGATCGGGCGACAGCCTGCGCCTCCCCCTCCTGCTGGCTGGGGAGAAGATGGGGAGCCTGCTTGACGGAACGCTATCCAATCGACGCGCTCAGTGCTTCGTGGCCAAGCGCGGTGACGACGCCATCAATGTTGGCGCTTGCGCCGGGATGTCGCTCCGGATCTTCGTGCAGATCGAAGACACGTCACGATCCAGAGGCTACGACGGAACAACGCTGATGTGCCGGACGAACCGACAGCTGGCAGAGGCGATCGAGACCTGCCACTGGCACCTCGGGGAATGACCCGATGATCGCAGCGAAATCCAAGCTCCAGCGTAAGCGCATGCTCGGCATCAGTGTGTTGGATGCGGCGCGGGAGCGCATCGCATGGACACTGGACTCGTTCCGTCGCGTCTGTGTCTCGTTCAGCGGTGGCAAGGATTCGACTGCCATGCTTCACCTCGTCATGGAGGCCGCCATCGCGCGGGGGAGGCGCGTCGCGGTGCTGTTCCTGGACTGGGAGGCTCAGATGGCACTAACGATCGCACATGTCAGTGAGATCTTTGATCGCTACGCGGATCATGTCGATCCGTACTGGGTCGCCGTGCCTCTCACCACGACGAACGCGTGCTCGCAGCACGAGCCCGAGTGGACATGCTGGGATCCGGCAAAGCGTGATTTGTGGGTGCGCCAGCCTCCGCCCGGGGCCATCACAGATGGCAGGCACTTTCCGTTCTGGTACCCGAAGATTACGTTCGAGGAGTTCATTGAAGAATTCGGCGAATGGCTCGCCGACGGGCAGTCTACCGCCTCCTTTGTTGGAATTCGTGCGACAGAGTCGCTGCACCGTTGGAGGGCGATTGCGAAGCCCAGACAGTCGAGGATCGAGGGCAAAGCGTGGACCCGCTGGCGAGGGCGTTACCACGCGAACGTCTACCCAATCTACGACTGGCGCGTGGACGACGTGTGGACCTACCTCACGCGATCTAGCCTGCCATACAACCGTCTGTACGATCGGATGCACCAGGCGGGGCTGACCCCGCACCAGATGCGCATCTGTGAGCCGTACGGCGACGAGCAGCGTAAGGGCTTATGGCTGTACCACGCGATCGAGCCCGAGACGTGGGCGAAGGTCTGCGCTCGGGTCGCTGGCGCGAACTCGGGCGCGCTCTACGCCGGAGAGAAGGGCAACATTCTGGGCAACCAGCGGATCGAGCTACCCGCCGGGCACACGTGGCGATCGTTCGCTGACCTCTTGCTCGACACGATGCCCCTCACGACCGCCGGGCACTACCGCGACAAGATCGCGGTGTACGTCCGGTACTGCGAGGTGAAGCAGATCCCCGTCCCGGACGCTCAGCCGGGGGATACGGGTGGCAAGGACGTGCCCTCCTGGAGGAGGATCTGCAAGACCCTGCTAAGGAACGATTACTGGTGCAAGGGGCTCTCGTTTTCGCCTACCAAAGCCGAGAGCTACGAGCGCTATCGCAAGGTGATGCGTGGCCGTCGCGCGCGATGGGGCATGGCATGAGGATCTACCGCAAGGTGAAGCGCGACCGACGCGCGAGAGGGGGCGCTCTCCAGCCACGAAGTTGTGTGTCCTTAGTGACTCACATGGCGGTCTATCTGGGTCCGGGTGTACAGCTACCCAGTATTGCCATTCGCATACTTATGGCGGTCCGGACACTAACCCGCTTCATGCAATGCAAGAGGAGCATGACGATTAGCATCGACCAGCAGGGCCGTAGGTTCTACCTCCGCGGCAACACCTACCCGGTCATGGAGATGTGATAGATATGGCAAGTAATGATCAGTGCGCTCAGCCTGCCCCAACGAAGCTGGTCTTTGAAGTGCCTCGATTCTGCAATGGACACCTAACGCAGGCCGGTGCCGAGCATTTGGCACAGCAAATGTGGACGAACGGAGCTGCTGTAGGCCAAGTACGCTGGCGGCGGACGCGGACTCCAAGGTTCTGGGTAGGCCTGTGTTTCACGGACGGACGACCGCCGGAAACGATGGGCGAAAGTAATGTAGACTGGGAATCGGCATTCGCGCTAGCGCAAGGAAATATTCGATGACCTCAAAGTGTAAGCTGTGAAGAAGCGTAAGATTAACGCGGGTACGGTCGATCGCCGCTTCGCCGCGTGCAATCTTCCGAGTTTACGTCGCTACGTTGCGAGTCCAACGTCGGGGCCCCTCGTCAACTGCATCCGAGGATGTAACTGGACTTGTAAGTGCTATTGTGGGTTGTGCGTTCGGGGCGTTCGCGTACGACATCTATCGAGCTCTTCGACACAGCTAAGTAGTGTGTTGGGCGACCTGTGGGTAATTTATGCCTCTAAAGATTGAAACGTACATCCACGGCCATACCGACGACGCAGCCCTTTGGACCGCCCTTGGACCTCTCTTCACTGATCGGAAGGTCGTCTCCGATCTTGGAGGCCTTCCCCTCTACAGCGTCCCTGGCGTGCACTGGTTCATCGCTTTCGACGATGGAAGACCGATCGGTTTCGCATCAATGCGCCTTACACCGAACGCGATCTGGTACGACTACGGATATGTTGTGCCTGATCGTCGGCAAGCGGGTGTATTCGCGGCCCTCGCTAAGACTCGAGATCAGGAGGCTGCCAATTCTTGGGCACATCAACCGCTACGCTCCTTGATCCGGGGATCGCGCTGGAAGCACTATAAGACGCGAGGGTGGAAGATCGCCTCTCGTCGTGGGTCCTGGATCCGTATTCTCAAGGAGCCCCTATGATCCAGGAACTTACCTCCCAACTCGTAGCTCACCTCGAGAAGCTTCCTGAGATCGATCGTATCTTGGCTCTGAACGAAATCCGCACAGCCCTACACGCGGTGTCACCTCTTCGCGCGCACCCGGTCGATCTGGTCCTGTGGGTTCCGTCCGATCAGGTTGACGCCAACGATTACAACCCCAACCAGGTTGCCCCGCCAGAAATGCGGCTCTTGGAGCACTCGATCGCCGAAGACGGGTACACGCAGCCCGTGGTAACCTGGCTCGACCAAGATCGCCGCGAGACCGTGGACGGGTTCCATCGCAGCGTGGTAGGACGATCTTCGGATTCCGTGCGCCGTGCTACTCGCGGTTACTTGCCGGTTACGACGGTCAACGCTGGGCGCGCGGACCGCGGGGATCGGATCGCGGCGACCATCCGGCACAATCGTGCACGCGGTGTCCATCAGGTTGCCTCGATGTCGACGATCGTCGTAGAGCTTGCCAAGCGAAACTGGTCCGACATTCGGATCGGCAAGGAGCTTGGCATGGAGGCAGATGAAGTGCTGCGTCTAAAGCAGGTTACCGGACTGAAGGAACTGTTCCGGGACCGTGAGTTCTCGGAGGGGTGGGAGCCGGAAGAGTGAGCCGTCCGGGGAGCCAACAAGGTCGCTCGACTGCAATATATACGGACCCGCGACCCATAAGCAAGCTCTCTCAGGCGTTTGAGCTGCCTGAGGCCGGAACCCTGGTGCAGCATTTGGCTGCACATCCATCAATCTCGTCGGTCCTAGTCGAGGCTGCAGTGGAGCTACGCAAGCGTTTCGACGCTTCGGTGACGTTGCAGTTGCGTGATGACAATGGATTCCTGACGCTTGGCGTCGGGACGAAACTCGAGGTTGTTGAAGCCGAAGCCCTTCTTTCGAGGTTCCTCGATGAGTGGTGGTTGAAGAATGAAAAGGTTGAAGAATCGATCGTGGTTACATTAGACTGGCTTTAGTGTGGGACTGGCGCGGTTACATCTCATTTGCGGCGACCGTTCGGCCGCGCACATCTGCTTCAAACGATGAGATGGCCGCTGCGCGTGCCGCCATTAGTCGCGCCTACTACGGCGCATACCACACTACATGGGAATATGTGTTCGAGAAGCAATATCCCATAACGAGACAGCGCTGCACGAATACGATTCACCGTCGTAATAACCAGGCCGTAGTGCGGTAAGCGGGTTGAAATCCCGCCCCTGGTACCGTCCGGCTCATTGCCGGCGAGGAGATAGTGATGAGAATTTTTAATGTTTTGTTTGCAGTATCAATGACGATCGGAGTGCGTAGCGCGGTAGCTAACTGTACCAGTCCGCCAGAAGCACCAGATGAGGCATCTGCGCCAGACGACGAATGCCAACCGGCATTCGGTCCCGATCAGCTTGAGGCCGCGACTCGGGCCCTCGCCACAGGTCCGATCGCCGCGGTATCCTGTGGTAATTATGGCTCTGGGTACGCGTGTACCGTGCTCTGGAGTGGAGGAGGCGAAAACTGGGCCACACAATGCTATTTTACCTGGAGTGCCAGGTCGGCAATCGTATGCTCGTCGTTGCGCCTGCCCTGAGCTTGGATCGGAGCCGGAGGGGGCGCGCTTAGACCCCCCTGGGTCATTCGTGTGTGGGTTACTGGCGCAGCCCTGGCGTGGGCCTCATGTCCTGGTCGTCATGTCCTGGTCGCGATCTGGTTCCTACATGTCTGGATCCCCCGTCTGGCACCTGGCGCCTGCGTGGTCGGGCGGCGTCGTCACTGCGTGAACTCTCCGGTCTCGCAGCGGAGGTCCGTCGGTCCACCGGACGCCTGGGCGCGCGCGCACCGGTCGACCAGCAGGTCGATCGCCCGGAGGTTGCCCGACAGGATCGCGCACATCCAGGCCCGATCGTCGGCGTGCGTCCCGTCCCCGTCGCGGTCGAGCACGGCGATGGCCGTGGCCGCGGCCCGGCCGGGCGAGATGCCCCGGGCGACCAGCGCGGTCGACAGCGTCTCGCGCGTGTGTCTCGCGAGTAAGATGATCGCACGCTCGATCGTCGCGACGCCGATCACGGCCCTCGTGACCCCGCTCGCGTGGGCGACGCACGTCGGCAGGGATCACCTCGAGCATCCCGAGCGATGGGAGACCGGATCGTTCGGGATCCGCCGCGCCCGGCACGACGCGCAGATGAGGCCGATCGACCAGATCCAGATGAGGCCGATCGACGAGATCGGCACGCTCATGACCTGGGAGGAGTTCTCGGAGGACGTGGACGGCGGCATGCTGATCGACTACGACGGCTTCGGCGAGCTGGCGACCGGCGACCGAGTGTCGACCATCGAGGTCCGTCCGGAGTGGGCGACGCACGTGCTGTGGCACAATCGATGAATAGCTCAGTCCGAGAGAGCGGGTCTCGGAACGCGACGGCACGCGAGTGAGGCATGCCAATTCCACGACACCCCTGGACCGGAGACTCCCTCACCTGCGACTGCGGCGGGGCGGCGAAGGAGTACCCACGCGCGATCAAGTATCGGGCGAGGACGATCGAGGAGCGGCACACCGGCGTCACCTTCGCCGATCGGGCGATGGTCCTTGTCGAGGAGTACCTGAAAGATCCGAGCAGTGGTCCGGCCGTCTGGTGCGCCATAGACGGATTTCTGGTCCTCCCGGATGGCAGGCGGATCGATCTGCTGACCCTATGCGTCATTGACGCCACGTGCGTGTCGAGCCAGGGACACGACGATCGTGTCCCTGGCTCGACACGCGACCGGACTCCGTCCAGTAGTGCCGGTTGCTTGCGTCCTGGCACGCCTCGCGCATCAACCGTCGCCATGAGCGCGAACCGCAAGGAGCAAGTGGACATGCTGGTGGCCACCTCTCGTGAAGTGGGGAACCTGCAAGCTAAGTTGAATCGCTGCATTGCCGATCGAAATTTGGCCTCAGGTAGTGCTCGTCAACTCCTTACGCGAGAAGCTCGCATGTACCGTGAGAAGCTCGCCCTCGCTGAGGCAAATCTGCAGGCTGCCTACGGATTCGCTCTCAAGATGTAAATTCCACTTGACTCGACTCCCGGCATTCCTGCCCGCCACAGCATCGGCACGCACGCACGCAGGCCGCGCGATCCGTCGCCCGTGGATCCGGCCCGTCGACGATAGAACCGGCTGCTCCTCGGCAGCGCTGCCGGCTGGGCCCGAGGGCGTGCCTGATGTCCCCCCTTGCTCTGCCGCCTCGACAGTCCCGATCTCGGCGTCGCTCAGCGTGCTCAGGAGATGCTGCACGGGGAACTCGACTCCCGGGCAGCGTTCTGGGCCTTCGGCACGATCCGGTGCGACTCCGACCTCGGACCGGGGTACCTGGACATGCCGGACGCCGGACACGACGATCGTGTCCCGACGGGCACGATCCAGGATGCCTCATAGCAGTTCATGGCACTTGCCTGCTGGCACGTCCCGCGCATCACCAGTCCCCATGAGCACGACCAAGAGCAAGCGCCGCTCCCGTCTCAGCTCAGCGCGATGAGCGACGCTGAGGCCAACGATCGGGTGGCATCGACAGCGGAACGCAGGCGATCACGAGGACGACGCGCTCGACGATCGGCGGCGTCATGACCGGGCCCAGGCCAGGGCGCGTCGGCCGACGGACCGGCAGGACCTCGCGCGCCAGGGATCGATCAGCGGACACGCGCGTCCTCTTCCGTCACCCGATCCATCGCATCTTCCATCGCATCTATCTCATCCAGCTCCGCCGCCCGCACCTCCCACGTCGCGTAGAAGTGGGACGGCACGAACCCGATGTTGGTGACGCGCATGCGGACGACCCGACCGATGCGCCAGCCCGCGAGGAGATCGATCGACGAGGGGTGGAGAAGAGACTGGACGATCCCGTCGATCGCCAGTTCGTCGAGGCGCCAGTCGCCCATCGGCCCTCCCTGGGGAACGATGCCCTGCGGCCCCAGCGAGGAGAATCGGTCGTCCGGGCCGATCTGCAGGGAGACGAACCGCACGGGGCCGTGCTGGACCTGGTACTCGAGCGTGGCGGTCTCCCCGGGTAGGAGGGGCGGCACCGGCGGGGCGCCGCCCAGCGAGAACGCGTTCGACCTGTCGGTGGTCATGAGCAGGAACTGGGGGGCCTGCCCCGCGTTGACGTTGGTCATGTCGATCGATACGCGCGATGCCGTCGACTTATTTCTGTCGATCTCGGATCTGGGCGGAGTCCACCCAGATCTCCGGTCAGATCCCATGACACGTCACCACGTGTCTGCCAGGACACTGTCAGGGCACCAGGCGTACCGCATGACATGACGATCGAGCATTTGGACGACTAACGTCGGACGGCACTACAAATGCATTACGCTTTGAACATGACCAAGATCGAACTGAAGATGTCTTCCGTCAGAGGCCGCGTTATGCGTGGCCGCACGCCAGCTGTATGGCACGGTCGATATGCCATGACAGCAGGCAATCAGGCTGAGATCACGATGCCAACGTCGTCTTCAGCACCAGTAAATTGCACGTTTGTCGTCGATGACGGGCACCGCGACGACGGAACCCCAGATGGCTACTGGGTAGACGGTGGTTGCCACATGGAACTCACGTGATCCACGTTGGTCCAGTTAAAACGACAGCCGCGAAGAAACGTCCAACAGCCGCGAAGAAACGCCCCTGCACGCGCTGCAAGGACGCTGGTCGCATGCTTGGTAGGTTCATGTATACTTGCCGCAGCTGCGGAATACTCGTGTGCGAGCATTACTGCGGTGCCAAATTTGGCGAGGTCGCTACCTGCAGCAGTTGCTTCCGCAGCCCGCTGAGGTTGCCGTGACCGTGGCACGTCCCCTGACACAAGCTTCGTGTCTCTAGTCCTACACAATCTGGAGTCGCACAGCACCACGAACACGTGTTATCGCGGACTTGTGGAAACGAATTTTTTGGCACGCCACGTGCAACACTAGAAGTCATGATGAAAACCGTGCAAGCGGGGAAAGTCCGTAAGGGCCAGCTGATCTTGATCGAAGGTAAGCCACGGCTCGTGACCAAGCGTGAGAAGTGGTCTTCCACGCACTGTCGCGTGTGTCACTGGGGCTCTCCTCCACACTTCATGGACTCCAATAAATTCGAATATTGGCGCCTTGAACGAGCAGCCATCCCCAATACCAGACCGGTCCGCGCTATGGACAGCAGGTCGCTCTTCTCAAGAGGTCTGGCCAGTGGTAACCGACAAGCTTAGCCCTGGTAAGAGACTCCGTAACTGGCGTCGAGCGCACAACAAAGATGTGGCGGTGCCAGTGTCGCTACGGGGCTTCGCGCGAAGCCTCGCTCAGACATCACGGCACGGCACTGGGATTGACAGGGCTGCCGTTGCTAGAGCATGGCTCGTAAATAAGGGGATACTCCCGTGAGGTGTTTGAGGCCTGACACATCTCGCTGCATTCGGCACAGGCTGTGGCCGGGGGTCTGCGGCTGTAACGACCGCGCGCTGGAGGTTGTGTGAGCACTGAGGCTTCAGGTAACGTTGTCGCCATACGGCGCGTACGTGATCCGTTCGGCTACCTCGGCAACATGTCGCCGCATCCCGTCAGCTACCATGGCGCTGGCGGGGAGTTCGCGACAGCGGAGGCCCTCTTCCAGGCGCTGCGCTTCCCGAGGGACTCGCAGACACGCGAGGAAATTCGCATGGCCCGCTCGCCCATGGCGGCAAAGATGCACGCGAAACAGAACATTTCGCTCATGCATGTGGTGCCGCGATCTGCGGGGGACCTCGAGAATATGCGCTTCGTGCTGTCTCTCAAGGTCGTGAGGCATGCCGAGGTCAAGAACGGGTTGCTTTCGACTGGTGATCGACACATCGTCGAAGATTGCTCTGCGCGTCAGACCAAGAGCGGGCTCTACTGGGGCGCGGCGCTTCGTGATCGCGAATGGTTTGGACTGAACACGCTCGGGGTTTTGTGGATGGAGATGCGTGCGCGGCTGCGCGCGGCAATGCAGGGCGCTGCGGATATGCAGGAGCAGCTTCGCTTGGAGGACGTGTGATGAGCACGCGTCCTGACGTCCTGACTGGTGTTACGCTAGGCGTCAGCACGCGATCAAGAAGTTCGGCGTCGAGGTCGAACTTCTCGCCCCTGGTAATGCCGTGAGGCTCACGGACAAGGAGCAGTGGCACGTGCGGACCGTCGTCGAGGACCAGCCCCGCGCCCCGTGAGGCGGTGCTGCGGGTTGTCAAGTAGGCTCGGACACCTTTCTATGCCGCACGCCTCCAAGGAAGTGATCGTGTAAACTAAGGCCGGTGAAACTTCTTCGAGGAGCGCGGCATGCCGTTTCGAGTCAAAATTGATGGAGTAGCGACGACGCTTACATTTGACAGCCACTCTGGGTCTCGCGGATACCAGTACCTGTCGCCAGGCGCTACAAGCTCCCACGCGTTCCGAGAGCGGCTGGTTCCCGGACAGAAATTTCGCACAAACGGCCACGACTACGAGGTACTCAGCGGTGACATCGCGCACAAGCTTCTGGATCGTTATGAGGAGGGACGTGGAACGACGTTTCGAGTCAAAATTGATGGAGTGAAGACTACGCTTACATTTGACAGCCGCTCCGGGTCTCGCGGATACCAGTACCTGACGCCAGGTGCTACAAGCTCCCATGCGTTCCGAGAGCCTCTGGTCCCAGGACAGAAATTTCGCACAAGCGGACACGACTACGAGGTGCTTGAACATTTACGGGGCCTGTGAACTGGAGAGAGGCCACGTACACCCGCACGATCGCCGCTGGTCGAGCCCAAGGGTTCAGGCTTGGATGTCTTGAATCAGGCTTGGATGTCTTGAATCGTCGAAATCATCTCGTCCAGCTGTGAGAGAAGGCCATCTAGGGATTCTACCGCCTGGAGCTTCACATCACCGACCTGTTCATCAGTGTCAGGGATGCCCTGCAGGGCATCCATCGTGCCAGAGTCCTCATAGTAATTCTCATCCTCCTCATCAATATACTTGTCGTATTGCGTACGAAGCTGCTTGGCGACTCGACAGACATCTTTCGAAAGAGTGTTGACGCTATTGCAGAGTTTGTCGAGGTTGCCCTTGAACTCCCGAACAAGCGCGCGTGACAGCGTTAATCTAACCAGAGCATTTTTCTTCCATGCGGCTACGCCCGTACGAGCGGTGTCAATCGTCATGTGCCGTATCTTATCACGCACCCTCAGCCGCAGAGAGCGACACCTGTTAAAAAGCCGGGAATGCCATATACGCTACCACCTCGGAAGACGAGAACCCCGCTCAAGGGACATACTGCGACAGGACCATGTGCAGTTACCGCTGGACCCTGGTTCAATCCCAGGTGGGTCCACCCGCTCCAACCGGGCGTTAAGGGTTTCCCAGGTTGCCAAACGTTGGTTGATGACGTGACAGCCGGAGAGACGGCCATTTGTTGCTTGTTAGGCGGCCGGCAGCCTTTAAGAAGCTTCGATGGAAGCAGGAATGTGATCACAAACGCGGCAGGACCCCAAGACGAAGCTCCGCCATCATGGTTTGTCATTGCTGTCGCATGAGTCGAGGCACGTCGCGCGCAACGCCACGGCTGCGACAGTGGACCGTACCGGTGAGCAGCCGTGTTTTTGACTGTCAAGCGTTTCTTGAGTGCCGGGACAACTGATGGTAGGCTTGCCCCATGGCGCGCAGCAGCACTCACCGCGATCTCAACACTTGGCTCGACAGCCACGGCTACCACCACTCCCGCAAGCCAAAGGCCCCCGTCCTGAGCTACACGAATTGGACGACTCAGCTCGGTGATGCGGGTAGGGTCCATGAGGTTTCGGTGGCCTACGGTCCTGAGACGCATGACGCTTGGAAGTCCGGGATGTCACCGGACGCGTACGCGCGAAGCTTGCAGGGCCTGCTGTCGCAACGCCAGCAAAAAAACGGTCGCGCACGGGAGCCGAAAGAGGGGCTAATCTTGGTGGACATCTCCTGGTTCGCCGTGCCGAATGACAATAGGCAAGCTGGCGGTTGGCTACCGGGATACCAGATTGACGGCGGGCACGTGCACGGAGACACATGGGCGGCGCGAGGTCACAGCAAGGCTGAGGCAGAGCAGTTGGCACGTGCCAAAGCGGATAAGGAGGCAACAAAATACGTTGGAGATTGGAACGTCACAGTGCGGAAGGGCCGCCCGATAGCGAAAAGCAAGCATGGACACACGGTCAAACAAGGCTGCCAGCATTCCCACGCGCGTAAGCAAAAGACAGCGGGTCCGTACGCCGCACCCCCGGGCAACTACAGCGCTGTAACCCTGACGAAGGGTGGCCGTACGGTCCGATTCGAAACCACGCGCGGCGATCGCGTCACGCTGAAGAATAGCTCCGGGGAGGTGGGCCGAATCACCCGGGAGGAGGCACTCCAGAGAATTTCGAAGCTTGTCGCCGCAGGATGGTCCTACGAGGAAGGATAACCGGCCGTGCCCTAGAATAGCCAGTTGCCCTAGAATTAAGAGTGCTGCCCTAGAATTCAGGCCGCAGCCTCTAAATTAGCTGCCCCTAAATTCACGCTGCGCCGGCATCGATCTCCGACGAGGAATACTCCGGGGTGCGATGTCACACGGGCTCGGAGAGGCTGCCCCACCACCGCTGGATGGCGATCCTGAAATCAGCAAGGGCGCGGCGTCGACGTACGACGACGGGAGCCCAGTGAAAACGTCACACGGAGGGTGAAGTAGCGGCCGGGGCGCCAGCGATCGCCGCGATTTACGGCGCGCCTGTCGACGAAACACGAGGGTGCTGGTTGTTCCGTGGATCGATCGGAGAACTAATTGCCTGTAACCACAGGTGAAACAGCTCACCAGGATACCGTCCATGCCACCTGCAACTACATCACTCCCCGTCCTGCTCCGCAAGTACCGAGACGCCCACCGCCAATACGTCGAGCTGGAGCGCGTGCTCGCCGACCTCGACCACCAGATCGTCGCCGCCGGCCGTTCAAGCGCCAAGCCCCGCCGTCACCGCGCGGAGCCGCTCGCGGCGAACGACGAGGTCCGCGCGGTCCTGCGCGTGCTGCAGGAGGCAGAGGCCCCGCTGCCGCCGCGCGAGATCGCGTCACGGCTCAGCGTCGAGACCGCGATCGTCTCCAGACGGCCCGCCCGCGCGCGGCGCCTCGGCTACGTCGAGCAGGTCGGCAGGGCGCGCTACCGCGTCGCCGCCGCCGTCCCGAGCCTCTAGGAGCCGGACCCGTGCTCCTTCTCTTCCTGCCTGGCCCTCTTCGCGAGTTGTCGTGCGCGTTTGAGCGCGACGGTGCGCACCCACGACGATACGCTCATGCCCTCGCTCGCCGCAGCGCGCCGCAGCTCCGCGCGCTCATCCTTGGTCGTGAGCACGTGCAGGGGCGTCTCGCGGCGATCCGCAGCAGCCACAGGTGGGCGGCCGATCCGCGGCTGCGCCTTCTTGGGCTTAACCATGCGATTATTCTATCCATAAAAACTAATGCGTCAACGTGCTTGCGCTGCTTCCTTTTCATGTACATACTTTGTCACGTAAGCATCGCGCTGTGATTGTGTGACTCGTAATCATAAAGGAATATCATCCATGAAAATATTTTTACTGGCTGAGGAGTTTGACCGAACGGTGGATGTTATGGGCTGCTACGACAGCCCTGAGAAAGCTCAGGACGCGGCCGTAAGCATTGAGAAAGCTCAGGGCGCCGCCACGGGCACCCTCGAGTGGAGGCCACTGGCACTCGGGGAGCGTGATGCACGCAGCGGTCTACCGCTCCACGACGTTCAGAATCCGACCGACAACATCGTCTCCGTGGCGATACGATCAAGTGGTGGTGATCTCTTCGTCGTTCGGGAATTCTTGCTTAACGGACTCCGGCTTGGCACCTGCTTGACAACTGGATTAGTCCGGCGTTCGAGCCGCCATCCAAGGTGGCCGTCGAGAGCACTGTTCGCGGGCTGCCCGAAGCTGCACATTTATTAGCGAGCGCTGCACAAGAATTCCGGGCGTATCGTCAAAAATGGACAAAGCCTCTCGACATGCAAGCTTCCTCCAATCTTGGAGTCTCGAAGTAACTAGTCCAGGGCAACGCGGAGATCTCGTCTGGGCGACCCGTCCGCGCACCGCGCGAGAGTGGCTTCGATCCTCCTCGCCTCTTCCTTCGGGAGGTCAACGAGGCGTTGGTGGTCTTCTTTCCACCACGAGCGGGCGTAGTCCAGGGGGCGCCGGCCGCCAGAACAGTTACGCAGGAGGTCATCTCGCCATTCCACAATAGAGCTGTGGGACACGACCCCGCACACGAACTTCTGCGGAGCACTGCCGAGGTTTCGCACGGTGAGCACCAGGTCGACGCAGGCCGGGATAATGACGCGGCGGAGGAGTGCGACGACCGACGCGAGGTCGGCCCGGTCTCCGCGGTCGCGGGACTGGAGGACGCGCGTGACGCGCCCCCAGGAGCGAAGGGCGACCTCGTCCACCTCGAAGCATCCAGAGGTCGCCTGATCGAAGGACATCTTCTCCGGGAACTCCGCGTAGTTCGACCTGACCTCGACAGTCATCACTTCGCCAGGGGCGACGTTGAGATGCGAGATCATCGGCAGGATCGATAGGCAGGACTTCAGAATCTGCAATGAAAATTCGTCGTCGATGGGCAAGTCGACGTGGGCGACGTCGGTCATGGCGTTCACAGGGCTGCTCCAACACGAGCGTCAGCGCTGATTCCGATGAGCGTCGCTAAGAGTTGGCATTCGCGGCGGTTTCCGTTATGGACGTCGACCGCGATCTCTTGCCCGACCATGCAGGACTTGAAATTCACGAAAGTGTCGATCGAGGTCGTGGCGAACATATCAGCAGGCAGCGGGGCTGCGCCGTCAACGAACTGCGACTGCGACGAGATCGTGATGTCGCACACGAGTAGGGTGGCGAGCTGCGCCTGCTGCCAGCAGAGACGAAGCTGGGAGAGTCGACGCGACGCCAGACCGAGGGGAGCGAGCAGTCGCTCGCGACGATTGAGCGCCGTCGGGACCAAGACGAAGGGTCGACCCTCGTCCTCGGTCTCCTCGTCCTGGTCCCAGGACGCATACTCCCAGGAAACCTCGTCAGCATGCGCCTGCGCGTACTCCACGCTCACGTACTCACGGCGCTCGTGCGCCGCATAGGGGTCGACGCGCAGGAGCTTCGCGAGCCCACGATGCAAGCGCCCGAGCACGTGGCCGATCACGACGAGGGGCCACGTCCACGCGCGCCTGACCAGCGAAAGCGGGAACGAGTGCGGGGAGATGACGAGGCGCTCGGGTCGGAACGTTGTGTGTAGCTTGGCTCTCACGCGGGCCGTCGTGTCAGGCGGGATCGTGGCCGTCAGGGGTAGGACAGATTTGAGGCTCATGCTTCCCCGGTTTTAGCAGGTAACGAAACAAGATCGCTAGCGATGTTTCGTTACCTTCGCCTACTCGACGACCGTTCTGGAGCAATGACCGTGACGCGATCGACGCCTACGTGAACTACATCAACGGCGTTTTTGAGGAGCGTACCAAGTGCTGTGAAGAATCGTTTCAGTCGATGCAGTGACATGGTTTTTAGCAGGGCTGCGGCTCTTCGTAGAGCAAAGCAATTGGAAGTTTGCTTGGCAGATCGAGCATGCGCTGAATCTGCACAGCCAAAAACTTGTTCGGGGATTTAGGATCTTGCGAATTGTAATTGCGAGGAAAGATGTTCGCTTCTTGGAGCTTCCGCGCGATGCCGCGCAGCGAGTGGGTCGGGCGAAGCTTTCGTACCAGGGCGATGACTTGTTGCTCGTCGACTTCTGCAAGTAGTGTCGCGCCATCCGAAGCAAGTTGGTAGCCGTAGGGAACATCACCGCCGGTCTTTTTTCCATCCGCCTTGCGCTGCTTGAGCCCCCGCCTGCTGAGCAGCTGGCGATCTTGTTCGTGCCGCGCCAGCAGCTCGAGGGCTGCTTGAATGCCGGCGTTGAAGCCACGGGCGTGTTCCGTTTCTTCGGCCTTGAGGAGGGCAACTAGGCCTGCGTGCCACGGGGGCGTCTCGTCAGCCAGGCCTGGAACTGGGGTGCTTGGGGATTTCATCCGAAAACGCACTGTATCCTGTCATAAGCATCGGTAACAACTGTTACATTTCATTTTTAAGTGTAACAAGTCTTCTAAATAGCTGAAATTGCATATTTTGCAGAATTTGGCAGAACACTTGATTGAATGGCGATTCACGCAAGTGCTAGGATGCCCTGCCAATGCTGGAAGACCCTCCCATCCCACGCGTCACTCACCAAGCCTCGTGCGACGAGAGCCCCGACGCGCGCTGGTGGCTGTTCACCCAAAACTCGACGGGAAGCGGGGGGTGTCGGCACTCTCAAATTTTGCTGGCCAACGACGAAGTGCCAACCCTGTGCTGTCGATCGTGCGGGAAGTGCTGGACCTTCGTGCCCGCGGGCAAGTGTCCACTCTACTGCTCGGAGGACGATCCGAAGTATCCGGGCATGCTCGACAACCAAGGCTGGTCCAAATCCACGCGTGTGCGCATGGTGGACGAGCTCGATCGTGCCGGCGTGTTAGCACAGGTCATCCCGCTCGGGGATCCATGACTTGTAGATCAACAGCCATGACGAAACAAGCTCTCGTCCATCAGCCGCGTCCTCTCGTAGAGCCGGCTCCAATCGGAATCAATCGCGCTGAGCACCCTGTCGCCGTGTATCTCGCACAGCTCGGCAAAGATTCACGCCCGGCGATGAAGTCAGGGCTCGCCAAGATCGCAGCGCTGATCGATCGGCGCGCCACGCTGTGGTCGCTGCCTTGGCACGAACTCCGCATTCAGCACACCAAGGCTTTACGGGCGGTGCTCATCGAAAACTACAGTGAGCGCACCGTCAACCGAATGCTGTCTGCCCTGCGAGGGGTGCTCAAGGTGGCCTGGCAGCTCGAACAGATCGAAACGGATGCTTACCAACGCGCGCTCGACTTTGAGGGCATGAAGACATCAGACCTTGCCCCAGCTGGACGATCTGTCTTGCTTGACGAAGTTTGCTTGATTCTACGCACGGCGGCTAGCCAAGATCCTCCACGGGGCTGGCGCGATCAAGCCCTCTTCATCGTGATGTTTGCCGGAGGACTCCGTCGACAAGAAACGGCCGCCCTCGACACCACGCGGTACGATCCAATGACCGGTTTGATCAGGATCCAGCACGGCAAGCGAGGCAAGTTCCGCGAGACGTATCTCGCTGAAGGCTACCGGTCATGGTTGTTGCCGTGGTTCGAGTTCCAGAAGAACCGTGGCTGCGAGCCCCTGTTCGTGCGCTGGGACCATCTCAAAGGTCCCACGACTCAGCGACTGGGCCGTGGGGGCGTTGATTACGTGCTCGGTGAGCTTGTTGCTCTAGCTGGAGTTTCTGATCTGACACCGCACGACCTGCGGCGCACGTTCGCCACAAACCTGCTGGAGGACGGGGCCGATATCCTCATGGTGCAGAAGCTCATGGGTCACGCAGATGTTAAAACAACAGCTATCTACGACCGCCGGGGCGAGAAGGGGAAACGGGAAGCTGTTGAAAAGCTGCGTATTGCCTTACGCTACGAGGACGCGCGGAAATGAGCACTCATGAGACGTTTGAGGCCAACCTCGACAATTACTTTTGCGAGGCTGGTGTTGTGGAGGTCTACGCAGATCTTCGCAGGCGTATGATTGCTAAAGAGTTTGAACCTGTCTCGGATGTTGTCACACAGCGCTGGAGAGGCTCTTTTGACCTTTACGACGCTTACGCCTTTGGGCAAGTTTATGCAGGGCTCCGCGCGGGGGAAATTACGATCACGTCGATCGCTCTTGGAGCGGATCCGGGTGGAGACGATCAGTTAGAAAAGAATCAGACGAAACTTGCCCGCCTGGAGTCCCCCTTTAAGGCAATCCTCAGAAAAGGAAGAAACGACAGCGATGGCGATTTCTCATGGAGCGCGTCAATATTTCTTGGGGACACCGAACTCCAGCCTCAGAGCGCTCCTTTAGAGGTGGGCTGCACAAAGCCGTTAACTACGCTCTGGCATCTTCATCACGAACGCGGGCTGGCCCGTTGGCCGTACGGTCACAACCGTGTTTGGCTGCTCATGAAACACAAATAGGCACAGTGTTCGACAAATGGGCACTTCAAAACTCGACGAACTCATCAAAACCAGCGAGGATTTGCAGCCACGCACGAAAGCTCTCTACCGTGAGGGCGTCGCCGCGTTTGTCGCCTTCGCGGGCGACGATCCCAGTCTCTACACCGCTGCCGTCGTTGAGTGCTGGCTCTTCGAGTTGCTCAAGGCAAGGAAGCCGCAGACAGTGAACGTCTATCGCAAGGCCGTCTGTTACGCCTCAAAACGGTTCGCGAAACACGTGGAAAACGGCTGCGACTTTGCGGCAAATGTCGAGAAAGTGAAAGAGCCGCTGGCCGAGGCGCGGGAGCCGCTCACGTACAAGGAAACACAGAGGCTCCTGACGACCTGCGAGGGTGATAAACTCGTCGACGTCCGCGATCGAGCGCTCATCATCCTGGCGCTGCGATCGGGACTCCGCCGCGGCGGTCTTCTCGCTCTCGAGCTGTCCGGCGTGAAGCCTCCGAAGATCACGACGATCAACAAGGGCGGTAGCCCCCTCACGTTCGAGGCCGACGCCGAGACACTGGCAGCTCTCGACGCTTGGATCGCGTGCTTGCGCTTGCGCGGCGTAACGGGTGGCCGCGTGTTCTTGAACGTGCGCAAGGACAAGATCCGGGAACCAATGACGGCGTTTCAGATCTGGAAAGTGTTCGATCGGCGTGCGAAGCAGGCAGGAATCCGCCACGTGTTCCCACATCTTGCACGACACTCGACGGTAACGTGGCTCCGTGAAGAGGGGAAGTCGTCCGCCGAGGTTAGCCAGCTAACCGGACAGACGGAGCGCACGATCGAAAACATCTACACGCACATCAGAACACGCGGAGCAGTTGGAGAGGCGTTGCCCTCGCTGTTTTCGGGACCGCCAGCTAGACCCAAAAAACCGTGATCAAAAAGTTAGTCCGGACGGACACGTACCATGCGTCCGCCGCGCCGCGTGATCATGCCAGATCCAGCCATGTCGGGCACTTGCAGTTGGCATCCAGCAAGCATGAGAGCAGGTTGTGCTAACCATGATCGATATCGCGCACAACTTCCACGAGCCTCCCACCAGCAAATCGTTGACCGTCCGCATGGAGCGTATGCGGTGAATAAATCATCCAAGGACGGCGCGACACGTTTCTTCGCTCTAAAGTCCGGACGCGCGATAAAGCGCCCACGCGGAAAACTCCCACGTGACGAACTCCATCGCGGCAAACTCTCACGCGAAGCGCGCCGGCATATCATCGATCTTGCGACGGAGGCTCCGTAGCCATGCTCGCTTGGATCGACTTGGAAGCCACGGGACTCGTCGCCACTGAGCACGCGGTTCTTGAGGTAGCGGCGATCGTGACCGACGACAGCCTTCAAGAGGTTGGCCGGTTTCATCGGGTTGTTTACTGGCCGCAAGCCAAGCTGTTCGCGCTCCTCGGAGCGGACAGCACCGAAGAACAGTTCGCTCACGCCGCAACCTTGATGCAGATCGATCCTGTCGTTATCGATCTGCACGCAAAGAATGGACTCTGGGCGGAGGTCGCGGTGTCCACGCATGTGTTGGCGGACGTTGACGATCAGCTTGCCGACTTCCTAGGGAAGCTTTCGGTGGGGCAGGATGCACAGAAGGCCCAGATCGCTGGGTCATCGATCTGGCTCGACCGCGCTTTCATGACCGTCAGTCTACCGCGAGCTCTCCGCCAGCTCCACTACCGGTGCCTCGACGTCACAAGCTTGAACGAATGTGCTCGCCGGTTTTGGCCGCAGCTGTACCTGGGGTTGCCGCGCAAGAGGGAGATTCACCGAGCGATGCCAGACATTGAGGACAGCCTCGCGCTCTGCCGTTACTACGCAGGCCAGCATTGGGGCGTGTGACGAGAAAATCAAGGCAGACTGGAGAAAAATGCAGCGGCTCGGCATTTTCCTGCGCGCGGTCTCTCGTCCCTTGACATCCCCTTGACAACCTCTGAAACACCGCGCAGTATATCAAACATGTCCATTAACTCTGCAACGTCTTCTCTTCCCCTTCGTCTTTACGTGGGTGCGCATCCACACGGTTCACCGGAGGTCTGCCTACTGGAGGCGGCTGACCGTCAGGCTGGTGGTCCTGGTGACGACCACAGCTCCAAAGTTTCGCCAGTGATCGCGTCCTACGGGCGCGCCGTCAATGACAGGCTGCCGGACGATCAACGCCAGCGCCTGATCTTGCTGATCCCTGCATTGATCACCACCGGTGGAGCCTCGGACGAGGTCGAGCGAGCGCGTGCTTTTATGCTGGCCAACTCTTCGATCCGTAGGATCATGCCGCTTTG
>Ga0193692_1000061_pt1 | contig 30823 bp, 43 predicted proteins | sample L3a1metaG_FD_144917 | JGI IMG/M metagenome (GOLD analysis project Ga0193692, IMG submission 144917) | Soil microbial communities from a riparian zone of the East river system, Colorado, United States - L3a1 | ecosystem: Environmental > Terrestrial > Soil > Riparian zone | place: USA: East River... | reverse complement strand
AAGACCGGCGGGTGCCGTCTTACCCTTGAAGGTCTTGTGCATCCGTGCCGACACACTCTTGGCCACCTTAATGGCGGCGTCGCACGCGGCGATTGCCGGCACACTGTCGATAGCGGGGGCCGCGCCAGCAGCGGCGGCTTTCTTCTGCATCTTGGGCTTGCCGTTTTCCATAATCTGGTTGCCGGCCGCGTCCAACGCGGGTTCCATGTCGTCGTCCAGGCTGGCTTCGGGGCTTTCGCCACCGCCGGCAAGCGCGCCAAGTGCGGCCTGCAATTCGCCCAAGGGTTCGGCAACTTCGGCAATCACGGCCGCAGCTTCGGAAATGGTGAGTTCGCCACCGCCGCCGCCTTCGCCGCCTTCCTTGTCTTCGGCCTTGTCTTCCTCCGCGTCCATCGCGGTATTGAATTTGCCAAGCAGCGCGGCGTCGGCGCCGTCCATTCCGAAATAAGCGGGAAGGGCCGAAACGGCCACACCCAATTTGGCGGCGACGTTGACGCGGCGTTGGACTTTGGCCATTGGCTTTACTTCCCTTAGTTCGCTCGCGTCATACGCGAAGCTGAAATGGTCTAGGACAGCGATACCAGGCCCCATTCGTCCGTGTTCTACGGTGGCTAGATGATTGCCCCGAAGACGACGTTGGATTGCTTGAAACGGTTGCCCCTCAAATACTCCCGCCGTGAACTCATACACGCAACGGAAGCCGCAGGAAAGTTCTTTTTTCCCGGCTTCGATTGCAGCGGCCAATGACGACGACCAAACCTTGACGTTGCCATACAGCGTTCGGTCGCTCGCGTCGTATTCCAACTGTTCGCCAATGGTGCCGTGAACGCCCTTTGCCTCCGGTGCTGTAAGGTTCGGGTCCACTTCCGGGTCGCCAAGCATGGCGTGGTTGTCGGTCCACGGCGTGAGGCGGAAAGATTGCACGGTTTCAGGGTCGCTAAGTTCTTCCTGCGGCCTGTAGACCATGACAATTCCGCCGGGGTCGCTCTCCCAGCCAGGGTATTGGGTGGACTTTTTGGTGTAGGGGAACACGCCCACGCGAGACAGCGGATTGCGGCGCACTTCGTACCAGCCGTTTGCGTCCTGCACTCGCGCCGTCATGCCGGCTTCCCGTCTTCAAATTCGATTACCGGCACCATTGTGCAGCGGCAATTTATGGCTTGGCCGGGTATGCCCCGTTCGCCCGTGTGTTCATCTATAACCGGAGGCTTGGCAAATGAAAAGACGCGGCCGGAATAGGACTGGTGAAGCGGCCGGGGGTGAAGGCCTCCGCCGCTATGCACCCATTCATACTTCCCGACGCCGACTCGCTTCATGCGTTCGGCGTTCAACCCGTTATAGGCTTTGTGGGTTTGATCTATGGCGATGTTCTTTGCGCGCCGCGCTTCCACCCCGTCTTGATTTTCAAAAAAGCTAGTGAGGTCTTCCAGGCCCTTGCCGTCGGTGATGGACCGCAGCACCGCGCCTTGCACCTTTGTGAAGTATTCGGACGGGATGGATTTGATTAGCGCCACATTGTTGGCTACCGACGCTTTCATAAATTCGTCCAGCGTGCCGGTTAGCATATCGGTTTTAAGTTTGAGGCCGCCCGACAGTTCTTTAAGGCTGGTGGCCATCGCGTCTTCGCTCGCGGCGTTAGCGCCCTCCAACATGCCGGTGGCCAGCGCCGGCGCGACCGCGCGGAACAGGGAATCAAATCGGTTCTTGAGGTCGTTGGTCAAGATGCGCGCTTGCGACGCCGGCGACACGTCCATAGCGAACGCCACTTCGCGGTTTTTCTTTTCAAAGTACGCGGTAAAATCCGGGTGCCGGTACAGCGCGGTAATTTCCCGCTGTGCTGTAGCCGTCATTTCGTCAGTTATCTTTTTCAGCTTACGCGCGTAGCGGGCGGCCACACCAACCGGAAGCGCCAGGCGTGTGCCTTTCATGGCGCCGCTATGCTCGCGTGAGCGAACCCAACGGCTGCGCGTATCGGTGAGTAACCTACGAACCATTTTTGGTTGGCCAATCCGGTAGCGGGACCGTTTGCCCCGCCAGCGCGTGCGTGCAATCACCCAAGAATATAATTTGCCCGTTCGTCACAAAGGAATGACAGACAGAACATTTCATTTCGGGCCACTGGTCTTTGTCTTCCCAATTGCACCAACATTTTTCCCCTTCATGGCCCGGCGCAAAATGTCCGCTGCGCACCAAAATAGACGGCGTGAAGGTCGGCGCGTCTACGTTTCCGTCCCACCCCCAGCGCGGCGGGCCACCTTCGCCCGTGCGGATTGCGTGGACGTTATCGCAACCGGGGCACCAGAACGACACATAGCCGTCTTCCCCGTTGCGGAGCTTTGCCGACAACCTACCCACCCGCCATTGCGCCGGCGATTACCGCCAACGCCGCGTCCATTGCCTTAGCTGCGGCCGGATTCATCGGCTGCTTTTGGCCTGGTTGCTGTGCCGGCGGCGCCCCTGCGGGCTGTTGGCTTGGCGGAGTGTTGGGCGCGGTCTTCGGCGCGTCGGGGTCCACGACCGTATCGGGGCGCGGGCCTTCCGGCATGGCTTCCTCAATACCGTAGTAGCTTCCGCCCTTGCGATTTATCAGCTTGTTGCGCACGTCTATGCCATCCACCGCGCCAGTGTCGGACCAATTCTTGTCCGCGTTGCTCTCCGCCAACTCGCGTTCGGCCTTTTCCTTCGCGGTTTCGGCGTCCAGGTCGGCAAATTCCACATGCGTTTCAAACGGCTCGCACTTGAATTTCGGGCAGATATACGACCGCACGCAAAGCAAATGGTGCCTGTCCAGTATCGGCGCCATGTCGTGTTCTTGGATGCTTTCTAGGCTTTCGTGATAATTGGCTTCCTCACTCTCACCCGTGGCGTTGAAGCCCTTGGGCTGTACGCCTAGCATCTTTGTGGCCGGCACCTGTGCGATAGCGCAAGCGATTTGCCATTGCGTCATAATCACGGTGTCCACGTCGGCTAGTGCCGTGTCGAATTGCGCCACCTTTTCGGTGCCGCCCGACAGGCGCACGCCGTAGTTGTCGCGCATATAGGCCCAATCCTGTATCCGCTTTTGAAACTCCGCTTGGTTGGCGGCGGCTGCGGCCATGTCCACGCCTTCCACGACGGTGGTTCGCTTCGTCAAGGCAAGCTGCGGGCCTTCATTGGTCGTCCGTTCGGCCGCGTAGACACGTTCGTAAATGCGTTGGGGCAATGGGATGCCACCATAAAAATAGGTGGGCTTCAAAACGTCGGGCACTTCGCACGTCTTCAACACCACCAGGTGCGAGCGGTGATAGCGTTTCCCATTGATGCGCCAGTAAGTCGGCTCATAGAAGTGTTTGGAAGCCGGGTTGGCGCTGGCGTTAAAGTCCAATTCGGGCGTGATCCAATACGGGTCCACTTGGGACATGCCCTTGTAGCTTCCCGGCGTGACGCCATCGGGATTAAACGGCTTCAAATAATAATCGGGGTCGGTGCTTGCGACCTCGAAAAGTATCACGCGGATACCGAACGCGCGGCACTTGCGCACCGCTTCGGCGCAGTTCCACTTCGCCTTAAAGCGCTTGTCCAGTTTTTTAAATTCGTCCACCACCTTGGGCGGGAGTTTTTCCCCGTCGCTGCGCGCCACGTCGTAGCCGTTGCGGATAGCGTCGCGCGGAGGCATGGTGCAAGCCTGGTCAATAAACCAATGCTGCAACAACACGGCACACATTTGGTAGCCGATAAAAGATTGCGCCGCGTACCAAGTAATTTGCACGTCGGGCATAGGCATGCCGCTGTTAAGCACATACGCGTCTTTCAAGCTGTTGTCGTCCATCGCAAAGCGAACGGGCGTTACTTCTATCGCGCTGTCCATGCCGACCGACACGGCAACGCTTTGCACGTCCTTGTGCGTGCGCTGAAAAACCGAAGGCGTCATGCGTTGCAGCCACAACGCCAAGTTTTCTTCGGGCCGCCAGGCGTAGGGCTGGCGCGCTACGGTTGAAAAGAAACCTTGCGCCGGCATGTGCGCGGACGCGGGCGGCAAAATCTCACCGCGCAAAGGCGTCATGGCGATAAGCGCGTTTTTGGTGGCGTCTAGCATCCGACTTTAGCCCCCGTGACGGTCGCCCATAGGTCGCGCTGGTTGCCGAACGCAGTTAGGCCCGTAAATCCTTGCATCTTGTACTTTACGCCCGGCAAAAACCCGCCGGCTTTGATGGTGATTCGCGTGCCATACACGAACACGCCCGCCAACAGATAGTCTTGTGGCGTGCCGGGGTCCACGCCTTTGAGCGTGGCAATGATCCACGACACGTTGCCCGCTATCAGACTGTCGCCCGGCGCCAGGTTGTTCACAAAATCGAAGGTGTAATAGTCGTCCGTTGTCGGGTCGGCGTCTAAAAAATCCCCTACAGCCCTAACCATATTCCCGTTCGCCTTCCAGAATGTTCAAATAGTTGGCCATCGGAACAGCGCCACCGTAGCCCTGGACGGTCGCGCCGGCGATTATTACCCCTTTGGCGGGCGTCAATCCCCCGTTGCCGCTCACACCTAGCACGACAGCGGCGCCGGCGCACGTCCCCGCACCGCCAATTCGCTTCGCGGTGGCGCCCGACACGACGGCCGCACCGGCACAGGTGCCCGCCGTCGGCACGCGCACGCGCCCACCACCGACGACAACAGCCGCGCCGGCACAGGTGCCCGCGCTTGGCTTAATGATTTTGCCGACGCCGGCGACGACAGCGGCACCCACGCACGTTCCCGCGACCGCAACACGGCGCGCACCGAAGGCCGCGACGACCGCAGCGCCGGCACAGGTGCCCGCCGCAGCGCCCACCGAACCCGACGTGATGCCATTACAGGACGAATTGCCGGTACAGGTGCCAGCCATTCGGGCCATAGCACGCGCGCCACCGCTCACCACCGCCGCGCCCAAGCATGTGGCCGACGAACGAATGATGGTTTTACCTACGCCGGCGACGACGGCCGCGCCCGCGCACGTTCCTGCGGTCGCTTGCATATTGTTAGTGACGCCCGACACCACGGCGGCGCCAGCACACGTCCCTGCGCTTCGTCGCTGTGCAATGCCAAAGCCGGCCACAACAGCCGCGCCCGTGCATGCCCCTGCGGTTCGTCGCAAGGTGAACGCGGCGCCGGCGACAACGGCCGCGCCCGCGCACGTCCCCGCTACCGACGCAGTGCCGTGCCCAACAGCAGCGACGACCGCAACACCGGCCATTGTGCCCGACGTGGCGCGGAATGCTTTGCCAACTCCGGCGACGACAGCCGCGCCCACCATTGTGCCGGCGCTTCCGCCGGCGGCCGGGTATTGATAGCAACCAATCGTCCACGACACGCCGCGCGCATTGTTGAAAATGTCGATAGACCCCGGAATATCCGTGGTGTCCGTATTTCCGTTGGCGATAAGCGCGGACCCCGCCTTAACTTTGAAATCCATACCGCCCGACACGGTGGTGTCGTTGAATTGCGCGGTATATGTGAGCGACGTTTGATTGCCAGAACCCCAGCCGATGCTTGCCAGATCGGTGGCGTTGTTGGACCCGGACGAATGGGAAGAATTATTTTGACTGGCAAGCGTGCTAAAATTGAACACGCTAGTATTGATGACGCGCGGCCATGACGACGAACCATTGTCGTTTGTTATAGCCGTAGCGGCAGCAGATAGATTTGAAGGTCTTACAATAGTGGCGTTTGCCACCGTCGTACCCGCTACGACATAATCAAAAGAAACTGCAACTCCACCAGTTCGTCTTTCCACCAATAGAAAATTGGTGTGTACGCCTTGACGAAAAAGCAGCGTTACTAAACTGCCTGCGGCGTTATCGAAAATCATTTGAGAAGTGTTGCGACCGCTGTTACTTCCTGTGTTTCCGTTATTGGAATATACTAAGCCGTTGCCGCTATTTTTAAGCTGCAAACGCGACACAGACACCCAATCGTTTTGCACCGATAAAGTGTTTCTATATAAATTCTGTTGGTCTATTGCCACGCCTTTGCTTTGGTCGAATTGCAAAGGATTGGCGCCATTGTCCACAAAGGACTGTCCGGTGGCGGCGGTAAGTCGCGCAAAGTCTGTTGAGCTAGTGGACTTTCCGTTAAAATCGTAGGTGTTGGCGGGCGCGAATAAACTATCGTTGTACATTTCGCCAATCCACCCACCCACAGCAAAGGCGTTCCACCAACTTTGTGGGTCGGTGTAATTGCGGCCGCCAGCCGAACCTATGGTGGACGTTGTGGACATTAGAAGGGTATCGGTTCCCGTTTAGATATTAGGCCGTCAAATTGTTTTTCGGTGAGGTTGGCAGTTAGCGCGCCGGCTTTGCGCGTGTCGTCGTCCAAAAACTTTTTGAAAGTACCAGGCAACACTTTCGTGAAGTCAATATAGAACTGGCGAAACTGCAAATTAGGGTTGGGATTTTGCGGGTCCGTGTCTATTTCCGGCGCTAGCAACGTGCTTGCTTTTGCTACATTCACCAGGGGAAGGCGCACCACTCGCCAAAAATTATGGACGCCGTGCGGGTGTTCTTTAATCGGTTTTTCAATATAGCCCGTCACGACGCGGCGGTACTGGCGGAAACCTATCGTACTTAATTCCGCATCCTTACCATTAAATCTAACTTCGTCCTTCCAATTGGAATCATCCAACGCCGGCGTCCACAAGGACCGATTGACCATCAGCACTTCGTTATTTGCGATTTGGCCGGGGTCGGTGATGTTTAAGCTAAAATCAAAGCCCTTTTTCATAAGCAAGGTAACGTCACGATACCCATAGGATACTTGGGCTTGCTGGTATGTTGGGCTTCCTATTTCACAATCGCCCCACGTCGCGCCATCTGGCTTAACCAAAATCACGTCGCCCTGTTTGGCGTCGGTTGGCAACCCAGCGTCTTTTACGCGAAGTAAAATCTCACTCATTAGCGGTAAGCATCCAACCAGCCGGTAAAGGTTTCGGAAATCGTACCGTCCGGGTGACGGTGACAAAAATTGCAACTGTAAAAACCAGGGCCGTCAAGCAACACAAATTTGTGCTGCATGTTGCCAGGAATTGGAACGATAGAACGCGGACCCCCGCCATGCACACGCAACAATGGAAGTGGACGCCATAACGGCTTTTGGTCGTTCCCCGTAACTTGTACAAGGTCCGTGCCCAACAAGGGTTCAAACCTGTGGACTTCCCAATAGCCTTTCTTCAAATGCGTATTGTGAAAAAAATTATGGCGATGAGTTTCCACCACCGCGCCAGTTTCCAACAGTCCGTTGGGCTCGCGCACATACTCATGCCCTGCAACATATTCAGCCATAGGTGCCCGACCTCGCTTTGAGAATGTTGTGAGGCGCAGCGACAGGAACGTAAGCCGCCGTTGCAGCCACAACAGCCGCGCCTTGTATTGTGCCGGCGCCTCGCGCGAAGCGGCGCACCTGGCCAACACCCGACAGCGACGCGGCGCCCGACATTGTGCCCGCGCCGCGTCGCTGTGCAAGTGGCCGCCCCACGACAACAGCAGCACCGCCGGCATGGGCCGCACCGGCGTGTACTTTCTTGGTGACGCCGAACACAAAGCCCGCGCCGGCGGCGTGTCCTGCGGCTAACTTAAATTGCTTGGTGTGGCCGGCAACCGTGGCTGTGCCGGCGGCCGTGCCTGCGGTACGCTTCAACAGCTTGCCGACGCCGGCGACGACAGCGGCGCCCGCAGCCGTGCCAGCAGCGCGGCGGATTAAACGACCGACGCCGGCGACGGTGGCGGCGCCCACCATCGTTCCCGCAATCTGGTTGGTGGACTTCGCGCGCCCCTGGACGACCGCGACGCCTACCGCATGGCAGGCGGTACGCGCGAGTGCACGCCCTGCGCCGGCGACGACGGCGCCGCCTATGATGATACCGCGCGCCCGATTGATAGAGCGGCCGACGCCAGCCAGGACCGACCCGCCGACGGCGTGGCCCGCAGCGTGCGCCACGCCTCGCGCGCCAGCAGCAACGACGGCCGCGCCCTGCATCGTGCCGTGCGTGATCCGCAACGCCAAGCCAGGCGCGACGACGACGGCCGCGCCCTGCATCGTGCCGGCGGTGCGTTCCAAGGTTTTGCCGACGCCGGCGACGGTGGCGGCGCCGGCGCAGGTGGCCATAGCGCGTTTGGTAGCGCGGAAGACTCCCACAAGTGTGGAAGAACCAGCGCACGTCCCGGCCCCGCCGCCGCGCACGCGCGCACCGCCGAACACAACCGAATCGCCGGCGCACGTTCCTGCGCCCTTGTTGGTGGACTTGGTGGTGCCCGATACGACAGCCGCGCCCGCGCATGTGCCGGCACCGCGTGCGTTCGCGCGCAGCCCGCCCGCGAGGGTAGCCGCGCCGGCGGCCGTGCCAGCAGTTTTCCGAAATGCTTTGATTGGTGCGACGACGACAGCGGCACCGACGCACGAACCAACGGTGGCGCGCAAGGTTTTGGTGGTGCCGGCCACAACAGCAGCGCCCGCAGGATTGCCGGCGGTGCGCTTGAGCGTCTTGCCGACGCCAGCGAAGACAGCCGCGCCGGCGCACGTTCCCGCGCCCGCTACTGTGGTGGGTGCGTCGGCAATGCCATATGCGCTAAGGGCGTCAAAGCCAAGCACGGTTTACCCCCGCGCTTTGAGCGTCGCCAATTCCGCGCGCAGCGCCGCAATTTCCTCACGCGACGCCAACACGTCGTCTATGAGTTTGTTGCACACGTCCACCAGGTGCGGCACATGGGCTTCCAACGAAAGCATTTTGCGTTCGGGCCGCACCGTTACCTTTTTTGTTTTCGGGTCGGTGTGTTCCAGCCGTTCCGCAATCCCGGTTGCTTCCGGCAATGCTTTCACGCTGTCTTCGTACATAAGACCAATGCGGCGCGCAGTGCCGGGCGCGTCTTCGTTGTAAAAGAACGTGTAGCCCTTTAACAGCCTGTTGCGTTCATAGGGATCACCCGATAGCGGTTTAATATCCCGCTTGTACTCGCGCGATGAATAGATAGACCATGACGTGGCGCCGGGAAGAACTTGGACGCCGCCCGAACCGTTGGACACCACCGCGACGCCATAAGGCGTTCCGCCGCTAATTGTGTTGCCGTTGATACTGATAGACCCGCCAAATCCTTCAATTGAAACAGCGTTGGGGAAATCGCATGGCGCGAGAATTTGCGCGCTACCGTTGGTGAACTGCACCCACCGCGTGCCGCCAATCCACATTTCAATGTTGGCGGAGGCATTAGACGAATCTATGCAGATGCCGCCGACACCATCGGTAAAGATGCGCCCGCCATCCTGCTTGTCCGCACCGGACGTAGTAAAGCCGGTTCCGTGCATAACGAAACCAAATGTGTGGGTGGCGTTGTTGGCCCGAAATTGGGACGACGCCTGCCCGGTGCCGACATTGGAAATTTGAGCAATAGCACCCCCACCATTAAAGGTTTGGGTAATATCCAACGCGGCGGCGGCACCGCTGGCAACCGTATATAACAGCGCGCCGTTTTGATCCTTAAGCGGAAGCGAAGCGGCCGACGCATCGCACCACACCGTAACCGGGTTGGTGAAATTCACCAGGGCGTTGCCGTTGGTGCTGCGCGTGACGGTGGTTCGCGTCACCGACCCGCCGGTGTTGTAGGTGCCCCAACCCACTTCGCGGTTGCCGGCGCCGTCCCATGCGCTGTACGGCACAACATCACCGTTGGCGATGCTGGGGATTGCGCTAAAGGCCGCGAAGCCGGTTGGCGTGCCGGTGAACACAAAGGCGCCTGTGCCGATGGCCGCGCCGGTTATTTGCTTGGTGTAGTCGGCATAACGGAAAGTCATTGCAGCCCCCTAAGTGGAAAGGGCCGACCGACGAAGCCGGCCGGCCCTTCGCGTTCAATACTGTGCCGCGAGCTTTACGATTCGGTAATGGTCGTGCCGGTCGGAAGCTGCGGGGTGACGCCGTTGGACACGGCAATGGTGGGCGACAGCGGGCCGAAATAGTACAGCACGCCCGCACCGGACGAAGCGGACCCGACGCCCATAAAGGTTTCGGTTTCCGAACCGCTGGACGCGGTGGGGAAGTTCTGCGCGCTGGTGAGAGTGGCCACGGCCGAAGCGACGGTGAAGCCGCTGGAATTTCGGGTGATGCCGACGCGGGCATAAGACCCGTAGGCGGCTTCGTTGGTTGTCTGGTTGCCGCTCACGCCAGGGCTGGCGGTGTGCAGCGAAAGGTAAAGGCTGGTGAGCGGCGAAGACGCCGCGTTATCCGCTACGTTGGCGATGGCCGTTGCGTTGAGCAACAGTGCCAAAATAGCGGTGCAATAGCTGATAGTTTTCGCGGCCATGTAATTCCCCTTCGCTGGCGTAGCGGGCGCGCTGGCGCCTCAAGCGAAGGGGAAGCTACACGACGAAGGCCGGCGCGTCTAGTCCGGGCGTCCGAAGTTCGGCAAATGGTCAAACAGCCGCCCGTCGTCGCGCATCTGTTGCAGCCGTTCGGCATACACGCCGACCATTGCCGCGCGCAATTCCGGGTGATTACCCGGCCGAACTTCTATCGCGTTGTCCAGCGGGCCGGCGTTGATAATTGCACCGCCGGCGCCGTTCGGTCCATCGCACACACCGATAGAAAAATGGGTAAGCACCTGGCGTTCGTCGTCGGTGCCGCCGCATGTCGGGAACGCCATGTTTTTGATTTGCACCAAGCCATTGCCGTGCGCGTCAAATTCCATCATGGCGTATTGCCGGTTGAAGTGCATGTAGTTGGCTTCCTTCCACGACTGGTTCGCGTTTTCGTCGGGTTCCAACTTATGCAACGTCACCGACACGCGCATGGGTTTCTTGTTCGTCATAGTGAGCCAGGCCCTTTCCAAAAATACCAAATGGCGGTTGCTACGGCCGCCGCAATTACAATCCACGCGACAATGAAGAACAGCGGGCCTAAGCCCAAATCTTCTACGCGCCCGTCGGGGTCGCGTTCAAAATCGTGTCCGTACCCCAAGGCGTATTCCCTCCCAGCATCGGGCGCCCTTCGTTGAACGCCTCCCGTTCGTCGCTCGCGCAAGCGTCTATCCTCGCGCACTCTTTCGGTGTTTCGCATGGCGCATTTGTGGCCGGGCACACCAGCACAAACCGCGCGCCCACCTAATGCACCTGTGGCACGTTGGTGGACTTCACCAGCCAGCACGCCAGCGCGATAGCTTCATGGATTTGCAACGGCACTTCCACCGGGCGTTCTTGGATGCCCTTGGCGATAGCTTCGATACGGCCCCAATCGGCAACGTATGTTTTGCGGTCCTTGTTGATGGTGAAAAAGGATTCCGGCGGTTCGGCAAATCCTGCCAATGCTTCCGGCGGCTTGTCGCCTGGTACTTCGTCGGCCATGTCATTCCCTCACGATATGTTGAAAGCAATGGGGGCCGAAGCCCCCACAGCCCTTAGCCCACGTTGGTGTCGGCCACAAACCAGAAAACCTTCTGGCTTTCCGTCATGTTGGCCACGGCTTCCTGTAGCCGCGTCAAGTCGGCGTCGGCCTTGTCGTCAATCTGGCCAGCGTCGGGGAACGTGAGCGTACCGGCTTCGGCGCGCAGGATGGCGGCCTTGGCCCCGGCAATAAGCGTTGCCTGGTCAATGCGGCCGTCCACGCGGGCTTCGTCCGTGTGGTGTTCGTGGCCCTTGTTCTTGTCGGTCGTCATGCTTTGCCTTCCTCTTGGGTTTTAAAAATCCCTTGGGGTGACGGTGCCGTGATCCGCAGCCGCCCTTAGCTTCCGCCGGCGGGCAAAACTCACTGTGGTGCCGTCCGTCACCCTTCGGGGGCTTGGCGCCCGGTCCATACTCAACACGACCGGGCACGCCACCAATACCAGAATTAACCTAGAGGTCAACTAGCCAAAGAACCCACGGCCGCGCCGCACGTCTTCGACCGCATAGCGCAGGGCGTCAATCACATGATTTTTCTTGTCTTCCAGTACAGGAAGTACAAGCAAAGTCTGTTTGTCCACCTTGAAGCTGTAGTAGGTGAGTTCGTCGGCCGTGTGCTTGCAACGGGTATGCACCACGATGGTGTAGGCTTTTAGAAACTCTACGCCTTCCTCTATCGACCCTTTGCCTTTGATAGCGGGCTTCACGTTGAAGCCGTGGCGATTTAGGTAGCTGATAGATTGCGGGTTGCTGCTGTCGGCGGTGATGGCCCACTTAGTCGCGTCCGGTATGCCGGCGTCGCCATAGGGATTTTTCCAGCGCGCCTTCGTCGGGTCGTCCGCGCCCAACCAATCGTTGCCGGCGAACAGCGCGGGGATATGGTCAACATCGCAGCCGACGCGGTGCGCCTCATAGTCCACGAACAAGTGCCGGCCCTTATCGTTGGCTACAGCTTTGTGGATGCGTTCGCCATCGGCGCCCAACACGCCAGTGTCCACCAGGTCGCCAACAAAACACGACACCAGCACCGACGGGTCCACGCTAAAGCCGAAGTCCGCGCCGCGCCGCATGATGGCGTTGGTTGGCGTTTCAAAGTCGCGCACAATCCAATTCTTGAACACGCGCGCTTCGCTGCGGGTTTCGTAGGCGCCCTCCCATATGTGCTTGTAGTCTTCGGCCTGGCGGTGCTTGAGGTCGTAGGTGCGTTCTTCCTCTAGGCCCGGCGGAAACCAAGGATTGTCATACCATTGCGCCTCTATCACTTTAGCGCGCGGCGGTGGCGGGACGAATTGGCCGCGCAGCAAACCGTCTATGGAATTTTCCGGGTGTTCTTTGTCGGGCGGTAGCTTTGGGTTCCAGGCGAACCACATTTCCACGTCGGCTTCGCGCGCTGTGGGGCGCAACAGTTTTAGACTGGTGGCCGATGCTGTTTGCGCTTCGGTCCAGTAAAAGCGGTTCGCGCCTTCAATCGACTTAATGGACTCGCTGGTGTGATCCTGCATCCCCGTGAAGGTTATGAGGCCGTCGCCTGGTGTCTCTATCGTATCGCGGAAAATCTTAAAGCCGTCCGCCTCACCAAGCCCGAACACATTTCGCAAGCGCGCTTCTAACAATCGCTTCACGCTGTCGCGCAACGTGCGCTGCACTTCACGGATGCAGACAGAAAAAAGCCCGCGTTGGTAAAGCGCGTGTTCCAACATCATGTCCGCAAAAAAGTAATCCTTGCCGCCGCCGCGCCCGCCCCACGCGCCTTTGTAGCGCGCAGGCTCTAGCAGCGGGTCGAATACTTCGGCGTTCGGCAATTCAAATTCTGCGGGAAGTGGCACGCGCTATTTTTTCTTTGGAGGCGCAACGCTCTTTCGCGCGATGTAGTGATGCACGACGTTTAGCGGTTCGTTGGGGTCGCCGGCAATCTGCAATGGAATCACTTTCCCAATGAGCGGCATAAAAAGCTGTGGGTTCACCATCGCATGGTACACCAAGTAGTGGACGCCGCCCGACATTTCCAGCGCGTCAAGAATCATGCTGCGCAACGCGCGGTGATCCTTCCCAACAGTGCCGGGTTTTTTTCCTTCGTTGCCGGGCTTGAATTGGTGATCCGTGTTCGGCGTCGGCGGCAAGATGGTGACGGCGCCGCCGGGGGGCTTCGCCTTCGCTTTGCGTGAGGCCATGTGTGACGCAGGGGAATTTCGCCCCTGTACCTCTTGTACTTTTGGTTGCGTGTAGCGCCCAACGTGACGGCCACAACGCCGAATTGTCAAGGTCTTATGTGAAAACAATGGCTTGGTTGCAATCCTACCAACCGGAAAAGGGCTTTGCTCAATTTGAAGTAACAACAACCCATTGAATTTATTAAAGCCTTTCTATTATTACTTCTATAACCCCCTCTAACTAAATTCTATAACTGTAACAGTACACATATAGTACATAGGATACACGATACACGTGCATGTACTAACAATGTACCTTCTACCTTATGAATTTGGCGATTCTGGTTGGCAGAGAAGTGAAAAACCCAAAAGCCCTTTACGCGACAATGCGTTGCTGTTACTTCAAAGTCTGCCCGCACCACGAAAGCGCCCAATGCGTCGCCTACCCAAGCGTTCCAACATACTCAAGCAGCGTCTAGCTTTCGTGGTGAGCCTGCACGCTGCTGAATTGGCCCAACAGGACTTTATGGGCTGCACTGGCCTAGAGTTCTGCACGGCCATGCTTGGGTTGGTCCCGCCCAACCGAAGGGTTAAGAATTACTGGCGCCAGCTATCCCGCCACTTGGAAAACACGGCCGGCCGGCTGGACGGCTTCCAGTGCTGGCCTGCACCCCTAAAATAAACTGTACTTTCTGTACTTTTGGCTATTGACCTACCGGACAATAGTTGCTCTATAGGCGGAACGACGCGGCGCCTCGCGCGAAGACAGGGGCGGGAATTTCAGATGCGCCAGTTTATCCTAGTGAAGCCCAACTATCGCTTTGCCGGCTTCGCTCGCACCGAATGGCAGATTTTTTCCTACATTGCTTCGGTGAACGACAGCGACCGCGTGCGGTGGGGTTCCACCAGCCGCTTGATTTTTTCCGGCACTTTCGAGGATTGCGTTTCCGTTCTGGACGGCAAGGACTACGACGTGCGGGGGTATAAAACCGGCCGCAAAATTTGCCAGGGCCACTACACGCCCGCCGGCGTGTTTACCATTTCCAAGGTGAAGGCTGGTTGACACTAATTGACCAATCGGACAATATAGACGTGCCCGGCGCCTCGCGGGTTTTCAGGGGCGGAGTTGACGCAATGACCTTTTGGCAAAAAGTTTTCGTTGGGCTGCTGTGGGGCGCGGTCTTTGCGCTTGGCGCCTTCACCCTCTTTATTTCCAGCTTGCCGGCCGGGGTGATGCAATGAGCCAGCCCCACACCTTCACCCTTAAGGCGCTGCGCCGTTCTATCGGTAAGCGCGTGGACACCACCAGCAACGGCGGCACCGGCTTTACCACCGTGCCCGATGGCTACGAAGACGCCGACATAGAATTGGTGGTGGACGTGGAAAAGCTGGCGCGGCTGCTTGGCGAACGCGCCATGAAAAACAAAACCAACCGTTCTTCCATCGCGTGGGGCTTCGTCAAAGCCTACGCCCGCAACCGCAAAAGGATACCGCAATGAAGACCCTGGACACTTTTATGAAACCGTGCGGGCCGCGCGAACACTACGCCGCCCACGGCAAGAACGCATCTAAAGTTGTGCGCTCGCGCTACCGTGCGATGGCTTCTCTAGGTGTTGGTGGCGTCACGAAAACCACCACCTTGGCGATACGGAAAGGCCGCGACGACGAAGGCGAAGCGGTGCAAATCGAAGTCACCATAGAACAGAGCTACGACAGCGGACGCAACACCAGCATGGGCGCAAGCGTGTCTTTCGCGCCCGAAGTGTGGGCCGCGATTGTTGAGTGGGTGAAGGAAGAAAGGACATTGGAAGTATAATGGTTAATCATCCGAACAGAAACCCGAAGAAAAAGCACGCCACTAAAGCGGTGAAGCCCGCGAAGCCGCAGCCGTCTAGGTTTTATATCAAAGACGCTTATGGCACCGACCGCACCGGCAATGAACTTTCCGGTTTGTTAGCAACTGGCGGCGATACTGTGGCGCTGTTGAATTGGAAGCACCCTAGCGGGATTGAAATACACCGCTTGGGAAAGCATGTGGCGACCGTTGACACTATCGGCGGCGTCTATCAGTACGCAGAACAACATGGAAAGGCTTGGTAAAATGCAAAACCCAACCTACGGCCGCTTGGCCACTTACGCCCGCCGCGTCGGTATCCCGATTAACGACCCGCTGCACGACGCGCAGGCGCGACTTGCCGAAGTACAGACAGCACAGGGCGCCGCCATCAATGGCGTGTACCACCCGCCTGTCCCGCCCTATGAAGGGCATGGCGAAGACGCGCTGTTCCAACCGTTCTTTGACGGCAACCGGATCAAGCCGGCGATGGTATGGGGCACGCTGCTGGTGCTTGGCGTCGTCGGCATTGTGGCGGCCACACTATGACGACGCTGCATTGGGTAATCGTGGCCCAATGGGTGCTTGGGTGGGCTGGTGCCATTGCCTGGCGCAATCGCGGCTATCAGCGCGGCGTGATCCGTGGCTTAAAGGCCGCGAAGTTGATAGCGCGAAGCGCGGTTGCCAACGCTCCAACGGCGTGCCCCTACTGCGGCAATGCCGAACACCTGATAGGCGCCGCAATCTGCAAACTTATGGGAACGCGATAGCGTGGCGCAATTCCCCGTTATTTCCCGCGACGTGGCGCGCATGGCTAACATGGTGCGGTACAACACCGGCTTGCCATGCCGCAAAGGCCACCAGTCACCGCGTTATACCGCGTCCGGGCAATGCACTATCTGTTGCGAGAATAGACGGCGGGGCACGAATCGCGGCAACCTTCACAGCTACAAATTTGATATACACCCCGACGACGTGCCGGCCGTGCAAGCGCTGGTGGACGCATTGGGTTTAGCAAGGAAATTGGGGCAATGAGCGACAACGGCGTGAGAATACATCGTAGTAATCTGCATACTGAATTTGCCACGCGGTACAAAGGCGAAAGCCGCGCCGGCACCAAAGGCGACATAATCGGCGCGCTGCGCATCGTGCGCGTGTTCCATCCGGTGCGTGGTGAAGAAACGCAGTTGGAAATTGAAGCCGGCCGCGACATGCCCGTAGGCACGGCGCGCGGCGACCGCAAGAAAACCACCCGCGTGGACCGCAGCTTGGCGCGCATGTCGCTATCGCCGCAACTTGCCGAACAGATGGCGTGCGCGCTGCTTGGCCAGGTATGGAAGCCGCCGGCGGAAAAGCCCAATGGCATGTCGCCATCGCTTAACGTGGCCATGAACGAATACACCCCGCGCCACTACGACCAAATGACGGAAAACGAAAAGCGCATTTCGCGCGAGGCGTTCGCCGCCGGCTATGACTACCGCGAAAGCCTGATACCGGAGGGATCGAAATGAAACGCTTTGCTTTGCTCTTGCTGCTGGCCACGCCGGCGCACGCGATGGACGAAGACACCGCGCAGGCCCGGTGCCGCTCCGCCATCAAAGAGCGGTTGGCCTATCCCGACCGCGCGGAGTTCGGCCCGCGCAGTGCATCGGGCGCCGGCGACAATTGGGTGTCTATCCGCATGGTGACGGTCCACGCCGGTAGTGGGTATACGTTCCGCATGATTTGGACATGCCAGATTATCGGCGGCAAAGTGGTGAGGCTCGCGCGGCAATGAGCTACCGCACCACGCGCGCCTTTGAACGCACGCCGGCAATTGAACCGCCGTCGCTTACGTTGGCAATCTTTGCGTGGACGGATCACATAAAACTTATGGAGATATTCCGAAACCTATATGGCTGGCGGTGCGACTCTCCGCATACGTGGGACAGCGAACGCTACCGCAAGTGATCCCGCTTAGAGACTATCAACACGGATTGCACGCCGGTATCCATGCGTCTTGGCAACGCGGCAACCGCAACGTGCTTGCGGTCGCGCCATGTGGTGCCGGCAAAACTGTGAACATGGCCAACGAAAACGTGCTGGAACCTGGCGCGTCGGTGGACATTGCGCACCGCCAAGAATTGGCGGGGATCACCTGATTAAAACCTGTGTGCGTATCCATATGGAGGAAGTGGGGAACAGCTTTTTTCATCCCCAAAGCCACGTCGGTGTGGCCGGCGTGGACACCCTTGGAAATATGGAAGGCAACGACCCGTGGTTTAACCAGGTGCGGCTATGGCAAACCGACGAAGCCCACCACCTGTTGCGCGAAAACAAGTGGGGCCGCGCGTGCGCGAAGTTTCCCAATGCGCGCGGCGTCGGCTGGACCGCAACACCTGGACGTGCCGACGGCCGGGGCCTTGGCGCTCACGCCGACGGGATCATGCACGACATGGTTATGGGGCCGACGGCGCGCGAACTTATCACGCGCGGGTATCTCACCGACTACCGGATATTCTGCCCGCCCACCGACTTGGATTTATCCGATGTTGGTATTACCGAAGGCGGCGACTTTAGCCCTGTGAAGCTGCGCGAGGCCACGCACGCCAGCGCCATCGTGGGCGATATTGTTAAACACTATTTGCGCATCGCGCCCGGCCGGCTAGGGATCACCTTTGCGGTGGACGTGGAAGACGCCACCAAGATAGCCGCCGCTTACCGCGCCGCCGGCGTCGCTGCGGAGGTCGTCACCGCCAAGACCCCCGACACCTTGCGCGCCTCTATTCTGCGCCGCTTCCGCAAGCGCGAGTTGTTACAGTTGGTCAATGTAGATTTGTTCGGGGAAGGCTTTGACGTGCCGGCAATCGAAGTTGTGAGCATGGGCCGCGCCACCGCTTCCTTTAGTCTGTACGCGCAACAATTCTTCCGTGCGCTGCGCATCCTAGACGGCAAGTTGTGGGGAATCATTATCGACCATGTGGGGAACGTCATACGCCACGGCCTGCCCGACCGCACGCGCGTATGGTCCTTGGACAGGCGCGAGCGTGGCGCGCGTTCCGCCAGCATGTTGGGCGTGATCCCCGGCCGCGCCTGTGCGGAATGTACGCGCTACTACGAACGCCTAATGCACCAGTGCCCCTATTGCGGCCACATACCAGAACCGGCGGGACGCGGTGCGCCCGAACAGGTGGACGGTGATTTGATGGAATTGGACCCCGGCGTGCTGGCTGCGCTGCGCGGTGAGATTGCGCGCATTGACGGCGTGTCACGCATCCCCGAAGGCGTCAACGGCATAGTGGGCCGCGCCATCCATAATAACCACCTGTCGCGCCAGCAGGCGCAGGCGCCGTTGCGCGGCTACATGAACCATTGGGGATGGTGGCGCGAAAGCGACGGCGACACCGCTCGTATGATGCAGCGCCGGTTCTATTTTGACTTTGGGGTGGACGTGGCGACGGCGCACACGCTCAACAAGCGCGATGCGGAAGACCTCACCGCGCGCATTGCCTGCGCCCTAGCGCTTGCCGGCGTCCGCATCGGCTAGAATGGTATTTCGTCGTCATAGCCCAAGCGCGCGTCCACCAGGGCTTGCGCCACAAAGTCCACCGCGTCTTCGCACACCCCGACGCAACCGCGCGGGTGGCCGCTGGTGCAGGCGCAGGGCGGGATTGGTTGGCCTGGTGCAACGCCACGGCGCAGCACGCGGCGCGCGTCGTTCTTGTCCGACCAACTAGCTTGTGGCTTGCGCATTGTCCCGCATGTCTTTTAAGGCCCGGTCGTTGGGTATATGTACCCACATGCACCAGTGCAGCCAGGCGCGGCCTATCTTGAGCGTGCGCCACCCCTCTTTACGGGCGCGTTCCCACACAGCTTTATAGGTGCCGATGCCTTCAAAGGTCGCGCCGCAACCCGGATGGTTGCAGCTAAAAAGCTGGCGTTCGCCAAGTTTCTTTTTGTGCGTCACCGATTGCTTGCCCCTGGCACTGGAACGCAGGCGGGGCACGGCAACACTACGGTATCGCCTTCCTTTCCACTCTTGCGCCTTACCCATTGTCGCCCCTCGCACACCGCGCACGGTGCTTTAGGATCATGGCGCGGCACGCTGCGTTCGTCCATCACTTCCGCCGGCGTTTTACTTTCTTGTCCACTATCGTAACGGTGCCATCTATGAAGGCGGAAATTACCGCCATCACCTTCACCGCCGTGTTAAAGCAGCGCGAACAAACGCCCGGCGTGATCCAAGAGCAACCGCCATCGCAAGCGTGTTCGGTGGTGCAGCCGCAACCCACGCATTTGTCGGTGACTTTAGGAAACACCTTGCGCCTGGTGGTTTCGGTTACGGTCGTGGCCTTGTGGCGCTTGGCGAATTTCGCCGGCACAAATTGCCCGCTGCGGGCACTACGGCTTCGTTGGGGCATTGGGGTCTATTTCCTCAAAATGTTGTTTCAGTTCCGGTGATAGCGTACCGAACGTGGTTTCATCGCATCCCATTTGTGCCGCCGCCAGAACTTGCGCAACCTCAAACGCGGTAATGTCGGAACGCGGCTTGAAAATAAAGCGCCTCATTCGTCGTCCCCGATAACTGGCAATTGTGGCCGCCGGTTGCGGTCTATCAAATACCGTTCCATTTGGTCCGCCACGTCCAGCGCTTCCATAAGCTGGGTGCCGTCCGTCTTGGCGTCCTGGTGATGGCGCACCCACTCCCGAATCAGTTTCGGCGCGACGGGATCACGGCCCAAAAGTGTAAACACGGGTTCGTCGTCTTCGGCTTTCCCGTATCCATCAAATCGACCGGGGGCGGCTTTCGTACCCATAGGGCTTGCGTCCTTAAAAATTCGTCGGCATATTGCCGGCAATTGTCCAACCAGTCAACAAGGCCCCGTTAATGGATATAACCACCCGCTTTGTGGTGCAAACGTGCTGTACGTCCAGTTGCGGCATAGTCTTTGCGGTGCCGGCGGATTGGGACCGACTAAGGCGCAATGACCATTCTTGGTTCTATTGTCCCAATGGCCACCGCCAGCACTATACCGGGGAAAGTGAGGAAGAACGGTTAAAGCGGGAGTTGGCGCAAGCACAGCACAACGTGACGTTTTACAAGGAACGCCGCGAAGCGGAAGCCGCAGCCCACCAACACACCCGCAATTCTCTTGCTGTTACCAAAGGGCATGTGACTAGAATTAAAAAGCGCGTCGCCGGCGGCGTATGCCCTTGCTGCACGCGGACATTTCAAAACCTGGCTAACCACATGAAAGGCCAGCACCCCGATTACACACAGGCCGCAGAATGAATTTACACGAATGGGCGCACCGTTGGGGCGTGCCGGCGGCGGCCCTTGAAGACCTCCGCTTACAGTTGGGCTTGGACAATGCCGTGCCGGCGTCGCAACGCGGTGTCGGCCACAACGAAGACGCGGTGCAAGTCGCTGTCCGTTTCGAGGCGGCGCGCAAAGGCCTGCTGGTGTGGCGCAACAATGTGGGCGCGCTCAAAGACGCCACCGGCCGCGTGGTGCGTTATGGCCTGGCCAACGACAGCACGGCCGTAAATAAGAAAATCAAGAGCGGCGACCTTATCGGCGTGCGCCCTGTCACCATCACGCCGGCGCATGTCGGGCAAGTCATTGGCCAATTTGTTTCGCGCGAGTGCAAGGCGCACGGGTGGTTCTACACCGGCGCCGACCGCGAGCCGGCACAGTTGGCGTGGGCTAACCTGGTGCTGTCGGTCGGCGGCGATGCAGCTTTTACAACGGGCGAAGGGACACTGTGATGCTGTGGGGCGCTGGCTGGTTGGGGTTCGGGATGGCGTCGGCCATTTGGTTTTTATGGAAAACGCACGACCCGCGCCGGCCCAACTTCCCCGAAAGCGTCGGGTGGTTTGTTATCCTAACGGTGCTTGGCCCGCTGTGGGTGGTGTCCGCTTTTATCCTGTTTCTATGCGTCGCCTGGCCCCGGAGGTTCTACTAGCGTGGGCCAACAGATACTTGCGAAAGAGTCGTGGCCGCCGCCCCGGCCGCTGGTGGTTATCGTGTCGTGCGATGGCTGCAAACAGGTGGACTTTCAAATGTACGACGACGCGAATTATGGAGGCGACTACATCAAATTGCGCCAACAGATGCACGCCGACGGATGGCGCCGGCGGAACAACAATTGGTATCGCGGCGCGTGCATACCTAAAGGATCAAAGGAACCCGAAGAATGGTAGACACCGGAAAATTGAAGGCGCCAAGCGATTGGCAGACAGAACGCAACCCCGTCACCGTCGCGGTTATCGGGAAGCTGGGAGAGGAAGCGGCCGAACTAAGCAAAATATGCCACCGCGCCACCATCCAAGGAATTGTCGGGCACGACCCGAAGAACGATAAGCCCAACGAAGACGCGATATTTGAGGAAATGGCGGACACGCGCGCTATGTCGATACTGGCGGAAAAGTATTTTGGCCGAACGATAGACCCGGAGCGAGTAGCCGAAAAACTCGCACATAAGGAAGCCTGGCTAAAACTGATTCGCGCATGACATACGACAGCCGCAGCCCGGCAAAGGTGCCGGCCGTCGGTGGGTTCTATGACCTCCGGGCGGGGCTTCGTTGCTTTGTCAATGGCCACACCGAATTTTACGGCGTTAAGTTTTGGAAGGGCGTTTTACTTCCGCCCGGCGCCGGCACCGTTTTATGGTACGCAAACGGCCAATACAGCCCTGTGCGCGGCAACCATCACGAACTAGACATAATCCGCGAAACGTCTTATTGACTATCCGGTTAACGAAGGGTCCGATATGCCACCGAATACACAAGAACGATTGCCGCCGGCGATGCGCAAGGAACAAATTGTAGCGGTTGCGCTTAAGCTGGCCAGGGAAAACGGCTATCAGCGAATCACTAGCGACCAGGTGGCGAACGCCGCCGGCGTTTCCAAAGGGCTGGTGTTTAACTATTTCACCACCATGCCGCAGTTGCGCCGCGCCATCATGCGCGCCGCCATTGCTGCCAAGCCTCCGGTGCTGTCGGTGATTGCCGAAGGGCTGGCGGTGGGTGATTCGCACGCGAAAAAGGCCCCGGCGGAAATTAAGGAATTGGCTGTAGCGTCGCTGTCTAAGTAGCTGGGATTTTTTCCATGTTCGTGTTGCCCCCCGCCCTCGCTTCATTGCGAGGGTATAGGCAGTTCGTCCCCTTCAAGTTGGTGCCCTCCGCCACCCGGCCGGGCAAGACCGACAAATTCCCCATTGATTACAGAAGCGGCCTTGTCGCCAACGCGCACGACGCCGGCGCGTGGATGGACGCGGAAAGCTGCGCCACCTATGCCGAAATGTTGGGCGCCAACCACGGCGTGGGCTTCGTCTTCACGCCGGCGGACCCGTTCTTTTTTATCGACATAGACGAATGTTTGGTGGACGGGGCATGGTCCCCGACGGCGCAAGCCATGCTGCAATCGTTCGCCGGCGCGGCCGTGGAAATTTCCGCCAGCGGCCGGGGCCTGCATATCATCGCGTGCGGCAATGCAGGCCCACCACCCCCAGCGCGCAAAGTCAAATACGGTTCGTACTTCGACCTATACACAGAAAACCGATTCGTGGCGCTCACCGGAACGGCCGCCGGCGGCGACGCCTGGACGGATCACACGCCGGCGCTGCAATGGCTTGTCGCCACCTACCTAACCCCGGACGCGGCCACAACCGCCGAATGGACGACCGCACCGGACCCGCGATGGCGCGGCCCGACCGACGACGCGGAGCTAATCCGCCGCGCGCTGCGCTCGCAATCATCGGCGCAGGCGTTCGGCACGCGCGCCAGCTTCCAACAGCTTTGGGAGAGGGACGCCGACGCCCTAGCGCGCTGCTACCCGGACGACCATAAGTCGCGGCCGTGGGATGAAAGCCGCGCGGACAGCGCGTTGGCGCAAGCACTCGCGTTCTGGACGGGCAAGGATTGCGAACGCATCCTGCGCCTTATGTGGCAATCGGCGCTTGTCCGCCAAAAATGGCACGACAGACCCGACTATTTACGAACCACAATTGAAATGGTGGTGGCGCGGCAATACGACGTGTTGCAGGACAAGCCCCCGCAGGAACATACCGGCGTGGCCGCCACCGGCATGTCGGCAATGGCTGTTCCCGTCACCGGCGAAACGTGGCTTTCGGCCGAAGAACAAATGAAAATTTTCGCGGGCTGCGTCTATGTCTGCAACATGCACCGCGTGCTTGTGCCCGGCGGCCAACTGCTAAAGCCCGACCAATTTAAAGTCATGTACGGCGGGTATAGCTTCCCGATGGACCCGCAGAACGAACGGGTGGTGCGCAACGCATGGGAAGCCTTCACCGAAAGCCAATCGTTCCGTGCGCCGCGCGCGGACGGCCTTTGCTTCCGCCCCGAACGCGCGCCCGGCGAACTCATAACCGAAGCCGGCACGACGCTGGCAAATATCTGGTGGCCAATTGAAACGCCGGCGACCGAAGGCGACGTGTCGCCCTTCATGGTTCACATGGAAAAGCTGTTGCCCGACCAGGCCGACCGCGAAAAGCTGTTGGCTTATATGGCGGCGGTGGTGCAATACCCCGGCCGCAAATTCCAATGGGCGCCGCTGGTGCAAGGCGTGGAAGGCAACGGCAAGACGCTGATTATTACCGCACTGTCCCAATGCGTGGGCGACCGCTACACCCATTTGCCGAACAGCGAAGACCTTGTGGCCGGCGGTGCGAAGTTTACGGGATGGCTGCAAAATAAACTGTTCATTGGGCTAGAGGAAATTTACACCGGCGAACGTCGCAACATGATGGACGCGCTAAAACCTCTCATAACCAACAGCCGCATAGAGATTCAAGCAAAGGGGCAAGACCAGTTCACCGGCGACAACCGCGCCAATTTCGTAGCGTGCAGCAACCACAAGGACGCGGTGCCGAAGACAGCGAACGAACGACGGTGGGGCATATTCTTTACGGCGCAACAGAAAGTGGAAGACCTCGCGGCGCACGGCATGGGCGGAAACTACATGCCGCAGCTTTATAACTGGTTTTGGGGGCGTGATGAATTCGCCGGCCACACACCCGGCGCCGCGATTATCAATCATTTCCTGCGCACCTATGCGATACCGGACGCGCTAAACCCCGCCAAAGATATGCACCGCGCGCCCGACACCACCAGCACCAACGAAGCCATAGGGCTGTCCGTGGGCGGAATAGAACAAGCGATACTTGAAGCGATTGGCGAAGAACGCCCCGGCTTTGCCGGCGGGTGGGTGTCGTCTATGGCGGTGGACAAGCTGTTGGCGCATTTGAAAGCCGAACGCCGCGTACCGCCCAACAAGCGGCGAATTATCCTTGAAGGGCTTGGCTATCACTACCACCCCGCGTTGCCCGAAGGCCGCGTGCCTAACCCCGTGCAGCCAGACAATGCGCGCCCGCGCCTGTTCGTGAAGCGCGGACACCCCAATAATGTACTAAGTACAGGGCCGTCTATCTGCAAAGTTTACGAAGACACACAAACCAAGAGCTTGACGGCCGCCGCGAAGTTTGGCTAATTGACCAACCGAACAACACAACCAAAGGAAGCCTGCATATGTTCACCATTGCTTTGTCCAGAAACCCCGACGCTAGCGAAGTGCAACGGGTAATGTCCGTTATCGGCCTTATCGCCGGAATGGAAGTAATGCAGAACGTCACCGCCGCTTTGATGCAATCGGGCGCTGTCCCGCCCGCACCGGCGCCCGGTCCCTCACCCACCGCCGCGTTCACGCCGCCCCCTCCGCCTCCGCAGCAACAGCAGGCCGAAACGGCGCCGAAAGATTCCGCTGGCTTCCCGTGGGACGAACGAATCCACAGCAGCGCCAAGTCGTTCAACAAAGACGGTTCGTGGAAGAAAAAGCGCGGCGTGCAAGACACGGTGGTGTCCAGCGTGGAACAGCAGTTGCGCCTTACCTATCCCGCGCCGAACCCGCAGGGTGCTTTCACCCCGCCGGCACCGCCGCCCCCTCCGCCTGCGCCGGTTGGCCAGGTGCCCCCGCCTCCGCCGCCTCCGCCTCCCGCTGCGCCGGCACAAACTGGCGCGCTGGACTTCATTGGACTTATGGGAAAAATTACGGGGCACATTGCCGCCGGGAAAATCACCCAAGCCGATGTTGCCGGCGTGTGCCAGCAGTTCGGTATCGCCGCCGCTCCGCTGCTTGCGCAGCGCCCCGACCTTATCCCGTCGGTTGGCGCCACGCTTGACGCTCTCGCGCTGTCGCGCCCGTGAGCGAACAGCACGCACCCTTAGCGCCCTCCGCCGCCGGTAGGTGGGGGGCGCAGTGCGCCGGGTCCACAGCGTTGGAAGCGGCAAACCCCGAAGCGGAAAAGTCGCAAGACGCCCGCGAGGGGGACGCTTCGCATTGGGTGGGTGCTACGACGCTGCGCGACCTTCAACAGTACAAGCAGGCGCGGCAATTCAAAATCGGCATGTCGGACCCGGCCGGCACGATTTTGGACAAGGAAATGTTGGAAGGCGCGGAAATGTTTGTGGACACGGTGGTGGAAATCATCGGGTCCGACGCGCTGGACACTATCCACGTTGAAGAAAAGTTGACCATGCACAACCTGGTGCATCCGGTGAACGAAGGAACGCCCGACGTGTGGGCTATCAGCGGCGGCACGCATCGCGCCATCCCCAGCGCCGAAATTTATTTGCTGGACTACAAATATGGCCACCGCTTCGTTGACGCTTTCGAGAATTGGCAGTGTATCGACTATACCGCCGGCGTGCTTGAGCGGCCCGAACTCGCAAATATACCGTGGGAAAACATCAAAGTTAGAATCGTTATCGTGCAACCGCGCTGCTATGGACGCGGCGACCAGGTGCGCCATTGGGAAACCACCGCCGCGAAGCTGCGGCCGTACTTCGACCAACTGCGCAACAATGCGTACTTGTCTATGGGACCGGGCGCCCCCACCAACGTGGGCGCGGAATGTAGGGACTGTAAAGGGCGGCACGATTGCGAGGCGCTACAGCGCGCGAGCGAAAGCGCGATGGACACCGCCGGCCTGGCTGTGCCCGTCCGCATGTCACCGACCGCGCAGGCTGTGGAATTGCGCATGATCCAACGCGCGCAGGAATTGCTAAAGGCTCGCGCCACCGGACTGGAAGCCCAAGTAATGGCGAACGTCCGTGCTGGTGTGGCCGCTTGGCGTGGACGAAGCCGGCGGCCGAAGTCGTCGTGCTTGGTGATATGTACGGCGTGGACTTGCGCAAAGAACCGGAAGCCATCACACCAACGCAAGCCATCAAATTGGGGAAGGCCGCCGGCCTAACCGAAGACGTGGTTAAATCCTTCGCGGCGCGGCCGAAGGGTGAAACAAAACTTATTGCCGCAGACACCGAACAAGCTAGAAGGGTTTTTGGAAATGACGCAAGTTAACACTGTGGTGAATATCACCACTCCCGTGGGGCGCATCGTATGGGGCGACCTCTACGACCCGCAGACAAAAGATTTTGACGGCAAGCCACTCACCACCAAGACGGGACCGCAAGCGGGACAGGCACGCGTGGACTATCCCTTTGGCTTTGCCATCCCCAAGCGCGGCGAACGCCATTGGGCGGAAACCGATTGGGGCGCCAAGATTTGGGCTGTCGGCCACACAGCCTTTCCGGCGCAGGCGCAGCGCCCAGACTTCGCTTGGAAAATCACCGATGGCGACAGCACCACGCCGAACAAAAAGAATCGCGTTCCCAATACGCAAGAGGGTTTCCCCGGTCATTGGGTGCTGCGTTTCGGTTCGGGCTTCGCGCCCAACCTGTTCACGCTGCTAGGCACACAGGACGGTAAGCCGGCCGCGTTGATCGAAAAGGGCGCGATTCAATCCGGCTATTATTGCCAGGTCAATTTTAACGTCCAGGGCAACAACAACCAGAACAACGCCGGCATTTATTTGAATCACAACATGGTGTGCCTGCTGGCATATGGTCCGGTGATCCGCAGCGGGCCGTCGCCCGACGCGGTGGGCTTTGGCCAGGGTGTCCAGTTGCCGCCTGGTGCGTCCGCTGCGCCCCCTGCTGGGTTCAATCCGGCACCCCCGGCCCCGGCGCCCTATGCGCCCCCAGCGCCGGCCGCCTATGCCCCGCCCCCGGCCGCAGCGCCGGCTTATGCCCCGCCGCCGGCGCCCGCCTACGCGCCCCCAGCGCCAGCCTATGCCGCCCCTGCGCCGGCTTACGCACCCCCGGCCCCTGCACCCGCCCCGGCGCCCTACCAGCCGCCAGCACCGGCCGCCGTGCCGCCACACCCCGCCATGTCGGCGGCGCCCCCTGCGCCCGCCCCTGTGGCGCCAGCAGGCCGGCAAATGACGGCCAAGGCCGCAGGCCAACCCTACGAAGTGTTCGCCGGCGCAGGCTGGACCGACGACGCCTTGCGGGCGCATGGGTACATGATCTAATCCGCCAGCATGATACCCCCGCCGCCAACACTCGAATCGTTGCCGGCGGGGTATCAGCTTGTCGCGGGCATGGGCCTGGCCACGGTCCTACCGGATGCAGATTTTGAAACCTTTAGCGAAGCCGGCTTTATCTGGAATGAAGCCACCCAAAAATACGATTGCCCGCCCAATGCACCGCAGGGACGCAAGGGCCTAAACACCGTCGGCGCCGCCGTCTATGCGACGCATCCCAGCACCGAAGTTCTATCGTTCAAGTGGGATTTGAAAGACGGTCGCGGCCCCATGTTCTGGCGGCCGGGAATGGAACCCCCACACCGCCTGTTCCAGCATCTTGCCGATGGCGGGGTAATTGAGGCGTGGAATAGCGGCTTTGAACATTGGATATGGAATTTAGTTTGCGTGCCGAAGTACGGGTGGCCACCGCTTCCCCTTCGGCAACTACGCTGCGCGATGGCAAAGGCCCGCGCCTTCGCGCTACCTGGCGCGCTGGAAGATGCCGGCGACGTGTTGAAGCTTCACACGCGCAAAGACCCCGACGGCAAACGGTTGCTGAATAAATTTTCTATTCCGCGCAATCCCACCAAGACGGACAAGCGCCGCAGGATCACGCCGGCGGAAGACCAGGCCGACGCCGCGCGCCTGTACGACTATAACGGCACCGACATAAAAGCGGAGGCCGAAGCGTCCAGCCGATGCCCCGACCTACCGCCGGCCGTGTTGGAATTTTGGCTTAACGACCAGGAAATAAATTTTCGCGGCGTGGCGGTGGACCCCAAGGGACTAGCCGATGCAATCGCAATCGTGGAACAGGCGTTTGAACGCTACAACGCGGAATTGCGCGCCATCACCGGCGGCGCTGTCGAAAAGGCGTCACAGCTTGAAAGGCTAAAAGCGTTCCTGGCCACGCGCGGCGTGCATGTCGATAGCCTGGACGAAGAACACATGGACGCGCTGTTGAAGGTAAAGGGGATGGACCCTTGGGCCTACCGCGCACTGGAAATTCGCGCAGCCATAGGAAGCGCCAGCATTAAAAAACTGTTCGCTATCCGAAACCAAAAGACACTTTGGAATCGCCTGCACGACCTCTTTAGCTTCCATGGTGCGCGTACCGGGCGCGCGACAGGCAACGGGCCGCAGCCGCAGAATTTGCCGAAGGCCGGCCCCGACGTGTTCGGCCCCAACCCAAAAGACGCCAGCGCCTTCAAATGCTGCGGCCGATTCTTCGGCGCTCACACCCACGTTTGCCCCTGGTGCGGCGTTGTGTGGCCGCCCACCGCCAAAAAGCTGGAATGGTCGGCCGAAGTCCACGCCGACGCCTTCACCATCCTAGCCACCCGGTCGTTGGCCTGTGCGGAAATGTATTTTGGCGACGCGCTGTTGCTGATAGCTGGTTGCCTGCGCGGCTTGTTTGTTGCGGGTGACGGCCACGACCTTATCGCATCCGATTTTAGCGCTATTGAAGCTGTGGTGCTGGCTGCGCTCGCGGGTGAGGAATGGCGCCTAGACGTTTTCCGCAACAAGAAAGATATTTACTTGGCGTCGGCCGCCAAGATAACCGGCAACACATACGAATTTTACGCCGACTACAAAAAGAACACTGGCCAGCATCACCCACACCGCCAGCCGTTCGGTAAGGTGGCCGAATTGTCGTCGGGCTATGGTGGATGGATTGGCGCTTGGCTGTCCTTCGGCGCCGGTGAATACTTTAGCGAACAGGAAATGAAAACCCACATATTGGCATGGCGCGATGCGTCGCCGGCGATTGTGGAATTTTGGGGCGGGCAGTTCCGGGGCTTGCCGTGGGAGACAGGATACCGCGCCGAACGCTTCGGCCTGGAAGGCGCGGCCGTCAATGCCGTTCAATACCCCGGCACAGAATTTACGGTGTGCGCGCAGCACCCCGCCAGCCGGCCTATTTCCTTTGTGGTGAAAGACGACGTTTTATATTGCCGCCTGCCTTCCGGTCGGTATCTCACCTATCACCAGCCGCGCCTTGTTCCGGCGTCGCGCGGCCTGCACAAAGCCGAAGACGGCGCCTTGTCGCTGTCGTACATGACATGGAACACCAACCCGAAAATGGGGCCGGCCGGTTGGGTGCGTGTCGATACCTACGGCGGCAAGCTGTGCGAAAATGTGGTGCAGGCGGTGTCTTTCGATATTCTCGCTTATGCCATTATCAACATACAGCGCGCCGGCTACCCGGTCGTGCTGCACGTCCACGACGAAATAGTGGCGGAGGTCGTGAAGGGTTGGGGGTCGGTCGAAGAATTTGAACGGATCATGGGGACGTTGCCGCCGTTCGCCAATGACAACCAGGGCGAAGCGTGGCCCCTGCGCTGCGCCGGCGGGTGGCGCGGCTATCGCTATCGCAAGGACTAAAAGAAAGGGGCGCCCTTTCGGACGCCCCAAGTTCGTTGGGTATGGTGGGGGTGTCGGACAATCCGACCAGGATTATTTACCCGGCACCTTTTGCAGCGTCAAGCCGGCGACAGCTTCCACCACGCCGCTTTCCACTTTGCGCACAGCTTCCACCGCGTTGGTTTCCACGCCTTCAAGGACGTGGTGGCCATCGTTGTAAATGACGGTGAGGAAGTCCGCGACAACTTCGCCAATCGGCTTCGCGCTTCCGTCGTCGTTGGTCTTCACATGATTCAGAACGTCCGCAAAAAGCTGCGGGGCCTGCGCGGCTTCGGCCGCCAGGCCGACAAGGATGCCCTGCACCCAATGGGCTGCGTTGGTGACGGCTTCCACGATGCCGTCGGCAACCTCCAAAAAGTCGTCTTTGCCGTTTCGGTTCAAGTCCATTTCGTCGTCCCTCTTGGTTGGAAAGGCGGCGATATTGACCTATTGGTTAAGCTAAGGCAAGCGCCGGCGCGCGACTTCCAAGGCGTCCAGGCGGTGGCCGTTGTTGGCTATCCACCGTTCGTCCCCGTCAAATCGGGCGCTGATAGCCTTGGCAAATTCTACAGCCTCCGCGCGGGTGTAGGCGGCCGGGGAAACCTGTAACTGCGTTTCGACCTTTCCCAACCGATTGTCCACCGACATAAGCGTGGCGCCCACCCACAGCACACCAGGCACGAACAGGGCCATAC